>JAABUZ0100003554.1_pt1 | contig 22900 bp, 25 predicted proteins | sample 5562091 | NCBI WGS metagenome assembly JAABUZ01 (sample SAMN12813069, study PRJNA571459) | rock metagenome | isolation source: Antarctica rocks | place: Antarctica: Victoria Land, Linnaeus Terrace sud | collected 2015-12-21
GCTGGCCTCGGATCTGCCGATCCCCGACAAACCGCTGCCGCGGTTCCTCGACGACGCCGCGGCGACCAAGCTGTTGCAGGCCACGCGGGCCGACGAGGACCCGTTCGTGCGGCTGGCCGTGGAGTTCTTCGAAGTGTCGTTTCTGCAGCTCACCGCGATCATCGTCGAGGACTACGACTCCGCGATCGCGTTCTTCACCGACGCCCTGGGATTCGAGCTGGCCGAGGACTCACCGGCACGAACCAACGACGGTCGACCGAAACGCTGGGTCGTCGTCCGGCCACCTGGCGCGGAAACCGGGCTCCTGCTCGCCCGCGCCGACAGCGAACGACAGACTGCGGCCATCGGCGACCAGCACGCCGGCCGGGTCGGATTCTTCCTGCGCGTCGAGGACTTCGACGCCACCCGCCGACGCATGCTCGCCGCCGGCGTCGAGTTCCTCACCGAACCCCGCACCGAGCCCTACGGCCGCTACGCCGTCTTCCTCGACATCGCCGGCAACCGCTGGGACCTCCTCGGACCGCACTGAACCTCGCCCGCCCCGGGGCCAGATCAAGCCGTCACGGTGGGGCCAACCCAGGTTGACATACTCAGCAGAACACGAGAACCCGCACCGCCCAGAGCCGCGGAGGGAGCAGAGGCCGGCGTGGCGGTAGCAACAGAGGCTCGGGGGCCGATCCCCGCGGTCTCCGCCCGCCCGGCAACCAGCCCCCGCCGCCGAGTAGCCACCACGAGATCGTCGACGCGGCCCTCCTGGACCTCGTTCACCGCGTGTTTCCCTGAGTGTCCGACCGATTAGTCCCGTTGTGTCGCTTTTTTCGTCTGGGATGTCCTGACTGTCGACGACGTACGATTCGCCGTCACGCAGCGTGGCGCGCACGATCCCCGTCAGCCGGAGGACGTCGAGGCCCTCCCGGTGCATCACGCCACGAGTACCGGGGAGTCACCATGTCCCAGACCCTCGACGCGCCCTCGACCGGTGGGACCGGTCTGCGACGCACCGTCGGGTTCAGCGCCCTCATGTTCATCTCGCTCGGTTCGATCATCGGATCGGGCTGGCTGCTCGGAGCCCTCAAGGCCGCGCAGGTCGCCGGCGGCGCCTCCGTGCTCTCCTGGATCCTGGCCGGGGTCATCGTCATCCTGCTCGCCCTGGTGCACGCCGAGCTGGGCGCGGCGTACCCCGTCGCGGGCGGCACCGCCCGCTATCCGCGCCTGGCCTTCGGGGCGATCGCGGGCTTCACCGCGGGCTGGGTCGGCTGGATCCAGGCCGTCGCCATCGCGCCGATCGAGGTCGAGGCGGCCCTGAGCTATCTCGACCACATCGTCCACGGCCTCGTCGACGACGGCGGCAACCTCACCGGGTTCGGCCTGGTGCTCGCGGTCGCGCTCATGGTCGTGTTCACCGCGATCAACCTCGTCGGGGTCAAACTCCTGGCCGAGACGAACCGCATCACCGTCCTGTGGAAGATCGCCATCCCGGTGCTCACGGTGATCGTGCTGGCGATCGTGGTCTTCCACGTGTCGAACTTCTCCGCCGGCGGCGGCTTCTTCGTCAAGGGCGCCCACGGCGTCTTCGCCGCGCTCCCGGTGGGCGTGATCTTCGCCCTGCAGGGCTTCGAGCAGGCCGCCCAGATGGGCGGCGAGGCGAGCAACCCGAAGAAGGACCTGCCCCGCGCGCTCGTCGGCGCGGTCGCGATGGGCGTCGTCATCTACCTGGCGCTCGAGCTCGCCTTCGTCGGGGCCCTCGACCCGGCCAACCTCGCCGCCGGCTGGGACAACCCGGTCGGGAAGGGGGACTTCGGCCCCTACGTGACGATCGCCGGCGCTCTCGGCCTGACCTGGCTGTCGATCCTGCTCTACGTCGACGCCTTCGTCTCGCCCGCCGGCACCGGCCTCATCTACGTGGCGACCTCGGCGCGCCTGTCCTACGCGCTGGCGCAGTCCGGGTTCGTCCCCAAGAGCATCGCCAAGGTGAGCAGCCGGGGGATCCCCTGGGTGGCGACGGTCATCGCCTTCCTCGTCGGCATCATCGCGTTCCTGCCGTTCCCGAGCTGGCAGTCGCTGGTGACCCTCGTGACGTCGGCGACCGTGATCATGTACGGCTTCGCGCCGATCACGCTCATGGCCCTGCGCCGCTCCGACCCGGACCGGCACCGCCCCTACACGATGCCCGCCGCCGGCGTGCTCGCCCCGCTCGCCTTCATCGCGGCCAACCTGATCATCTACTGGTCGTCGTTCCCCACGGTGTGGAAGCTCGGGGTGGCGATCGCGGTGGGCTTCGTGCTCTTCGTGGTGTTCCGGGTCATCGACTCGGTGCGGCACGGGCGTCCAGCGGCGGGAAAGGACCTGCAGCTGCGGTCGCTGACCTGGATCCTGCCCTGGCTGCTCGGCATCGGTCTGATCTCGGCGTTCGGCCGGTACGACGGCCTGGAGGTGATCCCCGAGTGGATCGACCTCGCGCTCGTGGCGGCCTGGTCGCTGGTGATCTACTTCACCGCCGTCCGGATGGCCATGGCACCCGAGCTCGTCGCCGAGCAGGTGCGCATCGAGGAGCAGGAGGTCGCCACGGCGGATCCGGCGGAGGCCACCGCAGTCCGGCCCGCCTGACGTCCGGGTTCCCCTCGACGGCCGCACCACGGCCCGGAATATCCACGTGCACGCCGCCCACGTCGAGGACGCCTGGGTCGCCGGCCAGCAGCGTGCCGGCCAGCGATGGAAGGGACTGGCCCGATGAAGTGGCACCTGCGGCTGGCTGCGGCCCACCGCGGCATCTGGAAGGCCAGTGAGCTGCAGCGCATGCTTGCCGAACGGGGAGTGGTGATCAGCGCTGGGAAGATGTCCGGGCTCTGGTCCTCGACCACACCCGCACCGGGGCACCGCTGTTCCCCTCCGAGCGCCGCAACCAGGACGGTTCGTGCTCGCGGGCCACGGCGGAGGTGTTCCGCCGGTCGTTGGCCGAGGCCGGGGCGGCGCACCTGCCCGCATGGGCGGGCCGGCTGACCCCGCATGTGCTGCGGCACCACTGCGCCTCCCAGCTCTACGGCGCCGGGATGGCCCTGTTCGCGATCCAGGAGCTGCTGGGTGTACCGGCGCACCTGGGACCCAGTGGTACTCGAACGTGCGCCCTTCACTTCACCCCAAGCGATGTTCACCGCCGTCCACCGGAAAACGACTCGCTCAGGCCGAAGTTCGCTCAACCAGGCACACGATCACCCAGACGAGCCCGCCACCGCTGGTCCAGCCCCGATACGCCCAACGCACAGCCGCCGCCCCGCGCAGGAACCCGTGGACTGTTCCCTATTCGGCGGGAGACCCGGCCTGCTGGGGGTTCCTTGGAGCGGGACACCCCTCCGCGGACGAGAGGGCCTGCGTGCGTGCGCGATCCGGGAGGTCGAGCCCTCTAGGAAGGCGGCGTGGTTCGGCAGCCGGGGCACCAGCCGCCGCGGGTGACGCTGCGGCGACGCCCGTCGGCCGGTGGCGCGAGGTGGCCGTGGAGCTGGCGCTGGTGACCGTTGTCGGACCAGTGCAGCAGCTCCTCCTTCCAGGGCTGGTTGAGCAGCAGCAGACGTTCGTGCAGTTCGACCTGGGTCGCGTCGAACGCGCACAGGCGCGCCAGCAGCCGCCGCCCGGCGTGCGCGATGCGCGCGGCGGTGCTGCGCTCGGCGGGGTGGCTCTCGGGCCGGTGTTCGAGTTCGGGAGGCACGCCACCAAGCGTCGAGCCCGCGCAGCGCCCGCAACACCGGCAGACATGCCGGGTAGCAGGGATATCCTGCCAGCATGCTGCGGGACGTGGTCGTGATCCTCGGGACCGAGGTGCACCCCTTCGAGCTCGGCACGCTGTGCGAGGTCTTCGGTCTCGACCGCTCCGAGGACGGGCTGCCCGGCTTCGAGTTCGCGGTCTGCGCTCCCGACCCGACACCCCGGGTCAGCGCGGGCGGGCTCACCGTCACGCCCTCCCACGGCCTCGACCGGGCCGACAGCGCCGACCTGCTCGCCATCCCGGCCTGGGCGCCCGACCGCGAACCGCTCCAACCCGACGTCGTCGAGGTCCTGCACGCCGCACTGGAGCGTGGGGCCACCGTGCTGAGCGTGTGCTCCGGGGCGTTCCTGCTCGCCGCCGCCGGCCTGCTCGACGGGCGCCGAGCCACCTGTCACTGGCACCACGTCGACCAGATGCGTCAACGCTACCCGCACGTGAGCGTCGAGCCCGACCGGCTCTACGTCGACGAAGGGCAGGTGGTCACCAGCGCCGGCACCGCCGCCGGCATCGACGCGTGCCTGCACCTCGTGCGCCGCGAGCTCGGCGCCGAGGTCGCCAACGGCATCGCCCGACGCATGGTCGTCCCCCCACACCGCGACGGCGGTCAAGCCCAGTACGTCACGGCCCCCGTCCCCACCTGCGAGCGCAACGGCCACGACATCGCCTCGCTGATGGACTGGCTACGCGCCCACCTCGACCAGGCCCACACCGTGGCCGGGCTCGCCGCCCGGCTGCACCTGTCCACCCGCACGTTCGCGCGCCGGTTCACCGAGACCACCGGCACCACCCCGCACTGTGGATCACCCAGCAACGCATCCTGCTCGCGCGCCACCTCCTCGAGCTCGACGAACTCGACGTGGCCACCATCGCCCGCTGCAGCGGGTTCGGCACCGACGAGGCGTTACGCCACCACTTCACCCGCCACCTCGGCACCACCCCCACCGCCTACCGACAGACCTTCAGCCACCACCTCAAACCCGCCCCCCACACCGACTCCACCGCCCCCTCCCACCCACCCCGATGACGATCGGGTTGCGGCACGCGGCCGGCCTGCGCTCGGCCGTCCCCGGCGCCGTGAACAGAGTCACGAGTTATCGGCTGTCGTCGTGGGTGGCCTCTCCGACGCCGCGGCCAACGGCTGGGCCAACTACGCCATCGACTCGGTGCCCTCGGTGACGCCGGGACGTGTCGGCCCTGCAGTGATCACGATGGTCGCCCTCGACCCGTACATCGCAGCCCCGCGACTGTCGCACGCCGCGTCGCCCCTCCCGCATCACCGCTGAACGATCGTTTTACGGCACGCCTGCCAGTCCTCCCGCTGGGCTCTTCGCCGGCCGTTGTCCGCGCTACCGTGTCCGTGTGACCCAGCAGGAGCATCGCGCCGGTGCGGGTGGTCTCCCGCCGCTGGCCCCGCCGGATGCGAGCGAGGCGGAGCGCAACGCCGCGATCGTGGCCCGATTCGTGGCGCGCCACGGCACGCCGTCGCTGGAGGACTACCGGCGGGTTTACACAGCTCAGGGCTTGGAGTGGCCCGGCGACGATGAGGTCCGCCGGCGTCATCCAGTCGCCAGCCCCGCGGTGTGATCGGCGGGAAGGTCCTCGACGCCTCGGCGTTGGTCGCGCTGGTCAGCGGCCGCATCTCCGCGCTGACCTGGCTGGCCATCGCCGGCACTGCGGGTGTCGTGCTCTACGTGCCTTCGCTGGCGCTCGCTGAGGTCCGGGCCGTGCGGCCGGATGCTGGTCCCCAGCTCGCTGACCTGGTCGGACACACCCAGGTCGTCGTCGGCGAGCTCGACGCCGGCGCAGCGGCGGCCGTCGGCCAGCTACTCGAGCGCGCTGGAGCGTTCGACGCTCTGGCCGGCCACGTCGTCTACGTCGCCCGCCAGCGCGGATGGCCCGCGCTGACCGACGATCCGGGTCGGCTGCACCGCGTGGATCCGGGCCTCGAGGTCGAGCTGCTCTAACCCGCCGGAGCGGGCGGGTCCCACTGACGATCGTCGCGCGGGACGTCGGGCATCACGTGTTGAGGACGAGTCCGTCGAACGCGGTGTCGTGCTCGAGCTCGTCGAGCCGATCGAGCATCGCCGGTCCCATGTGGGTCAGGACCAGCCGGCGGGTCGCCAGGTCGTTGACGTGCTCGCGCAGGGTGGCGTAGTCGAGGTGGTAGCCCACTGGCGTGTCGTACGTGTAGGCCTCGCACGCGAAGACGTCCGAACCTCGGGCGGCCTCAATGAGAGCTCCGGTCCACGCGGTGTCACCGGAGTAGGCGAACGTCGCTTGCCCCAGGTGGGCCTGCACGGCCAGCGCCGGCGCGCCGCTCGCGTGCTCGACCTCCCAGCTCGTCACCGTCAGCGGCCCGGTGCTGCAGGCCCCACCCACACCGTCGAGCTCGACGACTTGCAGGTCGAACCGGCGCTGGACCGAGGTCGAGCCGGGGTAGAGGACCTCCATTGCCGCATGCAGTCGGTCGGCGGTGCCGGCCGGACCGAGCACGGTCAACGTCTTGGCGCGGCCAGTGAACTGGCCGTCGAGGACGAGGAAGGGCAGCCCCCCGAAGTGGTCGCCGTGCAGGTGACTGACCACGACCACGTCGACCTCGCCGGGGTCGACATGCTGGGCCTTCATCGCGGTCACGCTGGTGGCGCCACAGTCGATCAGCGCGGTGTACTCGTCGGCCTGCAGGCGGATGCAGGTCTGGAACCGGCCCCCGCTACCGAAGGCGTCTCCGCTGCCAACAAATCTGATCTCCACGGCCCATTGTCCCAGCGCTCCGACGCGGCGCGAAAGCCCCGGATCACCGCCCGACGCCGTTCCCGCAGGACCATCGGACACGAGACGATCGACTCGTTCGAGGCGACGGCGCAGATGCGACGGTGGGTCGGTGAGCGCGTTCATCTTCCACATGACCTTCGACTGCGCCGACCCGGAGCGGCTGGCCAGCTTCTGGGCGGCCCTCACGGGCTACGAGCGCATGGCCGAGAGCACGCAGGACGTCGTGGCGTTGCGTGCATCCGACCACCAGGGCGTGCGGCGGCTCTCGTTCTTCAGGGTGCCCAAACCGAAGACCGTCAAGAACCGCGTCCACGTCGACCACGCGGCGAAGGACCCGGGAGTCGAGATCGAGCGGCTCCCGCAGCTGGGCGCCACACACGTCGAGCACCGCCAGGGCGGCCTCGGGAACGGCTGGACGGTGATGCTCGACCCCGAGGGCAACGAGTTCTGCATCGGATGACCCGTGCCACCCTGTCCCCTCCCGCTCGGCGATCGCCATCTGAGCTGAGATCGTCCTGTGCGTCTCTTCGAGGAAGCGCGCCCTAGGTCGGGGTGCTTCGATAGAGTTGTGACGCGTCACGCTGAGGTTCCGCACATTGTCAGCGCCAGCCGGGAGGTCACGGCGGGGCCGGAAACGATCTTCGAGTTCATCGCCGATCCGGCACAGCAACCCCGCTGGGATGGCAACGGCAACTTGGCCGAGGCCCCCGCAGGGCAGCGCATCGGGGCCAGAGGCGAGGTGTTCACCATGACGCTCACACAGGGCAGCGTCCGTGAGAACCACGTGGTCGAATTCGATGAGGGCCGCCGCGTCGCCTGGAAGCCGGCCGAGCCGGGTCAGGAGCCGCCCGGGCACCTGTGGCGATGGGAGCTCGAGCCGCTCGACGCGTTCCGCACACGGGTCACCCACACCTACGACTGGACCCAGTTGACGGACGAGAAGCGGTTCGGACGAGCCCGCGCGACCACGACCGGGCAGCTTCAGGCCTCGCTCGACCGGCTGGCGACCGTGGCCGAGAGTCCCTGAGGCGAGGCCGTGAGCCAGCGGTCTTTGACGGCACGGCACGGCGCCGCGCTACCGAGCTACGGGCCCGTCTCGATGGCTGTGGTGATCGCGCAGGTCGAGCGGCTGATGTCGTCCTCGGTGGTCGACCAGTTCGATACCGACAGGCGGATGGCGGGCTGGTCGTGCCAGGCGGTGGCGCCGATCCAGCAGGTTCCCTCGCGCTGCACCCGTTCGACGACAGTGGCGGTGTCGACGTCGTGCACACGGAAGAGGACCTGGTTGAGGACGACGTCGTTGAGCACCTCGACCTGGGGGCAGCGGTGGAGCTCGTCGGCCGCCTGGCGGGCGCGGGCGCAGCAGCGCTCGACAAGGTCGGCGACGCCGTGGCGGCCCAGGGCGCGCAGCGCCGCGTAGACCGGGACCGCTCGGGCCCGTCGGGAGGACTCCGGCGTGAAGGCCGAGGGGTCGCGGGTGTCCACGGCGAGATACGGCGCGCTGACCGTCAGCGCCGCGGTCGCCGCGGCCGGGTCGCGCACGATCGCCATCCCACAGTCGTAGGGCACGTTGAGCCACTTGTGCCCGTCGACCGCCCAGGAGTCCGCGCGCTCGATCCCGTCCACCAGGGACCGCCGCTTCGGGCTCGCCGCGGCCCAGAGCCCGAAGGCCCCGTCGATGTGCAGCCACGCCCGGCCGTGCTCGCTGGCCGCATCGGCGATGGCCTCCAGAGGGTCCACGGCGCCAGTGTTGACCTCGCCCGCCTGGGCGCACACCAGAACCGTCCCCGCGGTCGCGGCGAGCGCGGCGCGCAGCTCCTCAGGCAGGATCCGTCCCTGGTCGTCGGTCGGAACGCGCAGTGCGCGTGCTCTCCGATCACCACGGTGGGGACCGGTGCCCCGGACAGCGCCTCAGGATCAACGTGCAGAAGGCTGCGTTCACGCAGCTCGACGCGTACCGGTTCGCCGTGCACGAAGTGCTGGGTCACGCCCTTCCAGTACGCGAGCCTGACCGACCACGCCGAAACCGTCGATGTCGACTGGCCTCGGCTGCTCGCCATCCACGCGCCGTATCAGTGTCTCTTCGAGGGCCTGGCCCAAGTCCTGCCGGTCGCGGCGACTCCGGACAACGAGCTCGTGGTCGCCCGGACGCGGCTCGATCACTACACGCAGCTCGTGAACAGCGAACTGCACATCATGATCAACGCAGGAGTGAGCGCCGGAGAGTGCCGTGATCACGCTCTCGCTCGGGTGCCGTTCTGGACAGAACGCGATGTGATGGCTGTCCTCCGTGACCGCAGCCGCGACCCTCAGCTCCGTTCGTACCTGTGGGCCTACCCGGCCGGACTCGACTGGTTCCTGGCCCTTCACGACCACGGCGGTAGCCTCCTCGCGGAGGTGCTGCATGCCGCTTACGAGCGACCGCTTGTCCCGAGTGAGCTCAACAAGCTGTGGCCGGCCGGACCGCGGCTCGGCGGGAACGCCTGAGCTGTTCGTCTACGGCACCCTCGTTCTCGACGTGGTCGTCGCGACCCTGATGGACCGCGTGCCGAGCAGCGAGGTCACCAGCGCCCCCGGCTGGCGCGCCGCACGTCTCCCCGGCCTGCCCTACCCAGGCCTCGTCGCCGACGATGCCGCAGACGCGCCCGGCCGCGTCTACACCGATCTCAGCGACGACGAGTGGGCGATCCTCGATGCGTTCGAGAACCCGACCTACGACGTCGCCGTTGTCGAGCTTCGGTCGGGCCGGTGCGGCCTCGCCTACGTCTGGCCTGACGAGTCTCTACCGGCCACGTGGACCGTGGAGTCCCTCGCTGGCGAGGGCCTTCAGTCCTACCTGGAGCGGTGTGCCTCGTGGCGGACACGCCACGACGGGCACCAACGGCGGCCGAATAGGGGACCGCTTACGTCTGCACACGGTCGCCGAGGGCTCACGACCGCGCATGATCGAGACCGGGACGCGCAGCCGCTGACCAGCACAGACGTCCCCCGTGGACGACGGCAGCGCATCTGACGCTCGATCAGCGGGTTCGGGGTTCGAGTCCCTGACGGCGCACCGTTATCACAGGCTCTTGACCAGGCCCTTCGGGCCCGGGAGGTGCACGCCCCGCGCCACCGCCACGAGCTCCTCGCCGGCGGGGTCGACATCCGGACGGTCGCCGGACGGCTCGGGCACGCCGGGGGCGGAGCGACGACCCTGAAGGTGCACGTGGCGTGGGTCGCGTCGGCCGATCGCTCTGCTGCCGGGCTCATCGCCGCCGGCCTGACCCGACCGACCCGGACTGCCGAGTAGACGCAGGTCGGGTTCCGCGTCCTACCCGAGCCAGATGATCTGGAGCAGGTCGACGAGACGGTCGCGCTCGGAGACGGCGTAAACGACGAAGCCGTCACCGGAGGCGGAGCCGAACACGTGGGAGCGCATGGGGGCCTCGGTCGGGTGGGCGGAGCACCCACGGCTCGCCGGACCAGGGGTTGAGCTCGAGAACGGTCCGCAGTTCGGCGAGGGCGGGCAGGGCGTCCGCGGGGAGCTGGGCGATCTGCTCGTCGACCTCCTCCCTGGAGCGGACGACGTACACCCCTAGATGCCGCCCGCCTTCGCCCGCGTCACGGCCAGGGGCTCGTCGTCGGGGCTGGGCTCGCCGGTGGTGAGCTCCGCAGCGCGGCGGGCCACCCGGGCGAAGATCTGCGGGTCGGCCTGCAACGCCGCGACGCGGCGCCAATGCTCGAGCATGGTGAACAGCTCGGTCAGGTCGAGGCTTCCCCGCACGCTCGCCAGGACCTCGTCGAGCTCGGTGAGGAACTGCATCCGGTCATCGGGGAGCAGCGCCGCCGCGATCGCCTCCGGCGAGGCGCCCTTCGACAGCGGATGGCGCCCGGCGTGGTCTTGTTCGTCCACCGAGTACGTCGCGGTCACGTCGTCACCGTAACGGCTGCCTCCGACACGACGGAGCATCACCGGCTCCGGACCGGTCATCGGCCATGGCGTCGCGGACCTGCGCGCATGTCGATCGAGGAGCGCCAACGGACGTGTCAACCCACAGCCCCGTCGGGGCGGGCGCCGGCGAGCTCCACGACGTTCTCCGGCCGGGCGGGACCGTAGCCGTGGGCAGGTACCGAACTGTTCCCGGCCCCGATCGCGTTGATCCGCACGGCCCCCTGGCGAGGCCCCTGACCAGCCGAACCTTACGTGGACCTTACGGATTTCGGCCTGTCATGGCGGCCAGCGTCGCCGGGTGCTCGGTCACCTCCACCTCGCCCAACAGCGTCTCGACCTTGGTGGGCTCGCCGGGGAAGCCGACGCCGAGCAGCGTGCGCACCGTGCTGCGGCCGCCGTCGCAGCCGACGAGGTAGCGCGAGCGCAGCTGCGTGCCCTCGGCCAGCTCGGCGGTCACCCCGTGTTCGTCCTGGCTCAGCCCGACCAGCGAGCAGCCGCGCCGAGGGAACTCTCCTTCCCGGCCGTCGCGGGCGACAACGGGGGACGCTGTACTCCTGCATGGTCGCGAGGTCCCCATCTCTCGCACCTCTGGAAGATCCTCTCTCCTCACGAGCGTTGCAGGTCGACGGGCGCAGCTCGACACCCTCAGCGCGCACTGTCGTTCGACCGTCGACCGTCGACCGTCGGGGCGCGGCGTCGCAGCGGGCCGTGGGCCTGGAGCTCCATGGGGCCGAACCCCACCCTGGGCTGCTGACCGTCACGGCCGGCTGTCGGTGGCTTGTGATTGCCTGCCGCGGTGTTCGAGACCCCCGAAGAACTCCGCGAGCTCCAGGACCTGCTCGACGCGTCCTTGGCGCGCTCCAGCGACCACCTCAGGTCGATCGTCGTTCCCGGCGAGCGGACCCTGAGCGCAAGCCAGCTCGTCGACGTGGCGACCGGCATGTGCACCCTGGCCCTTGCCACCGTCACCAACCAGGGTGAGCCGAGGATCAGCGGTGTCGATGGTCACCTCTTCCATGACCGATGGCTCGTGGGCACCGACCCGAAGGCCGCGAAAGCGCGCCACCTCCGAGCGCGTCCGGGGATCAGCGTGAGCCACATGCGCGGCGAGCAGCTCGGCGTCTTCACCCACGGCCACGCGCGCCCGCTCAACCCGCAATACGCTCCTCACGACCCGCAATGGCCAGAGACGCTGGAGTACCTCGCCGGCCACTACGGCAGGGATGCGTTCGTCTGGGACGAGGTGATCTTCTTCCGGATTGAGCCGACGTGGATGGTGGCCTATTGCCCCGACCCGGCCGCGCTCTTGGACCTACCGGCGGGCCTCTAGCTCCGCACCTGGACCACTTGCCCTCTGGGCGGCGGGCGCTCGACTGTCGTTCGATCGTCGTTGCACAGTCGGCCAGCACCGCTGCGCGGCGGCGGAGATGGATCATGCGCTGACGACCCGGCGAGCTCCGTTCTCATCGGGCCAGCGCTGCCCTCGGGACTGGTCAGGTGCGGGGTGCACGCGGTGAGGCACGCGACCTCGGCATCGGTGGCCAGACGCCGCGCCGTGACTGACCTTGACAAATCGTTCGCGTTTTCAGAAACTGTTTCGAAGATAGAGAAAGGGCTTCCTCATGGACTCTCCCACCTTCACCGCTGCCACCTACCGTGAGCCCAAGGCGGCCGTGGACTGGCTGGCCCGCGCGTTCAGCTTCGAGGTGACGATGGCCATCGTCGGCCCCGACGACGACCCCAACATGTCCCACTACGAGATGGCGATCGACGGGCGTGGGCGGATCATGATCGGCGGCGAGTGGGCCGAGTGGACCCGCAGCCCGGCGTCGGTCGGCGGGGTCAACACTCAGAGCGCACACGTGGTGTTGACCGGCGACTTGGACGGCCACTGCGAGCGGGCACGAGGCGCCGGCGCCACCATCGCCGCCGAGCCCGAGGACCAGTTCTACGGCGACCGCACCTACCGAGCGGTCGACCTCGAGGGCCACGTGTGGACCTTCTCCGAGCACGTTCACGACGTGACCGAAGCGGAGGCCGAGGCGGCGATCGGCCAGCGGATCGAGGCCCGGAGCTAGGCGTGAGCGCGACGCCCGCGGCGGCCGTCCCCGGCCCGCTCGACCGCACCCTGGCCGCACTGGCCGATCCGCACCGCCGCCAGGTCGTCGAGCTGCTGCACGAGCGGCCACGGCGTGCCGGTGAGCTGGCCGCCGCGCTCGTCGTGAGCCCGTCGGTGATGAGCCGCCACCTCAAGGTGCTGCGGGACAGCGACGTGGTCGAAGAGACGAGCCCAGAGTTCGACGCCCGGGTCCGCATCTACTCGTTGCGGTCGGGGGCGACGGCCGAGTTGCGAACGTGGCTCGATGCCATCGAGCAGGGCTGGGCCGATCAGCTGGCCGCCCTCAAGGCGCACGTCGAGCCGTCGCTGTGACGTCACGGGCGCTGGTGGCGCTGCGCATCGCGGCGCCGCCGAGCCGGGTGTTCGCGGCCTTCACCGCCGAGATCGGGCAGTGGTGGCGCCCGCACGGCCTGTTCGAGCTAAACGGCCGCCGCGACGGCCGGCTCGCCATCGAGGCCGGTGTCGGCGGCCGGGTCACCGAGACCTACCCCGACGGCGGGCAGTTCGAGGTCGGGAACGTCCGGGTCTGGGACCCACCCGAGCGCCTGGTCCTTAGCTGGCGGGCGGCGTCGTTCCCGCCCGACCGCGAGACCGAGGTGCATGTCCGCTTCGAGGACGTCGCCGGCGGAACCCGGGTCGTGGTCGAGCACCTCGGCTGGGACGGCATCCCGCGCGAGCACGCCGCCCGCCACGGCTTCCCGCTGCTCCCGTTCCAGCAGCGCCTGGCCGAGTGGTGGCGGGCGCTGCTCGACTCGCTGGCCGACCGCATCCAACCACCATTGACGTTTACAACTCAGCAACCGTGAGCAGGTGGCCAGTGTGGATACCGACGTGCGGCAGCAGATCGACTGGCTGGACTGGCTGCGGCGCTGGGACGCGCAGCAGGAGGGCTACGTTCCCGAGCGCGAGGCGCGCTTTACGGCGATGTTCGACGCGCTGGTGGTGCTGATGCGGCCCGGGATCGATCAGCCAGCGGCTGCTTGCCCGCTTCCCCCGCGCCCGCGCGATCGCGGTGAGAAGCCTCGGGGAGATTGGGGTCGACGGCGGGACCGTGTCGGAAACGACCCGAACGGGCACAACCACCGCCGTTGTTCGCTCCTCACGAGCCACCTGACATCCGTCGACAGGGCGGGCCGCATCCCGGCCGAGGACCGTCCTGCCGCCGGTGCGCGGCTGGCCACCGGCGCGTCAGTGACCGGGTGCGGTGGGCCGGCGGGCGCGGACGATCGCGGCCCTGGCGTGTTCGTGAACCCGGTGTGTTTCGGTGATCTGCACGTCGACGAGCCCGGCGTCGCTCAGGGCATGCTCGAACTGCCGCCGGGTGAGAGCACCGGCGATGCACCCGGTCCATTGCTGCATGTCCGCGCGGGTGGCGTCGTCCATGTCGGAGCCGGCGATGACGTCGGAGACGGCGAACCTACCGCCAGGGCGCAGCACCCGGGTGGCCTCGCGCAGCACCGTGGGTTTGTCAGCGGCCAGGTTGATGACGATCTCGCCGGAATGCAGATCCGCGACGGCGGTCGGCACCCCGCAGCCCAGCGACGCCGCCACTGCGGCTTCGGGAGCGCCCGCACCGTCGTCGGAGTTGTAGAGAACGGCGCCGAACACGACCGCGTCCCCGTGGTCGGTCGTGGCCACCGGTGCCGCGCCGCAGCATGAGGCCTCGACCGCGCGGGCCTGCGCGTGCTCGCCGCCCGCGAAGCGGGTCGCGGCGGCGGCACAGCGGGCGCGGACGCTCTCGCGGATGTCGGCGTGTTCGGTCTCGAGAGGTTCATCCATGGTCAGCTCCGGTGCCGTCGGTCGATGTCGTGCCGGTTGGCGGCACGCAGCTCGAAGGTGATGGCGGATCGGGTGGGCGCCGGCCCATGACCACGTCGGCGGCGCTGGGGAAACAGTCCAGACACGCCGAGTTGACCGCGTACAGCGAACTCGTCCCACGGCGTTGTACCTGCACGAATCCGACCTCGGCCAGCGCCGCGAGGTGATGGCTGACCGTGGACTGCCCGACCGGCAGCACGGCGGTCAGCTGGCCCACCGACACCGGCTCAGGCTGCTGTGCCAGCCACGCCACCAGCTGCACCCGAGTGGGATCGGCCAATGCACGGAACCACTCCGCGTACAGCTCTGCCGCGTCCCGCGGAAGGATCGTCCCAACCATCGATGAACGACGATTGTCGATGAAATAGCAGGGGTCAAGAGCCGCCGGTCTCAGCGCCCCGCGCGGGAAGTCCGTCAGAGGCGGATCGGTCCGCGTTGGCGCGCCCTCAGCGCAGGGTTGGGTTGGGCGTGGGGAGGACGACGCCGGTAGCGCCGTCGACGGTGATCAGTTGCCCGGTGCGGAGCGCGGCGGTGGCATCGCCGGTGCCGACGACGGCGGGGATGCCGTACTCGCGGGCCACGAGTGAGGCGTGGGCGGCGAGGGTGCCGCCGTCGGTGACCACCGCGACAGCGGGGGCGAACAGCGTTGTCCAGGCCGGTGTGGTGGCCTTGGCGACCAGGATCTCGCCGGTGGTGAACTCGGCGAAGTCGGCCGGCCCGTGGATCACGCGGACCCGGCCGCTGGCGCGCCCTGCGCTGGCCGGGTGCCCGACGAGGGCGCCGGCCGGAACGGGGTGGGTGCCACGGGCGGCGGTGACGGCGCGGGCGATCGGGTCGCCGATCAGGCGGGGCGGCGTGCCGAGGGTGAGCGGGGCGCCCAAGCGGCGGTGCCGTTCCCAGTCGGTGCGGCGCTGCGATACCGCACTGCCAGGACGCGCGCCGGTGAGCGCGCCCGACACCTCGTCGCGGGTCAGGAAGAAGAGGTCGTCGCGGGCGGCAAGGGCGCCGGTGGCGACGAGGTGTTCGCCGAGGAAGTGGGCGCAGCGACTGAGCAGCGGCCAGCCGAGGGTGAGATCACCGGCCTGCTGTTCGCGGATCACGGCGTAGCACTGGGCGACCTGCAGCAAGCTCGGTGAACTCGGGAGCAGCTTCGGTCGGTCGGCCAGCGCCGCCCGGCAGGCCTGTTCCGCGGCGACCCGGGCGTCGCACACTTGGCGGTGCCGATCCTCGACGTCGTGCCCGTCGAGACGATCACCGGAACGGCCACCGTCTTCGTGTCTGGTCAGAAACGATCGTGCAGCGGACTTCGACAATCTATGCGGTCGAGTTCAGGAAGCGACACCCGGGCCGGATACGCCCGGGTCGGATCCGCCCGGGTCGGATCCGCTCGGGGCCGGCACGGTGGCGGTGGCCGAGCAGCGGGCGGCGGCCCTGGCCGCCCTGACCGCCCCCGCGGACGCCCCCGCCGCCGCCGCCCGTGCCCCCCGCACCCGCACCGCCTACGCCACCGACTTCGACCACTTCACCCGGTGGTGCAACCTGGCCGGGCGCGCCACCCTGCCGGCGCAGGTGACGATGCTGCGGCTGTATCTGAGCGACCTGGAGGCCCTCCGCACCGAGACCGGCGCCGTGGCCTACCAACCGGCCACCCTGGCTCGGCGCCTCGCCGCGCGATCGCGGCCGCCCACCGCGACGCCGGGCACCCGTCCCCGACCCGCGACCCCGCCGTCGCCGCCGTGCGCACCGGCATCCGACGAGCCCGGGCCCAACCACCCCGGCGGATGCGCCCCCTGCTCCTCGACGACCTCCGCACCCTCCTCGCCGCGATGGACTGTTCTTGCTGGCCGGGTGGACTGACCGCCGCCCGCGACGGCCTGGCCCTGCTGGCCGGGTTCGCCGGCGCGCTGCGCCGCAGCGAGCTCGCAGCGCTGACGATCGGGGACCTGACCTGGCACCCGGCCGACGGAATCCACGTGCGGATCCGGGCCTCGAGAACCGACCAGGACGCCGCCGGCGCCACCATTGTCCTCCCGTACGGCCGCCACCCCCAGACCTGCCCGCCGTGCGCGGCGCTGCGCTGGCTACGCCTCCTGGACGCCGCCGCGCACGGACGCCCCGCCCTGATGCGCGCCGTCCTCCAGACCCCGCCCTGGTCGGAGCAGGACCACCTCTACCCCCATCCCGACGGCTCCCATCCCGACGGCTCCCATCCCGACGACTCCCATCCCGACGACTCCCATCCCGACGACTCCCATCCCGACGACTCCGCCCGAGGCTCGGACGCCCCCGTCGGGCCGCGCGCCGTGGGTCCCGGGGCGACCGCGCAGAGCCCGGCTGCCGGGCGCCGGTCCCGGACCTGCCCGCGGGCATGCCGCTGCTGCGCGCGGTCCGCAAGGGCGGCACCCTCGCCGACGCGGCGGTGACCGGGGACGCGCTGCACGCCATGATCGGGCGCCGCGCCACCGCCGCCGGGCTGGTCGGCCCGATCGGGTTCCACTCGCTGCGCGCCGGGTTCGTCACCGCGGCCCGCCGCGCCGGCGCCGACCACCGCGCCGTACGACCCGCCATTCCAGCGACGCCATGGTCGAGGCATACGACCGCGACCACACCCCGCTGGCCGGCAACGCCGTCACCACCCGCTCATCTGTGCCCGCGTTGGAGACGCTGACCGCGCGCGAGTTGGAGGTGCTCACCCACGTCGCCGAGGGGCGCTCCAACCGAGGCATCGCGAAGATCCTCGGCATCGAAGAGCGAACGGTCGAGAACCACGTCGGCAACGTGTTCCGCAAGCTGGAGCTGCCCGAGGGCAACCAACGAGTTCTGGCCGTTCTGGAGCTGCAACAGGGCGGCGGCTGAGGGTAACCGCTCAGGCGAGTCGTGTGCTGGCGCGGATGCGGGCCGCCACAGGCGTCCGTCACGCTGATTGAGGCTGCAGTCATGCAGGCGAAGTCTCTCACACAGGCAGAAAAGGAACACCAGTGCCAAGTGCCAGGTCAATCGCAGCCAATTGTTCACGAGGCGCAACGCTGAGCAGTGACGGGCGGACCAACAGACATCGACACTTCGCGCTTTCGTCGGTACGTGGCGCGTGGAGCTGTCGTGGCGGTGGCGGCTCTGCTAGGAGTCACAGCGGTGGGTGGGGCTGGGATTGCTACAGCCGCACCTTCTTCTTTCAGCGCAAGTGCGAGCTGTACTCCTGATGGCAGGCAGGGACCGCCGTCGGCATCAATCCCACCTGACCTGCAGACGAACTTCGACTCCTCATGCGATCAAACACCGCTTGGCGGCCCCGGCCCGTCCATGTCCTGGAAGTGCGCCGCCGACATAGCGGCAGGCGTTATCGGCGTCAACGAATCATGGAAGGGCTTGATGTCGTTCAAGTCGCGGTTCGCTTCTCGCTGGGTTCCCGGACTGGGCGAGGCTGCTGCAGTGTACGGAGGCTTCAGCGCCTACAGCCAGTGCAGCTAGACGCTGCATGAATGAATTCGCAACCACCTCTTCGCGACAACGGTTCGCCGCGAAGAGGTGGTTGGCCGACATACTGCCAAGCTCCGTACTTCGCCCCGGGATCCCCGGGGGGCTCCCGTAGCGGAGCCGGTCGTCCGGCTCCGGAAAGACCACCGCGAGTCGGAGGGCGCGGCACTGGCGGCGCGGGCTCGTTCGCGCGGGTCGTCGGCCCGCCAGGGCGCCAGGGCGGCCGTGTGGGCATGGGAGAGGTCGGCCGAGTGCCGGTGCGCCCGAGCACGGTGGCGACCAGGGCGATGGTGCAGTGATCAGACGCCGGCCCTGCCCGCAGCCGGTGCACACCTCCCTCGGGGACCAGCGGTCCGAGTCCCGATCCGCATCTGCCGGAACCCGGACGCGGGCACCGGCTCCTGGGCCGCCGCACGGCCGGCGACCCGAGCGGGATCGCCTACTCCCCCTGCTTGGACTTCGCCGGTCCACCCTGCTGGGCCTGGTCTGGGTGATCAACCTGAAGCTTCCGGAGGTCCGCCACCTGCTCGTGCACCTGATCCTGCGACACACCGCGCCCGGCTCAGCCACTACCGACGACGAGGTTAACCGCTCACCCGACAGCCGTTGCACACCCCGGGACCTCCGCTGCGGTTGGCGTGGGCCGGTCAGCCCGAGTCGCGGAGCAGCACGCTGCTGGTCGGTCGTTGCCAGTTGTTCTCGCGGCTCACAGCCCGCGCGGACCGGATGAACGCGTCGATCGCCGACTGCGTGCCGCCGCCGCGGGCCGTCATGATCGACCACTCGAAGACCGGCGTCGGCTCGACGAGGGGGCGGAAGACGATGTCTGCGGGCGGCTCCGTCCACCGGGCGGTCGGAACGACGCACGTCCCTTCCCTGAGCACCTCCGCCGCCGCGGTCGACCCGTGCGTGGTCCCGGGCCACCGGCGCGGCGTGACCCCGGCCCGACGGCAGAACTGCCACACGAACTCGACCCACTCAAGGGCCGCGTCGTCCGAGGGCAGCAGCAGATCCGTCCCGGCGAGCGCGGCCACCGGGACCGCGTCCAGGCGCGCCATCGGGTGATCGGCGGCCATTCCGACGAGGAGCGGCTCCTGCCGGACCACCTCGGCGGACACATCGGGGGGGCAGTAGGTGGCCAGGCCGAGCAGGACGTCGAGGGTGCCCTCCTGCAGGGCGATGAGACCGTGCGGCACTCCCTCCTCCCGCTGCTGAACCGGTAGCTGCGGATGCTCGTGCCGCAGCTGGCGCAGGATCGTCGCCCCGGTCTCGATGCCACCGGAGGCGATGTCCACCCGCAACGGCCGGGCGAAGTCACCGCGAGCGGCCCGGCGAGCGGCGTCGAAGGCGTCGTCTGCCGCCGCGATCGACCGCCGGGCCGGGTCCAGCACGAGCTCTCCGGCTCTCGTCAGCCGGACGCTGCGGGTCGTGCGCTCGAACAGCCTGACCCCGAGCTCCCGCTCGAGCTGCTGGATGATCCGGCTCAGGGCCTGCTGGGAGACGAACAGGCGCCGGGCCGCGCCGGAGAAGCTCAGGTCCTCCGCGACGGCGACGAAGTATCGAAGATGCTTGAGCTCCGGACTCATGGCCCGGATACCGTAACAGGGCAGGTCCCCCGGGCGCCGGTGTTCCATCCGTCTCGGCCGTCGAACGCCGGCGCCAGTGCCGAGGAATCGGGTATCCGGCGACTGCCCCCGTTGACGACACCGATTGCGCCGGCATTCACATCGTGCAGTTGTGGATGCAGGTGGACGCGGTGTCACACAGCTCTGGTGTGAATGGCGTCGAGGTCGGTGTTACCGCTCCACCGAGGTGCTCTCCTAGCGTGAGCCGTCATGCCCCGCATTTCACGGAGAAAAGCCTTGAACGACTCACCCCCGACGGCGACCAACACGTCTGCACCGGCGAATGGCGCTGCCGCGGCGCTCGGCGACCAGGGTCTCCCGCTGGTTCCCCGGTTGGCCGGGCTACGGCAGCCGACGCACCACCGCTGGATTCGCTCACGAGCAGGAGCAGCAGCGAGGGTGGAGAACAGATGACGCCCGATGGCTCCGCCCCCGCACGCGGGACGGCGGCGCCGGGGTCGCTCGTGCTGGTGGTCGTCTGCGTCGCGATCTTCCTGGACGCCCTGGACCTGTCGATCACGCAGGTCGCGCTGCCGGACATCCGCACCAGCCTGGACCTGTCGGCCGGCGCCGTGCAGTGGGTGGTCAACGCCTACGTGCTGACCTACGGCGGCTTCCTGCTGCTCGGCGGCCGCTCCGTCGACCTGCTGGGGCGGCGCCGGATCTTCCTGCTCGGCCTTGCCATGTTCGGCGCGATGTCACTGGTGGCCGGGCTCGCCCCGACCGCCCCGATGCTCATCGGAGCCCGTGCTCTGCAAGGCATCGGAGCCGCGTTGACGGTGCCGGCCAGCGTCGCGATCATCGCGACGACGTTCCCGGAGGGGAGCGAGCGCAACCGCGCCTTCGGGTTCTTCGCCGCCGCGGCCAGCGCCGGCTTCAGCGGGGGTCTCGTGCTCGGCGGTGTGCTGACCGACCTGCTCGACTGGCGGTGGATCTTCTTCGTCAAGGTGCCGATCGTGGCCGTGACCCTGCTGATCGCCGTTCGCTCGGTCGCCGAGGACGCGCCGCTCCCCCGGCGCGGCCGCTCGTTCGACATCCGCGGTGCCGTGCTCGGCACGAGCGGGCTGCTGGTGCTCGCGTTCGCGGTGAGCCAACTCGCCGACCGGACCGTCTCCGCCGTCGCGGTGGCGGTGGCAGCGGTGCTGTCGCTGCTGCTGCTGGTCGGCTTCGTGGTCAACGAACTGCGCACCCGCGACCCGCTGCTGCCGATGGCGATCTTCCGGCTGACCGTGCCGCGCATCGCCGACCTGGCCTCGCTCACGGTGCTCGCGGCCCCCTTCGGCTACTCGTTCGTCGCCACGCTCCACACCCAGGAGGTGGTCGGCTACACGCCGCTGCAGACCGGTCTGGCGCTGCTGCCCGGGGCGGTCCTCTCGGCGCTGGTGTCGCGCTACGTCGCGCCGGTGCTGATCCATCGCTACGGCATCCGCGTGGCCGGGACGCTCGGGCTCGCGTCGGTGGCGCTCGGCTTCGCGATGTTCGTCCGGCTCGGGACCGATTCCTCCTACCTGACGGTGCTGCTGCCGTCGTCGGTCGTCTGCCTGGGCCTCGGCATGGGCATCGCCTACCCGGTGTTCGCGATCGGCGCCATCACCGGGGTCGGCGACGGGCAGCAGGGCGTAGCAGCCGGCATCCAGCAGACCTCGCTGCAGGTCGGTGGCGGCATGGGGCTGGCCCTGGTGAGTGGCGGCATCGCCGCCGGCCTCGGCGACGCGACCGACCCGGCCGCGATGGTCGAGGCGTTGCGGACCGGAGTCCTCATCGGTACGGCCATCCCGCTGCTCGGTGCGGTCGTCGCCTTCGTCGGCCTGCGAGGCGCCTCGACCTCCGCTCCGGTGCCGGCGGATGTCCCGGGCGCGCAGCCAGAGCATCCGGCCGACTGCGGATCCTGCGATGTCGAGCACCGGCCCTGACACGCCTGCAGGCCCGCCGCGGACGTCGGCGCCGGCACGAGCGTCGCGCCGGTCGTCGACGGGACCCGGGTCCCGGCCCGGCCATCGCACGGCTCCGCTGCTCGGGCCGCCGCGGACCGGCCATCTCCGGGAGGAGCGGTCGAGCACTCCCCGGCGTCCGTCACGAGGCTCCGGTCGTCGATGGCCGGTGCCTCGCGGAGCGCCCGGACCGTGCGACACCGACGAACTGGCCCCGGCGCCGGTGACCTCCGGGCAGGCAGCGTTGCGGTCGGTCCTGCGCCCGAGGCCCCAGACATCCCACGAGAAAGGACAGCACATCCGATGAAAGATCATGAGGTCAACCGCGTCTGGCTGGTGACCGGCACGTCGAGCGGACTGGGCCGGGCGATCGCCGAGGCGGTGGTGGCCCGCGGCGACTCGCTGGTGGCCGCGGTCCGCCGGCGGAGACCAACGACGACCTGGCCGAGCAGGCGCCCGACCGGGTACGCGTGGTCGAGGTCGACGTCACCCGGCCGGAGCAGGTGCAGGCTGCGGTCGACGCCGCGATGGAGGCGTTCGGCGGCGTCGACGTGCTGGTCAACAACGCGGGCTACGGACTGCTCGGTGGTGTGGAGGAGGCCACCGACGAGCAGATCCGCGATCAGTTCGAGGTGAACGCCTTCGGCATGTTCAGCGTGACGCGAGCGGTCCTGCCGGTGCTGCGCGAGCAGCGCAGCGGCCACATCGTGATGATCTCCTCGGTCGCCGGCCAGGTCGGGGCACCGGGCCTGGCCTGGTACGACGCATCCAAGTTCGCCCTGGAGGGCTTCTCCGAGGCGCTCGCCGGGGAGGCCGCGGCCATCGGCGTGACCGTGACCATCCTGGAGCCGGGCAACTTCCGCACCGACTGGGCCGGTGCCTCGATGACCCGGGCGCCGTCGATCCCGGAGTACCGGCCGGCCATCGATCCGATCCGGGACCTGTTCGCCGGCCTGGACGGCCACCAGGACGGTGACCCGGCGAAGGTCGCAGAAGCCATCATCCGGATCCTCGACGAGCCGGAGCCGCCCCTGCGGCTGGTCCTCGGCCGGGACGCTCTCGAGCTGATCCGCGGCAAGCTCGACCGTCAGCTGGCGGACATGAAGGCGTGGGAGGCCGTCACCTCCGACACCGCCCTGGCCCCCGGCGACCGATGGCGTGCGCGACGTCGCCGACGCTGATCGAAGCCACCCAAGCCGCACTCGACGCCGGCATCGCCGCCGCGCAGCCCGGCGCTATGGGCAGCAAACGAGTCCGACTCTGGCCTACGAGGAAGACGTCTGACCCGAGTCCGCGAGTAGCGATGCGACACGGCTTGTGAGATAGCGATAGGTGCCCTGCTGATGCGATGAAGGAGCGGGGCCTCCCGCTCCTCGTGGCTCCCGGGAGATCCTCGGGGTGCTACGCCCATCAAGTCGAGGGAGGCCCCTGTGGACGCATGTTACGAGGGACGGCAGGTCGTCGGGA
>JAABUZ0100003556.1_pt1 | contig 22895 bp, 21 predicted proteins | sample 5562091 | NCBI WGS metagenome assembly JAABUZ01 (sample SAMN12813069, study PRJNA571459) | rock metagenome | isolation source: Antarctica rocks | place: Antarctica: Victoria Land, Linnaeus Terrace sud | collected 2015-12-21
TGTGGAAATCCCTGTACCCGCCCGGGTACAGGTTGTTGCTACGCCATGTGTGGCGTCCCCGGCTCCTTCTCTCTCGACCATTCGCCCTCCCACCCCAACGCCTCTTCCAACACCACGGCTGGTTCCTTATGTTGAGGTTCAGCCCGTCTCGGCTCTTCCCCCTTCGGCTCTTTCTCCGGCGGTCAATTCCTTGCCGCTACAGCGATTTGCTTGGCTTGCTTTCGTGGTCGGATGGCTGTATCTGTTTGCGCCGATCAACATCCTGGCCGTCTTAGTCGGCTGGGATGCGCATGACTTCACAGACGAAGCCTTCAACAAAGGCACTGCCACCCGCCACCCGTCGGAGAACAGTGGAAAACTGCCAGTCGCCCAACCTGAGCAAGCCACCGGTGACATGTTTGTGCCTCAACTTGAAGATCTTGAGCTCTACTTTTCTGCGCTCCAACAAGCCCAGGCGCAAGCCCAGGCGCAAGCCGACAAGGCTATTCTAGTTGAACTCGAGCATATGAGATTGAAGGCGGTAAGGAAAGCTGAGGCCGACAAATTATATGCGCACCTACCTTACGGCGCTTGGTTGCAAAGCACCTCATACGATCCCTGTCATTAAGGGCGAGCAAAGAAAAAAACCAAAAACACCAACAAAAAAAAACAAAAAAAAACGAAAAAAAAACATAAAAACACAAAAACCAAATAAAAAACAATAAAAAACTGGACAAAAAAAATTGACTTCTTGGATGTGTATATTTGGGCTAGGGTTTGAGGTATCTTGTGCTGGGGTTTGAAGTTCGTCTGCTTTATCTCACTGCGGATTGCTCAGAAAATAGATGGAAACACCAAAAAAATTGAGAATTACATAACGACCAAAAAAATACCTTTCTTTAGGGGTTCACGGATTCATGGATGTAAATAATTCAAGGGGTGGTGTTTGGTTTGTTCTTTTGGCTTGGTTGCTAATCTTAGAGCATGGATGAGGGGACCCAAAATCGGGTCCAAGGGGGGAAATAATCTGGGCTGCGCTTCTACTTCGTGGCCCTCGCGGTCCTTCAAAAGAATAAGGGATACTCTCTCCCACTCACAAACGCGCTGTTTGTTCTCGCTGCTCGCTCTGGTCAGGCTCATGATCCAAGCTCGCTGAATGGAATTCTCTCTGTCTCTAACTTTGGTGTCTCACCTCAGCTCAGGTCGCTCAATACTCTTTGGTACAAGTCTCAGTGCTTCGAAGTGCTCTTGCGCCTCGCTCTAGGTTGCTCAATTTGCCCTTTCGCTTCTTCTTTGGTGCTCACTAAGTTAGCTCGCTCTGACTGCTCTTTGCTCTCTGCTCTCTGCTCTCTGCTCTCTGCTCTCTGCTCTCTGCTCTCTACTCTCTGCTCTCTGCTCTCTGCTCTCTGCTCTTCCACCTGCTCTGATTAGTCGCTTAGTCCTGGGTTGCTCTCTTCCGGTTCGCTTGGATTCGCCTGTCGCCTCTGGGTACCAATCACTTAGTCGCCAACTCGTTCTTCGCCACGCGCTTTTACTTTCGATTGGGGCTCTCTATCTCTTTATCACTACGGATCGAAGCTTATATGCTGCTACGGGACTTCTCTCATACTTCAAGGCTCCAGCTCACAAACAGTTCAGTCGGCGCGGGCGCCGGCTGGCGGCTGGGGCTTGCCAGCTGACGGGTGAGCTCGCAACGGGGAGGCCAAGTCTCGAGTCAAAGTGGCGTCTCCAAGCGGGCGAACCTCCAGCAGCCATTGCCATTAGTTGGGACCCAAATTGTAAGTCGATATGCCTTGGGGTCGGCGGTTCAAATCCGCTCAATGGTGGCATCCTATTGTCCGATGCGTTCGGGATCAGCGTAAGTCGGCCCGGGGGCCGCAGCCAGGTCGTGGTCTAGTGAGCCACAAATAGTGTCTTGAAGTGCGAATCGCCTTTGCTGCAGTAGGCTCTCTAAGAGCTTTGCTGGTCAGGTCAGTGAACCCAAGATGGTGGTGGCAGCTTTGTGCTGTTACCCCTAGGTGCTGATGCGGGAAGTCTTGTGGGGAAACTTGCTCCGCTCGGGTGGCCAAAACCTACATTGGCCACTTATATGCCTAGCGCGCTGACGCGGCTAGCCAGTTGGTCGGTTGGTCCTAGTCCCCTTCCACTGAGAATGCATAGAGCGCCCCTTGCTAGTTGCGCAGTTTAGCCAGGAGGCGGCTGTTGCGCTAGGTCAGTTGGCTTGTCCATAAGGCTGCTGATGGGTTAAGAGTGTGCCAAAGCAGAGTATTGTCTGAATGGGTGGTCGCGCCAGAGACCATTCAGGAGGGCTCTACTTGTCTGGTCAGTCTGCTGCACGGGCCCGCTGCCCTAGGCCACTGATGCACCCAGTTTCCAAAAGCAAGGATGAATTGGCGGGAACGCCTTCAACAAACCATCACAACAGATATAGCTGGGATTCATCAGAGCAATCACATCGTCTGTGGTGAAACACGCAAAGAGGCACCAGGACAAAGGACACGCTTGCATATACACACAAAGCAAGCCAAATACACGCACGGTCATGTCTCACCCATTGGCCAAAGAGACACCAAGGCGCACACCAAACAGCATACAGCATGCAGCATACAGCATACAGCATACTAAAGCGGACACCAAAGAGCACATCAAAGAGCACACCAAACACACCAAAGGGCACACCAAAGAGCACACCACAGAGAGCACCACAGAGCACACCACAGAGCACACCAAAGGGCACACCAGGGAGCACACCAGGGAGCACACCAGGGAGCAGACAAAAGGGCACGCCAATGAGCACACCAATGAGCACACCGATGACCACACCAAAGAGCCCACCAATGAGCACACTGAAGAGCACACCAACGAGCACACCGATTGAGAGTCCTATTTGAGAACCCATGTGATAGCGGCAAATGAGCACACCGCCGAGTGCAGAAGACGAGGACACCAAATGAGCAAGGCTTAGCATAGGAAGGCCTAGCAAATGGCTCATTGGACAAGGCCACTGGCTATGTATGAATATGTGGATACTGTGAATAATGTGAATAAAATTTCTTTCTCTCCAATGTACGTCTATTGACATGACAACTTCGACCCCAGCAACGCAGAAGTCCTGCGTGGCTACGACGCCTTGCCCTGGATTGTATGCATGATGTATCTATATCCATGTTGTGATGTATGTACATGCTCTATCCTGATCTCTCCATTGACATCCTTGATCCGTTGTCCTGATCCGTTGTCTTGATCCGTTGTCTTGCTCCTTGTGTTGTGACATCCTTGATCCTGACTATGCCTTCTCCGCCCTTCGCTTCTCCTCCTGCTTCAAAAGCTGCCGCAATCCATGCTCCACCAAATCCAACGAACCGCCCAACGCGCCCAGCACCTTCTCCCACTCCTCCTCCAGCGCCGCCCGCGAGCCAGACATGGCGGCCATGCTGGGCGGGTCCATGATCGGCATCGCATACGCATCCGGTCCTGCAAGACTCTGTGCGAATGTGGTCGTCCGTACTGGCGACGGAGGGAGCGTGGAGCCATCGAGCGGCAGCGGGAACTGTGGTTAGCACGCACGGGGAGGGGACAACGCACCTTTAGATGCTGCGGTTTGGCCATGCGGCGGGCCGTGCTGGCTTTGTCGCTGCCCAGCACATGGCTCGAGTTGGAGCGCATGCCGCGGTATGCTGCTCTTGGGGACGGGCCGCCGTTCGCGCCGGCGGGGGGGATGTACGCCGTGCTCTTTGGCGACGGCGGGATGGCGCGTCGGGGCGGGGATGTGGTGCGCGGATGTCGCGGCGGCGAGGAGGGTGCGCTGACGACGCCGTTGGGGAGGGGGATGCTCTGCTGGCGCGGGGTGGTCGCGTCCAGGGCGTCTGCGCGCCGCGCCTCGCGCGTCGACATGGACCGCTCGACGGGCGGCGGCCGCATGGTTTCCTCCTCGGTCGGGATCTCAATCTGCAGCGACGGGGCGGCCAGCCGCCCCTCCTTCTTCGATGCGCGGGCGTCTCGCTGGGCGACGGGCGAGGCCCGTGGGGGCGGCAGGCGTGTGCTGTCGTCGCTCGAAGGATCCGTAGGGGCGAAGAGCTGGAGGAGGGGATGGTCGGTGGAGGTGGTGGAGGCAGGGGAGGCGGTCTTTGAGCGTGCGCGGATGGTGGAGCCAAGGATGGAGTCTGCGGTCAGATGGTCGCCGTTCGGGCGGGGGTCTGATTTGAGGGTGTCAAAATCCCAGTGCGCACCGACGCGCTCATCATCCGCATCCTCCTCCTGCCCCATGAACTGCCCGGGGGCCAGCGACATGCGGACGCCGCCGCCCTTGACCCAGGCGTCGTACCGCGCGACCAGCTCCTTGAGGACCGTCGTGGATCCAGCTTTGGTGGAGCGGATGTACTTTGTGCGCAGCAGCTCCTCCGCCGTCGGGCGCTCCTCCGGCAGCTCGTTCAAGCACTGCGCCACCACGTCTTTCAAGCCAGCGGAATAGGCGCCCTCCAGCCTGGCGGGCGGGTTGCGGGGGATGAGGAAGATGGCCTTCATGCCTTCCTGGTCCGCAAACGGCGGGTTCCCCGTGGCCATCTCGTAGATTGTAATTCCCAGGGACCAGATGTCCGCCTTGAAGTTGTACCCGCTGCCCTTGGTGATGACCTCGGGCGCCATCCAGTAGGGCGTGCCCACAAACGTGCTGCGCTTGAGATGATTGGCCGTCAGCTGTGTCGCGACGCCAAAGTCGCACAGCTGCACGCGGCCGTCGTAGGTGACGAGGATGTTGGCCGCTTTGACGTCGCGGTGGATGATGCCGGCGTGGTGGATGCTGGCGAGGGCAAGCAGGACCTCGCGCAGGAGGACGTGGATGACGCGCTCCTCAATGCGCCCGCTCTTCATCAGCGTGCGCACAGACCCGCCGTGGCAGTACTCCATGATGATCCACAGCCGGCTGCCGTGCAGGTAGCTGCCATGGTACCGTGTCACGTTCTGCACGTCGCCCTGCTTGAGCTGGGCCAGCAGGGCGATCTCGCGCTGGATGTCCTGCACGTCCTCCTCGGCGGTGTCCAGGTTGAGCACCTTGATGGCGACCACCTGCTTGGTCTCGTCATTGCGGCCCTTGTAGACGGCGCCGAAGGATCCCTGGCCAATCTTCTCCAGCCTGGTCCATTTCTTCATGGTCAACAATGGAAGAGGGAGGGGAGGAAGGACGGAGTATGTACATTACACGGGGGTCAGGGCCTCCATCATCTGCACGCTGTTGCCCCGGATGACGACTGTCCCCAGCGGCGTGCGCTCCTGCTCCTGCGCGCCCATCCTGCCAGCCTGTCGCTCCTCCACCGCCTCGTCCAGCACAATGTTGAGGAACTGGTCGTAGCCCCGCAGCACGCCAATGACCTTGCGGCTCCCATTCAGCTGCACAAACAGGCGCTTGTCCATGTACTTCCTCAGCTCTGGCGTCGGGGCCATCGTGGGTGGTGGTGGGTGATGCGGCGACGAACAAAGGCCCGCGCCATCAACACAGCGGGGGAGGAGAGAGAAGACGATGAGGGCAAGGGTAAGGGTAAGGGTAAGGGTAAGGGCTTGAGCTTTGGCTTTGGGGACGAGCAGGAGCCTGAAGAGGAGTTTGTGCGCAGGAAGTCGGCCCTCAGCCAGCGTGTGGCGCTGGGGAGGAGCAGGGAGAGGAGGGAGCAGTACAGCGCCGAGGACCTGGCTGCCCTCCAGTCCATCACCCTCAAGCAGGTCCAGGGCCCAGATGAGATTGTAGAGGCCGAGGATGGGGCCACGGTGGAGGTGGAGGACAGGGTGGTGGAGAGAAGGGAGGTGGAGGACAGGGAGGAGGACCAAGGGGCACTGGACGCATGGGAACAGGGACAGATGCGCAAGGCCGGTCAGTCCGTGCAGCAGCCGCTCGTCTTCCCGCCGCTGCCCACGCCGGCAGAGGCAGTGGCGCGTCTCAACGGGGTGATGGAGCAGCTGCGCATGGACAAGAGCGGGGCAGAAGGGCGTCTGGCGGAGCTGATGGCCGAGCAGGAGGAGCTCAGCCGGCGTGAGCAGGAGGTGCAGGCCTCGCTGGACAATGCGAGCCGCGAGTACGAGCGCTTGGAGGGCGAGATCAAGGGAGATCGAGGGAGCGTGGATGGATTAGGAGGGGAGATCAAGGGAGGTCGAGGGAGCGTGGATGAATGAGGAGGGGAGATCAAGGGATCGAGGGAGCGTGGATCAACATTAAAGGGTCCGCTTGACATATCCCGTGGCACCCAGCACGCTTCCCATATCCGCGTTGCCGGCCTGCACCATCAGACGAATGGACCACACCACGAGCACGAGCAGGAGCAGCGAGGTCCAGAAGAAGAGGTGGAACTCGGTGGAGACGTCCACCTTCTGGCACGCATTTCCGGACCAGCTGGTGCCGTTGGTGGCCGCGCAGACGCAGCGGAAGGCGGAGGTGGCCCTGTCTTGGCGGCACTCGCCGTGTCCGGAGCAGCTGCCTGTGCGGTCCCGGCATGCCTCCTGCGAGTCGAACTCCTGCCGTCTGCCGAGCAAGGGGAAGTGGGAGGCAGAGTGTGAGAAGGAAGGAGTGAAGGCGATGATGAGCGGGGTCGTAGTCTGTAGTGACCTGATTGCTGTTGTCTCCACGCTGTAGATGTGGCCCGGGAGCAGTTCCCCCGACGGCTGCTGAACATCGACTCCCCATCGCTGCACGAGGGCGGACATGTCCACGTCTGCCTGGAAGGTCCCCTGTCCTGCCCCAGCGACGATTACCATGGCAGGTCTGGTCCACTGCATCGACGTTGGGAGCAGAGCTGCATCCACCGCGCGCTCCCTCTCCTGCCCCAGGAGATGCGCCAACAGCACTTCTGCTTGCTCTGTGCCCACCTGTCCACTCACCTCTGCCTGCACCTCCACCAGCCTGAACTGCGTCGCTGCTGCTGCTGCTGCCAGCCAAACACAGAGGAGGTTCATTGAAGTTCGAGTTCGAGTCACGTGCGCGATGGTCTACACGGGGCCATCCTACAATCTGAGCCATGTCAACCACCGCAATCCATTGGCGGGGACCAAGCTGGCAGGGGGAGGGGGATCGATGAGGGCGGTTGGGCGGGGATCGATGGAGGAGCCGGTGCGGTCCGTGTTCCAGCGGGTGGATGCCATGAGCCAGCTGGACACCCGTATCCGACAGAACAAGAGCGTGCGGCAAAGAGGCGAGGAGGAGACGAGGTTGGATGGAGAGAGGAAGGAGGAGGAGCGCAAGAAGCGGAGACGGGTGGAAGAGGCAGAGAATAAGTGGATTGATCCATCCAACATCGGCCCCAGCTCTCCCTACTCCCCTTCCCCTTCCCCTACTCCCTCCGCGCACGAAGAGGAGAAGCATCTCTGCCCGGTCTGCGACGAGGACATCGCCCCGGAGCAGGCACAGCGCTTCGTGCACGCGTCGGTGCGGGAGCAAAGCACGCTCTGCCAGTCCCACCGCGACGCGACCCTCCTCTCCAGCGGCTCCCTCCTGTACCCGTCGGTCGACTTCTCCATCCTCACCTCCCGCCTCGAATCCCACCACGCCACCCTCACTGGAATCATCGACGGGACGTCTCCGTCACACTTCCGCCGCGCCTTCCTTCGCGACCATGCGCTCGGGAGCGGGACGCGGAGCACGGTGATGGCGCTCATGGCCAGTGCCTTTGAGAGCCACCAGCCCGGGTACTACGGACCTCGCGGCGCTCACGAAATGATGGCTCTGCTGCTGGGCATGCATGTGGATCGACTGCGCGCGGCCGCGAGACGCAGTAGAGAGATAGGGCGCGTTGGCGTGGCGGGGTTTGTGCAGGCGGTGCTTGTGCCCGAGGCGGGCGTGCTGCTGATCATGCAGGATATGGGGGTGAGTGAGACCCGGGCACGGGAGGTCATGCTGCAGAGCCGGCGCTATGGCGAGCTCGTCCATCCCGAGCCGTGATCTTCCTGATCCTGTCTATCTATCCATCTCAAGCTCCTCTGTCACTATGAATTCCGCGCCTGCCACGTCTCGACCTCCTCTGCTCGGTCTGTTATTCATGACGTCGCCTGCCACGTCTCGTCCTCCCTCTCCAACTCCTGCAGCTCCCTTCGAAGGGTCTGCCCCTGCTGCACCATCTGCCCCATATCCACCGGCGGGATCTGCGTCAACACCATCCGGATCTCACTCGCCTCCAGCTCCTCCAACGCATCCCGGCACGCCCTCAACAGCGCCAGGCACACGCCGACATGCATCTCTCCGATCGCGTCCGCGTCGTCGCAGGCAAAGTAGACGTCCCAGAGACGCGCACGCTCACGCGGATGCAGCTCGCGCGCGCACCACCATTGCATCCAGGAGAGAATCCACTCCTCGCCCCAGCTGCTCACGCGCTCGCGACGGAAGTAGGTGGCGAGGGAGGGCATCAGCGTCGCGAAGCCGGTCAGGAAGTCGCTGATGCGCGCGGTCGTGTCGCCGGCCAGCATCAGCCGCATGCATTGCTCGAAGCACGCGGGCAGCGCGTCGGCGGAGACCCACTCGGCCAGCGTGCCTGCCACATGCAGCATCCCGGGAGAGAACTCTGTCCCCCCTGCTGAGGGATGCTGCAGGAAGTGCAGGATGGCGGACTCGACGGCGGGTGACGCCTTGGCCCGTCTGCATGCACGGACAGCCTCCACTCCGTCCTTCCCTCCGTCCTTCCCTCCGTCCTTCCCTCTCTCTTCCATCCTTCTCTCCTTTCCCTCCTTCCCTCCCTCCTTCCCTCCCTCCTGTCTCCCCAGCAGGATGGGCCACACCCTTGCCCTCCACCGATCGGGCACCCCATGGGCCCTTGCCTGTCTCGCCAGGGGCTCTACGTCGCCGTCCACCTCGTACTGCTGCAGCAGCACCTCCATGCCTCTGCCGTGCGTGGCACAGGGTCCTTCAATCGGAGGGGAGATATACACTACGAACCATCTCTATGCTCTTCTGACTGCACGGCCTTGCGACGGGCTACTCCTGCACGGTGGCCAGGATCTCGGACTCGCGAAAGAGCGTGTACTCCTCCTCGCCCACCTTGATGTTGCTGCCCCCGTACGGCGGGATGAGCACGCGCTGGCCAGACTGCACGGAGGGGACGACCCGCTTGCCCTCCTTGTCCATGCCGCCGGGCCCGACGGCCAGCACGCGGGCCTCGCTCAGCTTCTCGACGTTGCGCTCGGGGATGTAGATGCCGCTGGCTGTCTTGCTCTCGCCCTTGAGGCGGTGCACGAGGACGCGGTCGAGGAGGGGCAGGATGCTCTTGACGCTCTTGATTGCGGTTGCCTGGGTCAGTCCGTCCTGCGTGAGCCTACCATCTCTTCGTCTGCTTCTACCGTGAGTGCCTGAGTGCCTGAGGAAGGGGAGGAGAGAAGCAAGAGGGGAGAGAAGCAACAGGGGAGAGAGCATAGAGGAGGAATAGAAGGAAGAGCACGAGTCGCATGGTGTAGCAGTAGAGAAGGAGTCATGAGCGTAGCATGAGAAGGAGTTTCGCATTGAATAGTGAGAGAAGAACATGCTCCCGACACTGCTCCTGCTCCCCCTCGCAAGCGGCCTCAAGTTCGATCTGGCCGCGCAGACCACCGGGGCCCAGCGCTGCATCCGCAACCTGGCCGCCAAGGACACGCTGGTCGTGGTGACCGCCACGGTGGGGGGCACGCGCACGGACGGCCAGCACGTCCACATGGTCGTCGTCGACACGGCCGGCAACTCCTACGGCCGGCAGAAGGACATTGTGGGCGAGGCGCGCATTGCCTTCACCACGCACGCGGACGCCTCCTTCGACGTGTGCTTGGAGAACGGCATGGACCGCGGCCTGGCGCCGGGACGCACCCGCGAGGTGGAGCTGGACGTGGACATCGGGGCGGACGCGCGCGACTGGAGTGCCCTGCAGGCGGCCGAGCAGCTGCGTCCCGTGGAGGTGGAGCTGCGCCGCATGGAGGGGCTGGTGGAGGAGGTCGTGCTGGACCTGGACTACCTGCGCGAGCGCGAGCAGCGGCTGCGCGACACCAACGAGAGCACCAACGAGCGCGTCAAGTGGTTCGCGCTCTGCACCATAGCGGGACTGGTCGGCGTGGGCGGGTGGCAGGTGGTCTACCTGCGCACGTACTTTAAGCGCAAGCACCTCATCTAGTCTCCTCTTCCCTCTCTCCGATCCCCTCCCTCACTGCTTGTCGCGCTCCAGCTTGTCGTAGTAGGCGTCGCGGCGGCGCACGGCGGGGATGTGGTAGCCCAGCCAGAAGGCGTATCCCATGCTGACCCCCAGCCTTGGTCAGCCTCGTCATCACCAGCATGTCCTCACCCCAGGGCCACGCTCACGTCGAGGACGAGCGACTTTCTCAACTTGCCAACAATGCGCTCCACGGCCATTCTCCTTCTCCTGGTTCTTGTGGTGGTGAGAGACTGCAGGGCAACAGCAACCGGGCAGGGATAAGGATGGCGACGCGGGGGACAGGCATGGCAAGGTGGAGGGGCATCAGGAGAGGGTTGGCGACAACGACAAACACGCCCTTCCCACGCAGTCCCACCAGGGAGGAAGCCCCGGCCGGCGCGGGCCCCCTCCCCCCGGACCAGTTGGCCGAGCAGCAGGCGCAGAGAACGGAGGAGGAGGAGGCGGCGCAGAGAACGGAGGAGGAGGAGGCGGCGGACAGAGTAAAGCCGATCGATCGCAGCGGCGAGGAGACCGAAACACGCAGGGCCCGGCTGGTGTACCAGTCCCGCAAGCGCGGCATCCTGGAGACGGACCTGCTGCTCTCCACCTTTGCCCGCAAGCACCTGCCCGCCATGCGCCCCGAGGAGCTGCTGGAGTACGACCGGCTGATGGACGAGCCCGACTGGGACATCTACTACTGGGCCACCAAGAACGACAAGCGCACCATCCCCCCGCGCTGGCAGGGCAGCCCCATCCTGCGGCAGCTGCAACTGCACTCGCGCAACGAGGAGCGACGGATCCTGCGCATGCCCGACCTGTGACTTGTATCTATTCGTGTATCTTTTTCTTCGTCCTTCATTTTCGTCGTACTATGATGGAGCGATTGCAAGCCTGGGTGCAGGACCACAAGGCCGTCGTCTACACGGTCGGCGCTGTGGCGGCCGTCGGGGTCGTGGGAGGCGTCTGGTACGTGCAGTCGCAGCCCCGGCCCAAGCGGCGTCGAGCCAAGCGGGCTGAGAAGCCGGACGAGGAAAAGCAGGTGCCGGTGCGTGACGAGGAAGAGAGCAAGGTGGTGGAGGCGGAGGCGGAGGCGGCGGTGACAGAGGAGCAGATTGAAGGGATGCAGGCAGACGAGCGGGCGAGCATGGCCGTCAAGCTCAAGGCGGACGGGAACAAGGAGTACGGGTCGAGCAGGTACCCCCAGGCCGTCACACTCTACACGTTGGCCCTGCAGTGCAAGCAGGATCCTGTCTTCTACTCCAACCGCGCCGCCTGCTTCCACGCCTTGGGGGAGTGGGACCGCGTGGTGGAGGACACCACTGCGGCGCTGGCCATCGACCCAGACTACGTCAAGGCCTTCAACAGGCGCGCGCACGCCCTGGAGCAGAAGCACAGCTACTACGAGGCCTTGGTGGACTACACGGCCTCTGCCATCCTGGAGGACTTTAGGAATGACAAGGGCCAGGCCAGCGTCGAGCGGCTGCTCCAGCGCGTGGCGCAGACCAAGGCCGGCATCATCCTGCAGACGCGCGAGAAGAAGCTGCCTAGCGCCACCTTTGTCTCTGCCTACATGGACGCCTTCCGTCGGCGCCCCATTCCGGAATCCATTCAGCAGGCGGCAAACGGGACGGCGGACTGGCACCTCTTGCAGGGCCTGCGACGGATCCGGGAGAAGACGCAGGAGGGGTACGAGGCGGCCCAGGAGCACTTCCGCGCGGCGACAGAGGGGGACTGCAGCCTGCCGGCAGTGGCCCTAAACTACACAGCCACCTTCAAGTTCCTATGCGGCGACTCTGCGGGTGCGAAATCAGACTTTGATCGCTCCATCGAGGCAGACCCCAAGTACACCCAGAGCTACGTGAAGCGGGCCTCCATCTACATGGAGATGGGCGACCAGGTAGCCACCTGGCGGGACTTCAGCACTGCCGCCGAGCTGAATCCATCCGACGCAGACGTCCCCTACCACCGCGGCCAGGTGCACTTCATCACGGGCGACTTCACCGAGGCAGCCAAAGACTACAGCGAGAGCATCGCCCTCGACAAGGACTTCATCTTCTCGCACGTGCAGCTCGGGGTGACGCAGTACAAGATGGGCAGTCTGGCGCCGAGCATGGCCACCTTCCGCCGCTGCCTCAAGACCTTTTCGCACTCCCCGGACGTCTTCAATTACTACGGCGAGCTCCTCCTCGACCAGCAAAAGTACGACGAAGCGCTCGATAAGTTCGATACGGCGATCGCCAAGGAGGAGCGACGGGTGAAGCAGGCACCAAAGGAGGGCAAGAACGTGCTTCCCTACATCAACAAGGCCCTGGCAATCTTCCAAGCTCGGCAGGATCTGCCAGCGGCGGTGGAGCTGTGCGTGAAGGCCTTGGGGTTGGATCCTGGCTGCGACGTGGCGGTGGCGACGTACGCGCAGCTCCTCCTCCAACAAGGCCGCATCGAAGAGGCTTTGGCGCAGTTTGAAAAGTCGGCCGAGATTGCGCGCACCGAGGGCGAGCTGGTCAATGCGCTCTCCTATGCCGAGGCCGCGCGCGCCCAGTTGGATATCACGCGCCGATACCCGCGCTTGGCGACTCGCTTGAAGGGCATGTAATGTACATATCTCTATCTCTCCTCCTCGCATCTCTGTCATCTCTCATGTCTCTCTGTCCGTCAGCTTGTGACGGAGGGCCTCCACAACACGCTGCACACACGCACTCCACTCGTACATTCCGCCAATCCCACTATCGCCGCACATGAGCTGCTTCTCGACGCTGGCCAGCACCCGCACCCACGGCATCTCTGCAAGCAGGGCGAGGTGGCGCGCCGTGGCGGGGTGGCGGTACATGTACTCGTTCATCGCCGGCGCAACCAGCACCGGCCGGCGCGGGTCCCATGCCCTCAGCACACACTGCAGCAGGTCGTCGCATAGTCCGCTCGACATCTTGGCCAGCGCGTTGGCAGAGAGGGGAGCTACCAGTAGTGCGTCCGCCCAGCGCCGTAGCTCGATGTGGAGCACCGGGTCGCCGCGCTGGTGCCACGCCACCCACTCGTCTTTGTCCGTGAAGCAGCGGACGCCGGACGGCAGCTCGTCGATGAAATGCCGCGCGTGCTGTGTGGTAATGACGCGCACGTTCAGTCCGTGGGCCAGCAGTGCGCTGACGATCAGTGGGAGCTTGATTGCGGCCACAGAGCCGGTGGCGGCTACGAGCACATTCTTGCCGTCCCTCGCCGCCGCCAAATTCTTCGTTGCCGTTCTCTCGTCCTTCTTTGTCGTTCTCTCCCTCTCCGCCGGTGCCGAAGGTTGCCCTTTCCTGGGTAGAGACACGCTTGAAGAGGAACCAGAATCTGACTCGGAGGAAGTAGACCCAGAAGATTCAGACTCCGACGCGGAGGGACTAGACTCGGAGGGACTAGTCTCGAAGGAACTAGACCCTGAAGATTCCGACTTCGACTCAGAGAAACCAGACACAGAAGATCCAGACTCCGATTCATGAGAAGCAGACTCCAAAGTCCGAGCGTCGATGTCAGAGTGCCCTTGGTGCTCAACCTTGCCGTCAGCCTTTTTCGTCTTGGTCTTGCCACTGCTCTTCACCTTCTCCCCAATCCTGCCGCTGTCTATCCCATCCCGGTCTGTCACGTTCGTCTTGGCCGTGTCGGCGTCTGCGTCTTGATTCTTTGCAAAGGTGAGGTCCAGAGGACGCCCATTCAGCCGCTTCTTCAGCCCCGTGACTACCCTCTCGGCCAGCTCCACGGTGGAGAACTCCAGGAAGCCAAACCCGCGGCACTTGTCGGGGTTGTCGTGGAAGGTAGCAATACGCACCTCCACCTGCGGATCTTCATGCATGATGGACCGCACATCCTGTGCCGACACCTCAAACGGCAGATTGCCCACGTACACTCTCCGGCCTCTGTCCTTGCGGGTGTAGTCGGTGGCCCGCTTAATCAGCACTTGGCGCCCCGTCAGCAGCTTCTCCGACCGGCCGAGCGCCTGCTCGACACCATCCTGCGTGGAGAAGTCGACATACGCAAAACCCTTGTTGCGCCCTTTGCTTGCTGTCGGCAGGTGCACGCGGGTGATGATCCCTGTACACTCCTTGAAGAAGTCCCGCAGCTGCTGCGCGGTGGTGTGGAAGGCGAGATTGCCAATCCAGACCCCTCCGCCGTCTCCTCCATCCTCCTTCGGTCCGTCACTGCCCTTGCCCTTGCCCTCGCCCTCGTCTTTCTTCTTTCTTCTCTTCTCGCGGTGCGACTGCGGCACGTCCTCCGGAATTTCCTCCTCCGTCGCCACTCGCTTGCTCATGGACTCGATGGAGGAGGGAGTGCACGCGTGGATCTGCACCGTGATTGGAGAGGAGGCTACGACTCAGGCGCTCAAGGACTGGCTCAAGGACGGGACCATCCTGTGTCGCGTCATGAACACGCTCGCGCCGGGCAGCGCCAAGTGCAAGGCCTCCAAGATGCCCTTTGTACAGATGGAGAACATCGCCGCCTTCCTGCAGGCCGTGCGCGAGCAAGTCTGCATCCCGGAGCGCGAGATGTTCTCTACAGTGGACTTGTATGAGGCGAAGTCGATGCGACAAGTGATCATTACGCTCGCCTCGCTCTCACGACACGCCTTTGAGCGCAAGCTGTGCAGCGTGGATCCTATCGGGCCCAAGTACAAGAGCCCCTCGCCGCGGCCCCCGACGCAGTACAAGCCGCTCCTGCCGGACAAGGAGTACCCCGGCTGGTCGCCGTCGCAGGTCGGGTACAATCGAGGAGCCACGCAAGGGAATCAGAAGGTCTCTTTTGGTGCCCCTCGGCCGTTAATCTATCCCTCGCCCTCCCCGTCTCCTTCCCCGGCACCGTAGCGGGTGACTCAAACAATCATGTATGGTTCATAGTTGGGATTGAGGGGTCTGGCCGTTCATCTCGTGCAGTCCTTCCAGCAGACGCGCGTGCAGGAAGGGCGAGAGGGTCATGGGCCCATGCAGCGTCCATGGCCGATACGCCATCGCCGCCTGCGCACTGCCCTCCACGATCCGTCCCCCGTCCGCGCGCACCGAGAGCAGGATATCCTCGGGCTCCGCAGTCCGTCCATACACCAGCGGCGCCCGCTCGTCTACCAGGTGCAGGAAGCCCTCGCCCACGGCCGTGGCACTGGCCATCAAGCCCGGGTCGCGGTGGCACACGGGGGCCAGGATGCGCTGCACCAGCGGCACGAAGGCCCGGTTCTCCCTCACCGTCCCCACGTCCGGCTGGCGGGTGGCGCACGTCCCCAAACACAGGGCGCTGGCGGTGCGGACAGGGAGGAGGGAGAGCTGGAATGCCCCGTCCTTCATGGCGTGTGCAAATACCTGTCCGATAGCAGTCATGATGACGATCTCGATGATGATCGGGATGACAATTCGTAAAGGAGGGAATGAGGGTAATCTATGTACATACGCTCTTGCGCCGCGACTGGTAGGTGCTGCCGCTCGAAGCAACACCTGAAAGAATGTAGTTCCTGTCCTGCGGCGAGAAGTTGCAGAATCCGTCCTCGTCCGTGCGCGCCATCTCCCTCACCCGGCGCTTCCCGCTCACGGTCCTTGCATGGCTGCCCCGCTTGACGTGCACTGCTTTGGACGGGGAGGAGGTGGAGAGGGACGTCGTGCTTGGTGCCTTTTGCTTCCGGCACCGCGGCGTGTGGGGTGACTGGAGACATGGGATGTCGAGGTAGTCGCACTCCGCCTTCCAGTTGGGCGCCGTGGGCAGCGCTCGCGGCTGGTAGAGGGAGGGCGAGACGGGCGGCGTGTGCTGTTGCAGCGCGGTCGGCGATATGCACGGGTACTGCATGAAGGTGTCGTCGGACCAGGGCAGGGGAGAGAGCGAGGACGCTGAGAGTTCCGCGGGAGAGGGCTGCTCGTCGCCGCCGAGGAAGAGGAGATCGTCAAACACATCGTCCTCCTCTCTCTTCACCTGCACCCGTGCATCCTCAAAGTCGTCCATTCTGAAGAGCGGCGCCGCTGCAACGTATGCCTGATTCATGGGGTCTGCAGAGACTGATTTGTCCCAGCCGCTCAGGTCGATGCCAATGCCATAATTGGCCTGCTGGTGAAAGTTGATCTTGGGCATGATGGCCCGTTTGCTGCTTCGTGTCTGTCGAAGAGGTGTGCTTCGTCTGCTGCCCCTCCGACTGGAAGGGGCCCTCATCTTATCCACGGCCCGCTCATCTAGGCCCTTTCCCCATCGGGAGGGCGCTTGCATGGTTGCATGTTCATCCAGCCCAAATCGGGAATCTCCTGGGTTACGAATTGGTCCGCACAAACGTTTTCGCATGCCTAATTGGGACGGCTCAGCGCTTTGTCGCTTCCTGCGCTTGGCAGATGCTGTTGGCGTCTGGGGTGGAGTGGGGTCGCTGCTGAAGGTGGGGCTGGAGGGTAGGTTGATGTAAGCAAACATGGCTTCCGTAGAGAGAGAATGAGCGTGCATAATGAGCGTGTAGAAAGAGTGTGAAGTGTCCTGTAAAGGGTGTGGTGTCGGAAAATGAAGGTGAAAGGTAGAGGGTGGATGGAGGAGTGACTGGAAAGATGGAGTAGACGATCGAGGAGGGTCTGCTAGATATTCGCATCATTATTCACATGGTTGGCTCTATTCACGTGGCGAGTCACGCCCGGCGCATTTAATCTCATGGCTGGCACATGGGCCACCCCCAAACCTTATTACATGCCTCTGCCAATTCAGGAGATGTGATTGGCGGGGCAAAAAACAAAAGCGGCACAGGGATGTTCCCAAAGAGGAAACCTCATTCCCCATTAGGAAATCAGGCACTTTATCCAGATCTACATTTACCAGCCCCCGATGTTTTATGTCTGCGGCTTCTTCCGTCTGCCAATGTGGGCCTGGAAACCGGTCTTGATGGCCGCCACGGACCGGCGACTGCCGCAACTCTCGCAGTCCATGAAGTAGATGCGGTTCTCCTTACTCAGCAGCGTATCCGGCGAGCGGCAGGTCTTGCATGTCACGTACTCCACAATATACCGTCGCAGCACATTCTCCAACTGCTTTTGCTGGAACTTGCCCTTGATGACGAGCCGCGAGGACCCATCCACACTCCCACTCGTGCCCAGCTCTGCAAAGAGGAACTGAATGACATGCTCCGGCGAGCGACGCATGCGGCTGCAGATGTTGGTGATGTTTGCAAAAATCGTCTTTTTGTTGCCTTCGCGCATCACACTAGGGGGAACCATGGTGTACTTCTTCTTCGAGTCGCTCTGAAGTTCGGGGTTGTTCTCGCGCAGAAGAAGGAAAATGCGCTCGAGAAGGTCGTTGTAGGAGTAATCCTGCTCGCCATTTGCGCTCGTCATGTTGGCATGGTCCGCATTTCGGTCTTCGTCCATCTCTGCGGCGTCGTGCTCCAGCACGCCTGCTTGCTCAAGCTCAGCATCCAGACTCTTGGTGTCCTTCTTCTTTTTCTTCTTCTTCATTTTCGAAAAGTCGACTTCTCCGTCTTCTTCCGGCACCGCCTCCCCATCCTCTCCATCTGCATCGTCTCCCGTCACGACTTTTTTCTTTTTTTTCTTCTTCAGTTTGGTGAAATCTAGTCCGTCGTCGTCATCGCCTGCGCCATCGTTCACGCCCTCGTCACCGTGTCCGAGCGCGTTTAGCTTTTTCGACAGCGGATCCACGGAGGGGTCTGAAAGCGCATGCTTTTCTGCGCTGGGTTCTCCGTCCGCGGCCTCATCTGCAGCCACGACGTCGTCCTCAAAAGCAACTTTTTTCTTTTGTTCCATGTCACGTGCCATACAAAAATGGAGCAATGTTTTACTATGTACGAAGGAATCTCGCAATAAATCGGGGGTCGTCATCCTCAATCGAGCCATTGTGTGCATACACATGTCTTCGATATGGCTGATCATTTCGCCGACTCTCAAAATAATCCTGCTTCGTGTCACCGGATGTTGACCCACTCTTTGCATCGTACCTTCGTCTATACAGGGCTTTCCCCACCTGCGTCGTTTGCAACGCCTCCTCCCGTGGCCAGAGGTATCGAGGAATCTCCCGGTGAACATGCTTTCCATGCGCGAGTTCTGCTTCAAAGGAGAATGCTTCTGCCATTGGCGTGAATGTGAAGTTGAGTGAGAAAGGGTAATTGTAACGTAGAGCGTACCCATCGCCAATGTAATGGTCATTGAGCAGGCTTTCATCCATGCCAGTTGTCAAGTGTGTGACATTTTGAACAAGACCGCGATGAGCCAGCACTTGGGTGTTGCGGAAGAGGAGGGACTGTTGCCATGTTCGAACGGTCCATCCCCACGAAGTCTTTATCCTGCTAGTGGCCACAACTTGGCGGCTTGCAGTTGTCACCATTTGGGCCTCTCCCCGCGATGCATCTACGGCTCCACTTGTGTGGACGTCGCCACTGATGCTGTACTCCACCATGTCGCACTCAGGCTCCTTCAAGTCCTCATCAATCCATACATGAAGGCTCCCTGAAAGATACCAATCTCCTAACTCCTTCTCATTTTGACCAAATACTGCAAGCGTCACATCGTGCTGCTTGCCGTCAGTCAAGATGCCAAGCCAAGGCGACAGGTTTATTTCGTGTTCTTGGAGGTCAAAGCAATCAATGGACACAATATTGCGCCAGAGGCCGGGAACAATACCTCCAGTGAAAATAACCGGAAAGGGCCATACGACACCTGCAATCCGACCATCCACCTTCAGCCGAACTTCACGGAACGGTGAATGTCCTGGAAGGTCGGTACCAAACATATCTGTGAATTCCTCTGGCACATTCGTGTACCAAAACTCCTCGCCCGCATTTCCACTCGCAAAAATTTTTGCGACAGCCCGCACACTATTGCGAGGCACGCTCACCTCCTCCGATATCCCAACAATAAGATCAGCAACGTCGCTGCCCATGGCACCATAGTCAAAAATGACCTCCAATGTAATATTAAAAACCCCGTCATAGTTCTCGTCAATAAGGTTTCCAAGCTCCACAGTCACTTCTCCCGGCGACTGGAAAAGACGCGAATATGCTGTGACGTCTCGGGTGAAGCTGCTCCAAGACCCAGACCGCCTCGGCTCAAGCGTCGAAGTGCGCCAGATTTCAATCCCATGTAGACGGATGAAGGCAATGCGGTCAAATTGTGTACCCATGCAGACGGTCGTCAGATTGAGCAAGACGCGACGAAAGTCGTATCCGCAGGCCAACGGAGGCACATACCTTCCTACGAACGGCCGTCCATAGGAAAACCCAAAATGGTGCTGCACGAGCGTCTGCTGGCATCTTTGAATTGTGGGCTGGGGCCGGTGGTAGACTTGAAAGACTTCCTGGTATTCTGGGCAAACCTCAAAATCGTTATGCTCATCGGAGGATGTAAGTGTGGGCAGTGCGGAGCAACATACTATGAGAGCAAGCAAGCCGAGCAGAACCTTCCAGACGCTGCCATGGCTAGCTCGTCTTGCTTCCCGAATGCTGTTCTCCATGCCATATCACCTCGCATGGCCAATCTCGCTTAGCGTTTCCGAGAACGGACTTAATTTCATGGAACCGGCCGACTCGAAGCAAATTGCCGTCGAAAGCGATGCGGAGAGACAGACAAAAGCGTCTTCAACATGGAGAAGGATACTGCTTGGCTGGGCGACCAAACGGACGCTTGGCATTATCTTGCTGGGACAAGTCTTGGCGTTGTGCATTACTGGGACGAATACGTTCACTTCCTTGCTTGCTTCCGTGGGCGCCAACATCCCGGGCGTCCAGCCACTCTTCAATTACGCCCTACTTTCTCTCTTCTTTATCCCAATCACGTTTTGGAAGGTGGGGTGGCGGGGATGGCTACTGATCGTTCACCCGAAGCAAGTTTGGAAGTTTATTGTTTTCGCTTTCTTTGATGTCATTGCGAATATCTTCACCATCCGAGCCTACGGTCTCACAACCATCCTTTCAGCGCAGCTAATAAACTTCTGGGCTATTGTGGTTGTGGTCATCATCAGCTTTTTTTTCTTGAAAGTACGCTACCATCTTACACAGATCGTTGGCATCCTCGTCTGTATCACCGGCACGAGTCTTCTTGTCGTGTCGGACCACATTCAGGGAACCAATGGTGGGCCCGCTAAAGATGCTGTCAAGGGTGACTTGTTTGCCCTGCTCGGAGCGACGTTATACGGGTTCGCCAATGTAGCGGAAGAGTATCTCGTCTCCAAAAAGCCAGTCTATGTCGTTCTCGGTCAGCTTGGGTTATGGGGTGTCGTCATCAACGGAGTGTATGCAGCAATCTTCGAGAGGACATCTATGGTTACGACGATCTGGACTCGCACAGCGGCATCCTACTTTGTTGGATTCACACTGCTGCTCAATCTTTTTTACAATCTGGCACCGTACGTGTTCCGGCTGTCGAGTGCTGCCTTTTTCAATATATCTCTCCTCACGGCGAACTTCTGGGGGCTCATTGTGGGACTGCGAGTGTTTGGACTCACAGTGCACTTCCTCTATCCAATCGTAAGTCAAAGATTTGCCGCACAACCGACTAATCCATGTAGGCTTTTGTCTTGATCATCGTTGGTCAGCTCATCTACACCACGCGAGGCCAAACAGGATCAGCAAAACCCTGGCTGTCCCCGGCTAAGCGTCAATAGCCTGGCCGGTGACGCTTAGCCGGATGGGCTGAAAATAGTATCACACGACTCACGTGTCTATAAATAGAATAATGACAATAGTTCCCCAATGGGGAATATTCCATGTATGTCGCGCAATCGGAAGATGCGTCGAGAAGGGAAGGAATCCGCCCAAAGGGGATAACATCCTTCCACTTTCAGAACGTGGCGTTGGCCATTCCCCTGGAAAGGAAGTATCTCTCCCCTTCGCGACTTCTGATTGGCCAGGCGGAGGAAATGATCCGTTCCATCACGGAGGAATGTGAGTAAACACCTACGATCGGCGGCCCCTCTTTCCGCAAGGGGCCGGCGCATGTCCAACTTCCACCTTCCCGTTCTCGTTTTCTCTCGTCTGTCTTTGTCAGCCCATTCTCAGATGAGGAATATAAGAAGGTGCCTTCCTCCCTCGTCCCCCTCATCCCACACTCGCTTCTACACTCGCTCAACTTACTTCCCCTCTTCAAAAGCTCAAACATACATTCGCTAAAATGAGATTCGCACTTGCATCTGCTCTCATCGCCTCGGTCTCTGCTTCGGCACTTGCCCCCCGTCAATTCAGCAACACGACTGTTAACGTGAACGTGAATGTGAACGTCACTGTCAACGTTGACATCTTGACCTGTTGCTCGACTTGCCAGCCAATCATCACGACGGTGTTTGAGCCATTCTACTGCCCTGCTCCTACCTCCGTCATCACTCTTGGAACCACCTACGTTGCCACGACTTCTGGTTACATTACCCTTGTCTGCCCATACACTGTGCAGCCTGGCATGTCCACGACCGTTACTCACTGCCCGGTCTGTGTCCCAACGACCATCAACACCATGACCCTTGTCACCCCGGTCGTCACAGTTACCTCGGCTGCTGCCTCGACTGTTGTCCTTGCGACCAGCACTGTCACCACTGCCACTGTTGCCGTTCAGACTGCCGTTCAGACCGCTACAGTCTCTGCTGCCAACACCGCCGTTCAGACCGCTGCAGTCTCTGCTGCCAACACCGCTGTTCAGACCGCTACAGTCTCTGCTGCCAACACCGCCGTTCAGACCGCTACAATCTCTGCTGCCAACACGGCCGTCTCTGCTGCCAACACTGCAGTCTCCCCCGCTACTGTCTCGCAGGTTGCTGCCCCGAGTGCCTCGGTTATGCAGGTCTCGGCCAACGGTGCTTCTTCCAACAAGGCCGTTGCTGGTGTCATTGTCGCAGCCGGTCTTGCTGCCCTCCTTTAAATAAAATCAACCACAATTGTAACTAACTAGAAGTATTTAATGTCAACGCCTATTCACCCTTATGACTTTATGACCCTTTCCTTTGCACTATTTTTGATTCGTTCTCTTTTATACAGTGTTCAATGGCCCCCATCCTCAAAGTATTCGCAATGCCAGCTGGATTCGGCGATCGATGAGAAAACAAGCACAGCCCAGGAAAATTGGCTATGTTCTTGAGATGGAATACTCTGAATATGACACTGCGCTCCTCATTGATGGTAGAAAATCAACAATACACTGACTGTCCTCTTCTTGTCGTTTGAGAATGCCTCAAGGATTTCACGACGTACTTACGAGCGTTAAGCAAGACTGATTCTGGAGCACAAATTTTGGCTTGAAACAGGACAGCCTTTGCGCATAATGAGAAGGTAAAATAATGCGCTGTCAAGAGGAAAGTCAATGAATGAGCAAAAGTCGAATCATAAGACATCCATGTTACCATACAATAGACCCGGCCCCTTCGCATGCAAACCAAACCCATGTCTCAACCAGCGACAGCAAGCTCCGTAATCAGCCGAGTCGCTATATCCAGAAATGGAAACGGCGAATTCACCTCCTTCTCTGTCGCAGCATGATCGTCGGAATCGCTATAGCCCGAGAACTTGAAATCCACAAGGTAGTTGTTCCCCTCGAGCGCATACAGTTGTATTTCAATGTTGCATATATTACCGTCTATGCGTCTTCGGCATTTGATGTAGAAGGGATCTTCAGGAATCGGCGAGGAAGCAGAGGGGGTCGACGTGTTTGATGGGGAGCGGTGTTGTGGCGGAGTAAACGTCGGCTCTGCGGCAATCCACTCTGCTTGCAGTGACTCCAAAGCGCGGTATATTTCCAACATCACCTCGAGTGGCGGAGAGCGCGACCGAATCCCAAAATGCCATCGTGTCGGTTTCGCCTTCTTCAGATCTGCCGGAGGTCGTGCGTGCCC
>JAABUZ0100003558.1_pt1 | contig 22889 bp, 19 predicted proteins | sample 5562091 | NCBI WGS metagenome assembly JAABUZ01 (sample SAMN12813069, study PRJNA571459) | rock metagenome | isolation source: Antarctica rocks | place: Antarctica: Victoria Land, Linnaeus Terrace sud | collected 2015-12-21
CCAACGCGCCGCCCGCCGCGACCATCTCGGCGTCATCTTCCAGGACCCGATGACATCGCTGAACCCCACGATGCGGATCGGCCGCCAAATCACCGAGGTCAGCGGCAGCGACACGGCGTCCGCCCGGCTGCTGGGCCAGGTGGGCGTCCCTGACGCCGAGCAGCGGCTGCGTGTCTACCCCCACCAGCTGTCGGGCGGCTTGCGGCAGCGGGTGATGACCGCCATTGCCCTCTCCGGCTCACCCGCCCTGATCATCGCCGACGAGCCGACCACTGCCCTCGACGTGACCATCCAGGCACAAGTCCTCGCCCTGCTGCGCGACCTTCGCGACGATTTCGGCTGCAGCGTCTTGTTCATTACCCATGACCTCGCCGTCGCCGCCCAGATCACCGACCGGATCGGGGTCATGTACGCCGGACGGCTGGCCGAGCTCGGTCCCACCGCCGACGTGCTGATGCAGCCCAGCCACCCTTACACCGCAGGCCTGCTGGGCTCCAAGCTGTCGCTGCGGATGCCGCGATCGGGGACTCTGCGCACGCTGCCGCCGGGGACGGCCACGGTGGCCCTGGCGGCGGTGGGGTGCGCCTATCAGGCCCGCTGCCCGCTCGCCCTCGACCGCTGCGCGACCGAGGTTCCCGGTTGGGAGACGGTCGGGACCGCCACGCACGGTCGGGCCTGTTGGCGCCCGGTTACCGACGTTCGGGCGGAGCCCGGCGGCGGGGGGGTCGACGAGGTGGCTGTGGCGACGCTATCCGGGGAGCCATCGCAGCCGGCAGCGGCCCCGGCCGGGTTGCCCGCCGTGGTGCGGGTGACGGATCTGCGGGTCACCTTCAGTGGCAGGCGCAGCTGGGGCAGAACCACCGCGTTCGCCGCCCTGGACTGTGTCGATCTCACGGTCGGCGCCGGCGAGGCCGTTTCCGTGGTCGGTGAGAGCGGCTCGGGCAAGTCGACGTTGCTGCGCGTGCTGGCCGGGCTGGTGTCACCGTCGTCGGGCAGCGCGCACGTCGAGGGCGCCACGCAGATGGTGTTCCAGGACGCGGGCTCCTCGCTCACCCCCTGGCTGACCGTGGGTGAGCTGCTGCGCGAGCGGCTGCGACCGCTGCGGCTGAGCCCGCAGGCAAGGACGGACCGGGTCACCGATTCGTTGTCCCGGATGGGTTTGCCGGCGGCCCTCGCCACGGTGAAACCGGGCCAGCTGTCCGGCGGCCAGCGGCAGCGCGTCGCGCTCGCCCGGGCCACCATTGTCCCGCCCACGGTGCTGCTGTGCGACGAGCCGACCAGTGCGCTCGACGCCTCGCTGGCCGCGACGGTGCTCAACCTCATCCGCGGGATGCGCGCCGATCTGGGCATGGCGGTCGTCTTCGTCACCCACGACCTGTCCGTCGCGCGGCTGATGGGTGACCGGATCGCCGTCATGCGCGCCGGTCGGCTGGTCGAGGTCGGCGAGGCCGAGGCGCTGTGCACGGAGCCCGCGCACGATTACACCCGCGCGCTGCTGGCCGCCGTCCCCGAGCTGGATGGGCCCGCGCACGGGAAGCAGCCGCTCGCTGCCGCGTTCGCGGACACGGAGCTCGCCGATCTGTCCGCCACAGGCTCGGCCCGATGAGCACGCTCGCGATCCACCCGCGTCGCTTCGGACTGCGCCCGATGACGGGCAGCCGCCTCACCAGCCGCCCGGCGAACACGGCCATCGCGGCGTCGCTCGCCCTCGTCACCGCCGTTGCGGTGCTCGGGCGGGTGATTGCGCCTGACGACCCGATCCAGCCGATCGCCGTGTTCAACCTGCGGCCTGGCACGACCGGTCACCTGCTCGGCACTGACGGCATCGGTCGCGACCTGGTGAGCCGCACCCTCTATGGCATCCAGGCCAGCTGGCTCTCGGCCCTGGTGATCGTCGCGATCGGTCTGGTCGTGGGTGCGGTGATCGGTTCCGTCGCCGGTGCGGCCGGTGGGTGGGTCGATTCCCTGCTCATGCGTCTCACCGATCTGTTCCTCGCGCTGCCGAGCACGCTGGTGGTGATCGCGATCGTGGCGGCGCTGGGGCCGAGCCTGCGGCACACGCTGATCGGCATCTCCGTGTTCTGGTGGCCCTATTACGCGCGCATCATCCGTGGAGAGGTCCGCGCACTGGCAGCCCGGCCCCACCTGGAGGCTGCGCGTCTCGCCGGGGTCGGGCGCACCCGCCGGCTCCTGCGCCATCTGCTTCCGGGTGCCGTGCCCACCATGGTCGTCACGGCGAGCCTCGACATCAGCAACGTCGTCCTCCTGCTGGCAGGGCTGTCATTTCTCGGCCTGGGACAGGTGGCACCGGCACCCGAACTAGGCGCCGATACGGCCCGCGGGCTCCAGCAGCTGCTCACCGAACCGTGGGTCCCGATCGTCCCCGGCATCGCGGTCCTGGTCTTGAGCCTGGTCGCGAACCTGGGCGGCGACGCATTGCGCCGACTGCTGGATCAGCGGTGATGTCCTTCGCGGTACGACGGGCAGCAGCGGCTGGCGTCGTACTTCTCACGCTCAGCGCCATCGTGTTCGCCCTCGAGGACATCTCGCCCGGCGACCCGGCCCGCGCTTACCTCGGCGGTAACGCGTCCCCGGCTGCCGTGGCCGCCGAGCGCAGAACGCTGCGGCTGGACGACCCGCTGATCGCGCGATTCGGCCATTTCCTGTCCGGGATCTTCCATGGCAGCCTCGGCGTGTCCTACCGGACGCACCGGCCCGTGACAAGCGACCTCGCCGCTTTTTTGCCTGCGAGCATCGAGCTGGTCCTCGTCGCGTTTCTGCTGGCGATTGCCCTGGGGGGCACGTATGCCGTGACGGCGGCCCTACGTCTGCCAGGAAGTGGCCTGCTGCGGGGTCTGCTGCTCACCGCTGCCACGGCTCCACCGTTCCTGCTGGCCCTCGGCGGCATCATCGTCTTCTACGCGGACCTCGGCTGGCTGCCCGCCTCTGGACGGGGACCGCAGCAGGAGACGCAGAGCGGGTTCACCATCGTCGACGCCGTGCTGCACGCTGCCCCGGGGCAGCTGGTCACGGCGCTGCGCTACGCCCTCATGCCCGCGCTCGTGCTGTCCATCGCGCCGGCCATCGCGGTGGGCCGGGTGCTGCGCTCGAGTCTGGAGCAGACGCTGCGTGCCGACCACGTGCGCACCGCCCGGTCCAAAGGGCTTGCCGAGCGAGCCGTCCTGTTCCGCCATGTGCTCCGTAACTCGCTCGGCCCAGCCCTGTCGATGGCCGGCCTGCAGCTCGGCTTCATGTTCGGCGGCGTCGTCATCGTGGAGCAGATCTTCAGCTGGCCGGGAATCGGCAACTACCTGGCCGAAAGCCTGCCCGTCTCCGACTTCTCCGCGATCGCCGGCGTGACGCTCGTCCTCGGTGCGGTCTACGTCCTGGCCAATGCCGTCGTGGACGTCCTGCAGGCCCTCGCCGACCCGCGAATCACCCTGTGACACAGCCCCAGGTCATGGCGCAGCGTCGCGCCCGTGGCGTCATCACCCGGCACGCCCCGACACCGACTGCGAGGAGCATCACCGTGACTGAACGCATGCCGCGACGCCCGTCCCACCTGCTGATCGCCGTCGCCGTCGCGGCTGCGACGCTGCTGGCGGGATGTGGCGGATCATCGTCGGGGGGCACCGCGACCAGCAAGGGAACCGCGGCCAATTCCACCGCCGGGGGAAAGCCCGCGCCGACGAACGGTGTCCTCTCCGTCGGTCTGCTCGGCGACATCGGCCAGCCACCGGACCCGGACATCTACTACGCGAACAACGGCACGGCCATCATGATCAACGCATATGAGGGGCTCGTGCAGTACAAGAACAACGACGACAAGGTCGAGATCGCCCCCAGGCTGGCAACGGCATGGACGGTGTCACCGGACAACAAGGTCTTCACCTTCACGCTCCGGCACGGTGTCACGTTCCACGACGGGACGCCGTTCACCTCGGCAGCCATCAAGGTGGCCTTCGATCGCCGGATCGCCGTCAAGGGAGGGGCGGCGTACATGGTCACCGGGGTCGCCAGCGTCGACTCCAGCGACCCGTACAAGGCCGTCATCACGCTCAAGGACGCGAACTCCGCCTTCCTCGACGAGCTCGCCTCCCCTTTCGGGCCGAAGATGGAATCCCCCACCGGCCTCACAAAGCAGGCCGGCAAGGACAACGCACAGACCTACCTCATGACGCACGATCTGGGCACCGGTCCGTACGAACTGACGACCGCCCAGTCGGGGTCCAAGTACGTGCTCACGCAGTACTCCGGCTACTGGGGGAGCAAATCCCCCTACACGACCGTCAACCTGCCGGTCTACAACGACGCCTCAGCCCTGGAGTTGGCCTTCGACCACGGCGACATCGGCGCCATCGTCGCGGCCCTGCCCTCGTCGAGCCTGAAGAGGTACACCTCGTCCACCTCGGTCAACAACTACTTCCTGCCGACGCTGCAATCGGCGATCGTCACGACCAACCCGAGCAAGAGCTTTTTCAAGACGCAGCAGGCCAGGCTTGCCTTTCTCCAGGCGATCAACCGTGAGCAGATCATCCCGGAGGTCCTCGGCGCCCGGTCGACGCTGGCGACGACGCTCTACGCCTCCGGTGCCGTGCCCGGTGGGGCCGACAAGCAGACCATCAGCTACAACCCGGGTGTGATGGCGGCGTACGCGAAGACGCTGTCGCCCAACACCCCGATGACGATCGGCTACGCCAACGGCAACCCCAACGCGCAGCAGATCGCGAACCTGGTGGCGGCGGCCATGCAGGCCGACGGGGTGAAGGCCAGTGCGCAGGGTTACGACACCTCGACCGTCTTCGGCTGGGAGATGGACCCCACCAAGGGCCCCGACACCTTTGTGGACGGCAACAATGGACCGGACGGCGGCAGCCCCTACCTGTGGGGGCACGTGTTCTGGGACAAGTCCGGGGGCATCGACTACTTCAACTGCGACTACCCGCAGGTCGACAGCATGCTGGACTCTGCCGTCAAGACCGGCGACAACGCGACCTTCGTCGCCGCCGCCGAACTGTACGCACAGAGCGGCTGCTACCTGAACTTCAGCTACAACCGCGACTGGGTCGTCGCCCAGAAGTACGTCACGAACGTCGCGCAGGCGCAGAACATCGGCGCCAACGAGCTCGATTTCTCCAAGCTCGGCCTCGCCCAGTGACCCGCCAGGGCCGGTTACGCAACGCCGTGCACGTTCGGCGCGTCGCGATGGGACGTGTCGAAGTGGGGCATGGCACGCAACGACTCCACCCGGTCCGATTCGATGTGGGCGTAAGCGACCGCCTCTGCCAGCCGCGGGTTTCCCGTCGCGACCGCTTCGAGGAGTTCCTGGTGGCCGTGCAGGGCGTCCACCGGATCCAGCTCGGACGTGAGGAAGAACAGCCACATCATCCGTCCGGACAAGGACCGCATCACCGACCGCATCAGGGTGTTGTCGGCGAGCTCCACGATCACCTCGTGGAAGTGTGTGCTGTCCTGCGCCACGCGATAGGTGTCGCCGCTCAGCACGCCCTTGCGGGACCGCTGCAGCGCGTCGGACAGCGCTGCCGTCGACGCCCCCGCGGCGACCTGCCCAGCGGCGTAGCGGGCCGCACCGACTTCGAGACACAGCCGCAAATCGAACAGGTCGTGAGCATCCTTGCGGGTCCACGTCCACACGACGGCTCCCCGGCGCGGCAGGCTGCGCACGAACCCGTCCATCTCCAGGAGGGGCACCGCCTCCCGCAGCGGCACGCGGCTCACCCGCAGCTCGTCGGCCAGGGGTTGCTCGACCAGCCGAGTGCCCTGCCGGTAGCGGCCGCGGATGATGCCCTCCCGCAGCGTCGCATAAATCTGCCTCGACAACGACTCGGTGGGACCCGGCCCAGGCACCTGGGCAGCGTAGCTGTCGGGATGGCAGGAGACTGACTGAGACCAGCTGTGCCACTGAATGTTCCGCGATCCGTGACGCTGTAGAAACACCTCGTGGCTAGCGTCTGGCGGCATGAGCCCCACAGCGCCGACCCCCGTGGCTGAGCCGGCGTTCGCACTGACCCCCGAGATCGTGGAAGACGTTGCCGCGAGCGAGGCCACCGCGACGGTCGCCCTGATCGACCTGTCCCCCGCGCTCGCCGCCCCCGCAGACCAGGATCCGGTGTCCCGTGAGCAGGCCGAGAAGCAGGTGGCCGACCTGCTCGTGGGTTCCTTCCGAGAGACGGGCTTCGCCGTAGTCGCCGGCCACCAGGTCCCGCGCGAGCTGCTCGACGCCATGGCCGCCGTCTCGCGCGCGTTCTTCGCCCTTCCGCTGGAGGAGAAGCTGCGCGTCGGATTCCCCGCGCCGGAGGTGATTCGCGGCTACGAGCCGGTCCCGGCGCCGGACGGGTCGGATCGTGAGATCAACCTGATGGAGTCCTTTCTCATCAATCAGCCGTCGCAGGTCCGGGACATGGCCCCGGGCAGCGCGCAGGAACGGCTCTGGCGGTGGCCGAATATCTGGCCCGACCAGCCGGTGGAGCTACAAGGCGTCTTCGAGCACTACTACCGCACGATGGACGCGCTTGGGGCGCGGCTGCTCGAGCTCGTCGCCCTCGGACTGGACCTACCGCGCGACTGGTTCGCCGACAAGTTCGACCGACACTTCAGCAACCTCGCGTCCAACCACTACCCGCCGCTCGACGACACCGCCGAGGGACAGATCCGCAACCGTGCGCACACCGACCACGGCGCCATGACCTTGCTCTACCGCCCCAGCGAACCCGGTGGGCTCGAGGTGCACGCCCGGGGTCACTGGTGGCGCGTCGGGTTCGAGCCAGGCTCCCTCGTGCTCAACGTCGGCGACATCCTCGACCGCTGGACGAACGGGCAGCTGCCGGCGACGCCGCACCGCGTGCTCGTCCCCGCCGGTGCGGCAGCGCGACAGGGACGGCAGTCGATAGCCTTTTTCCAGCAGCCCAACCCCGACGCCCCCGTCGCACCGGCACCACAGCTGCCCGCCGCGGGTGGCAGGGACAGGGTCAGCCTGGAGGCCGCCGGCCCGCACATTTCCCGCAAGGAGCTCGGAAGCGCGACCGTCGAGGCCCTGCTGGGCCGCCGCCGGACGAGCCGGTAGGCGGGTTCTTCTTCGACTTCAGGCCAAGGAGTTGGTCTGCCGCCTCGGCGGCCGCCGCACCCGTGGTGGCGGGGTCCCCATCTGCCTGGTTGGCGCCCGTCAGGACGTGCGTCGTCGGCGCAGGAACGGGTTGGTGAGGGCGTCGGTGGCGTAGGTGTTGCCGTCGTCGGCAACGGTCTGGCCGGGCGCGACGATCTCGTCGATCCGGTCGAGGACGTCGGTGCTGAGTCGCAGGTCCGTCGCTCCCAGTTGGCTGTCGAGCTGCTCCATGGTGCGCGGGCCGATGATGGGTGCCGTCACCGCGGGATGCTGCAGCACGAACGCGAGGGCGAGGTGGACCAGCGACACACCAGTCTGTTCAGCGAGGACAGCGAGGTCCTCGACGGCATCGAGCTTGGCCTGGTTCGCGGGCTTGGATAGGTCGAAGCGGGCCGGCATCATCTTCGCCCGCGTGGTCTGCGGTGCGTCGCGGCCCTTGCGGAATCGGCCTGTCAACCAGCCCCCGGCCAGCGGGCTCCACGCCATGATTCCCAGGTGGAACCGTTCTGCCACCGGCAGTACGTCTCGTTCGATCCCCCGGTCCAGGATCGAGTACGGCGGCTGCTCGGTGACGAAGCGGCCGAGCCCGCGCTTGGCGGAGATCCACTGGTCCTCGACCATGCGGTACGCCGGGAACGTGGAGGAACCGAAGGCCCGGATCTTGCCCTGCCGTTGCAGGTCGGTCAGCGCCGAGAGCGTCTCGTCGTCGTCGGTGCCCGTGTCGGGGCGGTGCACTTGGTAGAGATCGATCCAGTCGGTCTGCAGCCGCCGCAGGCTGTGCTCGACTTCCTGCACGATCCAGCGGCGCGAGTTGCCCCGCTTGTTGGGATCACCGCCCGGCGTCCCCATCGGCACGTCCATGGGGCCATGGAACTTGGTCGCCAGGATCACGTCGTCGCGCCGCCCGTGCAGCGCCTTACCGACGATGGTCTCCGACTCCCCTTGGGAATAGATGTCGGCGGTGTCGATGAAATTGATTCCCGCGTCCAGCGCCTTATGGATGATGGCGATGGACGCATCATGGTCGGGCTCACCCCAGGCGCCAAACATCATGGCTCCCAGGCACAGCGGTGAGACATGCATCCCGGTGTGGCCGAGGTTACGGTGCTCCATCCCGTCAGCCTACGGCCCGTTGCAGACCCCTTCGCGAGCCCGCCACGACCGCTGGCTCACGCCCGCGCTCAGCCCGCCGCCCGGACCTGAATCAGCTGTCAGGCTAGGAACGGTGACGCCCATAGCCCCCACTGCTGACGACCGTCCCGAACAGACGGCCCTGCTGCGCCGCGGGATCCGGCTCGAGCAGGCGACCCTGGGCTGGAACGTCGCCGGGATCGTCGTCCTGACGGTCGCGGCCACCCGAGCCAGGTCGGTCGCCCTGGCCGGATTTGGCCTGGACTCCCTGGTCGAGATCGGCGCCAGCACCGTCGTGCTCTGGGAACTGTCCGGGACCGGCGAAGCCCGACAACGCACAGCCCTCCGGTTGATCGGCGGGGCATTCCTCGCCCTGTCGGCCTACATCGCCGTCCAGTCCGCGGTCGTCCTGGCCACCGCCTTCCACCCCCGCCACAGCACGCTGGGGATCGTCTGGACCGCCATCACCGCCGTGGTGATGCTGGCCCTGGCCCGCGGAAAGACGACCACCGGCCAGGCCCTGGGAAACCCGGTGCTGACGACCGAGGGCCGCGTCACCCTCGTCGACGCCCTGCTCGCCGCGGCAGTCCTGATCGGGCTCGCCCTGAACAGCCTCGTCGGGGCTTGGTGGGCGGACCCTCTCGCCGGTCTGGTCATCGTCTGCTACGGGATTCGCGTAACCCGCGGGATCTTCACCCACCACTGACCCACCCCAGGGTGGGGGCGACCACACACCTCCGCGCGCTCTGCGACGGCGCCTGGTTGTCGCCGGGTCCGGCGCACCCGCTGACTGCTCGGGCGAGGTCGGTCGCGCTCGGCAGGCCGACGACGGCACCGCCCGCTCGGTAGAGGCGGCACGACAGCCCGGGGTCCGCGTCGGGCTCGGCGAAGGGATCGACCCCGTCGACCAGGAACGTCGGGGAGCCGGTGAAGCCCCGGCATTCGGCCTCCTCCTGACTGACGACGACGGTGATGGTGAAGGCGGTGCGGGTCAGCCCGGCGCCGTCCAGCGTCGCGCGCAGCAGGTCGGCGGCAGGCCGCTCGTTCGGGCAATCCGCCACGACCAGCAGCTCGATGTCCACCCGGCCATCCTGCGCCCCGACGTCCAGGTCACGAGGCGTGCTGGAGTGGGCGGGTGGACGTGATGCGGATCCGTGGTCTCGCCGGCACGGTCAGCCGCCAAGCACCTTCGGCGTGCCGTAGGCATCGGTGGGCTGGCGGGCCGCCGCTACCAGGCCCGGGATGACGTCGTCGAGCGCTGCCACCTCGAACGCCGACTCCTGCTCGTGCCCCGGGCCGACCGCCCACCCCTCCGCGACCGAGACATGGCCGCCGCGGACGTTGAAGACCCGGCCGGTGATGCCCCGGGCCGCGGCCGTGGCCAGCCACACCACCACGGGCGCGATGTTGGCCGGCGACCCAGGATTCCACCCCGTCCGCGCCTCCACCTCGGCCAACCGCTCGGAATAGCCGGCGAGCCCCTCGGTCATCCTCGTCAGCGCGCTCGGCGCGACCGCGTTGACGGTGATGCCGTAGCGCCACAGCTCCTGCGCCAGAATGAGAGTGAACGACGCCAGCCCGGCCTTGGCGGCCCCGTAATTGGCCTGGCCGACGGTGCCGTAGATGCCGGACGGCGACGAGGTGTTGATCACTCTGGCGTCCACCGCCTCGCCGGCCTTGGACTGCGCGCGCCAGTGGTCCGCCGCGTGCCGGGTCGGCGCGAACGTGCCCCGCAGGTGCACCCGCATGATGTCGTCCCACTCCTGCGGGCTCATGTTCACGAACATCCGGTCGCGCAGGATCCCGGCGTTGTTGACCAGCACGTCGAGCCGGCCGAAGGTGTCGATCGCGGTCTGCACCAGCCGGCCGGCGCCGTCCCAATCGCTCACGTCGTCGCCGTTGACCACCGCCTCGCCGCCGAGCGCCTGCACCTCGGCGACCACCTCCTCGGCCGGGGTGGTGTCACCGCCGCTGCCGTCGCGCTCCGCCCCCAGGTCGTTGACCACGACGCGGGCCCCCTGCCTGGCGAACTCCAGGGCGTACTCCCGGCCGAGACCGCGCCCGGCCCCGCTGATGACGACGACCCGGCCGTCCAGACTGCTCATGGCCTGGACCGTACGGCGGCGGCGTGCAACGCGTCCCAGCTGGCGAGCTTCACCCGCGCGCGGCCCTCCCCAACGCCCGCGGCCACCTCGGCGGCGTCGATGGCGGCCCACCCGGTGGCGTCCACCAGGTCGGGGGCGCGGGCGGCGAGCAGGTCGTCAACGGTCTCGCGCTCCGGCGTACGCGCCAGCAGGGCCGGCGCGTCGGCGAGCAGCTGCTGGACCAGACGGGTCGCATCGGAGCGGTTGGTCCCGAGCACACCCACCGGGCCACGCCCGATCCAGCCGGCGACGTACTCCCCCGGCGACACGGCCCCGTCGCGCAGCACCCGGCCCTCCTCGGCCGGCACGGTGCCCGTCCCCTCGTCCAGCGGGACGCCGGGTAGCGCGACCCCGCGGTAGCCGACCGAGCGCAGCACCAGCCCGGCGGCGAGGTCGCGCGGCGCACCGGCGGCGACCAGGACGCCGTCGTGCAGCCGGGTCGGCTCGACCCGGACCGCCGCGACGGCGCCGGTGCCGTCGTCGACCAGCGCCACCGGTCGGGACCAGAAGTGCAGGTGCAGCCGGCGGGGCGCGGCGGTCGAAGCACGGTCAGCCCAGATGCGCATGGTGTCCAGGTTGCGCTGCAGGGCAGGGCGTCCGCCGAGCTCGGCCTCGTCGGCGCCGGCCAGCTCGAGATCGGCGGGGTCCACCACGACGTCGACCCCGTCCAGCTCCCCCAGCTCGTGCAGCTCCTTGTGGGTGAAGCGCGCCTGCACCGGACCCCGCCGCCCGAGCACGTGCACATCGCGCACCCGGCTGGCCCGCAACGCGTCGAGCACCGGCGTCGGGATGTCGGTGGTGGCCAGCGCGTCCACGCCCTTGACGAGCACGCGGGCGACGTCGACGGCGACGTTGCCCACCCCCACGACCACGACCGAGGCGACGGCGTCGGTCGAGAGGTCGAAGGCGTCGGGCGGGACGTCGGGGTGGCCGGAATACCAGGTGACGAAGTCGGTGGCGGAGGCGCTGCCGCGCAGGTCTTCTCCCGGTACGCCGAGGCGCCGGTCGGTGGACGCGCCGAAGGTGTAGACGACCACGTGGTACGCCGAACGGAGCTCCTCGACGGTCACGGTGGCCCCGACCTCGACGCCGCCGCGGAAGCGCACCCGCTCGTGGTCGACCGTCTTCTGCAGGACCCGGGTGAGCGTCTTCATCTTCAAGTGGTCCGGCGCCACGCCGTAGCGCAGCAGCCCGAAGGGCGTGGGGAGCCGGTCGAAGACGTCCACCCGCACCGGCACGGCGGTCTGGAAGACGAGGGCGTCGGTGACGTAGAGCCCCGCCGGGCCGGCGCCGACCACGGCCACCCGCAGCGTCCCCGGCGGGGGTGCTGTCACCTCAGGACGCCGTGGGCAGCGCGGCGACCTCGGGATGGTCGGTTGCGAGCGGGCCGTGCCGGCGGGAGCCGCCCGGTGAACCGACGGTGGCGAACAGCTCCTGCGCCCACACCAGCGCCGGCCGCTCCCCCGGGTCGAGGTCGTCCTCGAACAGGATCGCCTGCACCGGGCAGACCGTCTCGCAGGCCCCGCAGTCGATGCACTCCTCGGGCTGGATGTAGAGCTTGCGGGGCCCCTCGTAGATGCAGTCGACAGGGCACTCGTCGATGCAGGTCTTGTCCTTGACGTCGACGCAGGCAGCGGTGATGACAAAGGTCATGCCCCGTGCGTACCACGCGGTGATTACCCGTGTGTAGCCGGGCGCCGACGCGGCGAGACCGATGGCATGACCACCGCGACGCAGATTCCCCGGCTGACCCTCAACAACGGCGTGGAGATCCCGCAACTGGGGTTCGGCGTCTTCCAGGTGCCGCCCGGGGAGGTGGTCGCCCCGGTGACGACCGCCCTCGAGGCCGGCTACCGGCTGGTCGACACCGCTGCTGCCTATCAGAACGAGGAGGGCGTCGGGCGGGCCCTGCGGGAGAGCGGGGTGCCGCGGGCGGAGGTCTTCGTCACCACCAAGCTGTGGAACGCCGACCACGGGCGCGACGCGGCGCTGGCGGCCTTCGACGCCTCGCTGGCGAAGCTGGGCCTGGACACGGTCGACCTCTACCTCATCCACTGGCCGCAGCCGGGACTGGACCGGTACGTCGAGACGTGGCAGGCGCTGGAGGAGCTCTACCGCGATGGCCGCGCCCGGGCCATCGGCGTATCGAACTTCACCGAGCGCCACCTCAACCGGCTGCTCGCCGAGACCGAGGTCATCCCCGCCGTCAACCAGGTGGAGCTGCACCCGCGCTTCCCGCAGGAGCCGCTGCGCGCCTTCCACGCCGAACACCAGATCGCCACCGAGGCATGGAGCCCGCTCGGCCAGGGTGGCGGTCTGTTGGAGGACCCGGTCATCGCGTCGGTGGCCCGCTCCCGCGCCCGCACGCCGGCCCAGGTCGTGCTGCGCTGGCACCTGCAGCTGGGCTGCATCGCGATCCCGAAGTCGGTGACGCCGGAGCGGATCCTGGCCAACCTGGAGGTCGGCGACTTCGAGCTGGACGACCAGGACATGGCGGCGCTGACGGCGCTCGGTGAGGGGGAGGGTGCCGGCGGCGGCTCCGGTCGCATCGGGCCGGATCCCGAGCAGTTCGAAGTGCGCTAGTGACCACCGACCTGACGGCGTTCACCGGCGGGCGGGTGGTGCCGATCGACAGCCGGGTGGTCGACGGCGGCACGGTGCTCGTGCGCGCCGGCCGGATCGAGGCCGTCGGAGCCGGGGTGGCGGTGCCGGACGGCGCCGAGGTGGTCGACTGCGCCGGCCGGTGGGTGCTGCCCGGGTTCCTCGACGCGCACGTGCACCTCGGGGTGCACGAGGAGGGCGAGGGCCGGGACGGCAACGACACCGGCGAGCTGACCGACCCCTCGACACCGCAGGTGCGGGCCCTGGACGCGGTCAACCCTGCCGACGTCGGCTTCGCCGACGCCCTGGCTGCCGGGGTGCTCGCGGTCAACGTCAACCCCGGCTCCGGCAATGCGATCGGTGGGCAGACGGTCGCCCTGCGCTGCTGGGGCCGCACGGTGGAGGAGATGCTGCTGCGCGCGCCCAGCGGGATGAAGAGCGCGCTCGGGGAGAACCCGAAGCGCACCTACGGCGACAAGGGCCGGCTGCCCAGCACCCGGCTGGGCACGGCCGCCGTCATCCGCGCGGCACTTGCGGCCGCGGCGGACTACGACGCCAAGCGGCGCCTCGAGGACGAGGGCAGGCGACCCGACCGCGACCTGGGGCTGGAGGCGCTGGCCATGGTGCTGCGCCGCGAGATCCCCTGGCGCCAGCACTGTCACCGGGCCGACGACATCGCGACCGCGCTGCGGCTGGCCGAGGAGTTCGGCTACGACCTGGTGCTGGACCACGGCACCGAGGCGCACCTGCTGGCCGACGTCATCGCCGAGCGCGGGGTGCCGGTGCTGATCGGGCCGCTGATGACGTCGCGCTCCAAGGTGGAGCTGCGGCAGCGCTCGCTGCGCAACCCCGGGCTGCTCGCCGCCGCCGGCGTCGAAATCTCGATCATCACCGACCACCCCGTCGTACCGGTGAACTTCCTGGTGCTGCAGGCCATCCTCGCCGTGAAGGAGGGCCTCGATCCCGAGGTGGCGCTCCGGTCGCTGACCCTGCACCCGGCCCGCGTCATGGGCGTGCTCGACCGGCTGGGCTCGCTGACCGCCGGCAAGGACGCCGACATCGTGGTCTGGTCCGGCGACCCGCTGGACATCCGGTCGCGGGTGCTCGCCGCCTGGGTGGCCGGACGCCACGCCTTCCGCTACGCCCCCGAGGGCGGGCGTCAGGTCTTCGAGTGAGCTGCGTCACCTCCCCGCAACCTGGGTCTGCCACCCTGGACAGGTGACGACCGAGCAGCCAACGCGACCCACGGCGACCATCCCGGCGCAGCCCGGCCCGCCGTCCCACCTCGACGTGCTGCGGGGAGCGCCGCTGTTCAGCGGGTTGGACGCCGCGGACATCGACGCCGTGCTCGACCGATTCAGCACCCTGCGGGTGCCGCTCGGTGAGCGGGTCTTCCGCCAGGGCGAGGACACCGAGCCGGCGCTGTTCGTCGTCCTCGAGGGCAAGATCAGCCTGACCAGGGACAGCGACCACGGCGACCACACCATGCTGGCGGTGCTCGGACCCGGCCAGATGTGCGGAGAGCTGTCGGTCTTCGACCCCGGGCCCCGGCTGTCGTCGGCCACCGCGCTGTCCGACGCGACGGTCGCGCGGCTGGGCCGGCCGGACCTGCTGACCTGGATCGTCGGGCGGCCGGTCATCGCCGAGCGGCTCCTGCAGGTGCTGGCCCGCCGGCTGCGGCGCACCAACGACACCATCAGCGATCTGATCTTCACCGACGTGGCCGGCCGGCTGGCCAAGACCCTGCTGGAGCTGGGCGAGCGCTTCGGTCGCACGCTGCCGAGCGGCGGCGTGCAGGTGGACCACGGACTGACCCAGGGGGAGCTGGCGCAGCTGGTGGGCAGCACGCGCGAGACGGTCAGCAAGTCCCTCGCCGACTTCGCCCACCGCGGCTGGGTCGTGCTGGGCACCCGGACGCTGCACCTCGTGGACCGCGCTGCCCTCGCCAAGCGCGCGGGGCTCGTCCCGCGCGGCTGATCGTCGGGTTGCGGCCCGCTCGATCGCCGCCCGCCGCGCGCCAGGTGAACCCGGCGCCCCCCCGAGGCCGAATGGCCAGCGTGAGAGTGCCCGCTGCGACCCGAGGGCAGTACCGGGTAGTGGCACTCCCTCTGGCGTGGCGACCGGCCCGCCGGTGAGCGTGGCGCTGTTCGACCTGGCCCTCGACAGCCCGGCGTCGCGCGTGCAGGTGGCCTTCGCCGACGGCACCCGCGAGCCGCTGCAGGTGCAGCGGTGGAGCGGGCCGCCCGATGTGGTCGACCTCCGGCTGCTGGCGCGCACCGGAGCGGGACCGACGCTCGACATCGGCTGCGGCCCAGGTCGTCTCACCGGCTGGTTGGCCGCCCAGGGCACGCCGACCCTCGGCATCGACATCGCGCCGGCTGCCGTTCGCCGTACCCGTGAGCGCGGAGCGGCTGCCCTGCGGCGCAGTGTTTTCCAGCGGGTTCCGGCGGCCGGTCGCTGGCGGCACGCGCTGCTGGCCGATGGCAACGTCGGCATCGGCGGCGACGCCGTGGCACTGCTGGTGCGCACCGCCGACCTGCTGGCGCCGGCCGGCAGCGTGCACGTCGAGCTGGGTGCGCCGGGGTCACGCAGCGGCCGGACGCTTGCGCGGCTCGAGCCGGCTGACGGTGTGGCGGGGCCGTGGTTCCCCTGGGCACATGTGCCGGTCACCGAGGTCGGCACGATCGCCGCCGCCGCGGACCTGCAGGTCACCGAGCTGTGGTCGGCCGGCACCCGGTGGTTCGCCGAGCTCGTCACCCGTGGCTGACCGGCGTAAGCACCTCGTACGCCGGCAAGCACCACGCACGGACTCCTCAACGGGCACCATCCGGGGGTGCAGGCGCCGCTGGTGCTCGTCGTCGACGACGACGGGACCGTCACCGACGTGCTCAGCCGCTACCTCGAGCACGCCGGCTTGCGCGTGATCACCGCCTCGGACGGGCCGACGGCGCTCGCGCTGGCCGCGCAGCATCGTCCCGACCTGGTCGTGCTGGACCTGATGCTGCCGGGGATCGACGGGCTCGAGGTCTGTCGGCGGTTGCGGGCCGAACGCCCGGTGCCGGTCGTCATGCTCACCGCCCTCGGCACCGAGGAGGACCGCGTCGCGGGGCTGGAGCGGGGAGCCGACGACTACATCGTCAAGCCGTTCTCCCCTCGCGAGGTGGTGCTCCGGGTGCAGTCGGTGCTGCGCCGCAGCCTCGCGACCCGGACGCCGGTCAAGGGCCCCCGGGTGCTCAGCGACGCAGACCTCACGGTGGACCTCGTATCGCACAGCGCCAAGGCCGGGGGACGGGTGCTGGAGCTCACCGCCCGCGAGTTCGACCTGCTGGTCTTCCTGCTGGAGCATCCGCGCCAGGTCTTCGGCCGCGCCGAGCTGCTGGAGCGGGTCTGGGGCTGGACGTTCGGCGACCAGAGCACCGTCACCGTGCACGTCCGTCGGCTGCGCGAGAAGATCGAGGTCGACCCCGCGACACCGACCAGGGTCGTGACCGTCTGGGGCGTTGGCTACCGCTACGACCCCGTCGAGGACGGCGGGGAGGGAGAGCCCGGTGCCTGACGGCCTGGTAGTCGTGCTGATCGCGCTCGGGTGCTCCGGGGCGGTGGCCGGCACCGGGGCGCTCGCCTTACGCCTCACCCGCGCCGCCAGCCTCGCCTGGACGGCGAGCGTGGTCGCGATCGTGGCCGTCGCCGGGGTGCTCGCCGCCTCGGTCGGGACGGCGCTGGCGATGTTCAGCTCGCCCCACGACCTCGGCGTGCTGCTCACGGTGTCGCTCACGGCCGGGGCCGTGTCGCTCGCCGTCGCGGTCGGGCTCGGGCGGCGGCTGTCCCGCGACGTCGCCGTAGTAGCCGACATCGTGGCCGAGGGGGCTCCCGCCGAGACCACGCGGCGACTGCCGGGGGAGCTCCGCAGGTTGGCGCTTCGCCTGTCGGCGACGCGCGCCGATGCCGAGACCGCACACCGGGAGGCGGCCGCCCAGGAGGCCGGGCGCCGCCAGCTGGTTGCCTGGGTCAGCCACGACCTGCGGACGCCGCTGGCAGGACTGCGGGCGATGGCCGAGGCGCTGGAGGACGGCGTCGTCGACGACGCGCCGACCGTCGGGCGCTATCACAGGCGGATCCGCGAGGAGGTCGAGCGGCTGTCCGGCATGGTCGACGACCTGTTCGAGCTGTCCCGGCTGCAGGCGCCCGGCCGGCGGCTGCAGGTCAGCCGGGTGTCCCTGCGCGACCTCGTCGCCGAAGCCGTCGGGGCCGCCGAGCCGCTGGCGCGAGCCGCCGGGGTGCGGCTCACCGCTCACGACGCCGTCGAGCTGCCGGTGCGGGTCGACGCGGACGAGGTGGGGCGGCTGCTGGCCAACCTGCTGGTCAACGCCGTACGCCACACGCCCCCGGACGGGGAGGTGCGCGTGGCCACCAGGGAGCGGGCCGGCTGGGCCGAGATCGACGTGCTCGACGCCTGCGGGGGCATCCCGGCGGAGGACCTGCCCCGGTTGTTCGAGGTGGGTTTCCGCGGATCGGCGGCACGCACCCCGTTGGAGGCGGCGGGCGGCGTCGTGCCCACCGGTGCCGGCCTCGGGCTGGCCATTGCCAGGGGTTTGGTGGAGGCGCACGGCGGGACGCTCGCGGTGGCGAACGTCGACCCGGGGTGCCGCTTCACCGTCGCGTTGCCGCAGGCGGGTCCGGCGACCACGGAGGCGACCACGGAGGCGACCGCGGAGGCGACGGGCGACCCGGACGCCGACCCGGACGCCGACCAGGCGGCGGCGATCGTCGCGGCCTGAGTCTGGAAGGCTCGCGGAGTGCCGGCCACCCTCCTCGACGAGCTCGTCGACCTGCTGGACCTCGAGCGGCTGGAGGCGGACCTGTTCCGCGGCCGGCAGCCCGCGACGACGCTGCAGCGCGTCTTCGGCGGCCAGGTCGCCGGCCAGGCCCTGGTGGCGGCCGGGCGCACGGTGGCCCCGGACCGGCCGGTACACAGCCTGCACAGCTACTTCCTGCGGCCGGGCGACCCGCAGGTGCCGATCGTCTACAGCGTCGAGCGGACCCGGGACGGGCGCTCGTTCACCACCCGCCGGGTGGTGGCATTGCAGCACGGCCGGACCATCTTCACGCTGACCGCGTCGTTCGCCGTGGTCGAGGACGGACCCGACCACCAGGACCCGATGCCGGCCGCGCCCGACCCGGAGTCGTTGCCACCCCTGCACGAGCTGCTCAGTGACTACGCCGACGAGCTCGGCGGCTGGTTCGTGCGGCCGCGCCCCATCGACCTGCGCTACGTCGGGAAGCCGCCGCTGGTGGCGATCCAGGAGGACGGGCCGCAGCCGCCGAGCAACGACGTGTGGCTGCGCGCCGACGGGAGGCTGCCGGACGACCCGATGCTGCACGCCTGCGTGCTGACCTACGCCAGCGACAGCACACTGCTCGACTCGGTGCTGCTGCCGCACCGGCTGGCGATCGGCCACGGACTGTCCGGGGGCGGGTCGCTGGCGAGTCTTGACCACGCCGTGTGGTTCCACCGGCCCTTCCGTGCCGACGACTGGTTGCTCTACTCCCAGCACTCCCCCAGCGCCCACGGCGCACGCGGGCTGGCCACCGGCCGCATCTTCAGCCGGGACGGCCGGCTGGTCGCCAGCGTGGTGCAGGAGGGCCTGGTGCGGCCGAGCAGGGCCGGCTGACGCGGCGGCCGCCAACGTCGCGGGAGCACCGCTCGCAGTAGCCCGGCGGGCGCAGGGGCGGACCGGTCAGGCGTAGGCCTCCACCGGCGGGCAGGAGCAGACCAGGTTGCGGTCCCCCTTCGCGCCGTCGACACGGCGCACCGGCGGCCAGTACTTCCCGCCGGCGGCGCCGCGCAGCGAGGCCAGCGGGTACGCCGCGAGCGAGCGCGGATAGGCGTGCTCCCACTCGTCCGCCGTCACCATCGCCGCGGTGTGTGGGGCATGGCGCAGCGGGTTGTCCTCGGCCGGCCACTCCCCCGCCTCCACCCTGGCGATCTCGCCGCGGATGGCGACCATCGCGTCGACGAAGCGGTCCAGCTCGGCGAGGTCCTCGCTCTCGGTGGGCTCGACCATCAGCGTCCCGGCCACCGGGAAGCTCATCGTCGGCGCGTGGAAGCCGTAGTCCACCAGCCGCTTGGCCACATCGTCGACGGTCACGCCGGAGCTGCGGGTGATGCCGCGCAGGTCCAGGATGCACTCGTGCGCGACGAGCCCGTCCGCCCCGGCATAGAGCACCGGGTAGTGCCCGGACAGCTTGCGCGCCAGATAGTTCGCTGACAGCACGGCGGTCTGGGTGGCGCGACGCAGCCCGTCGGCGCCCATCAGCCGGACGTAGACCCACGGCACCACCAGGATTCCGGCGGACCCGAACGGCGCGCCGCTGACCGGCCCCGCCCCGGTGGCCGGACCGGCCTCGGGGACCAGCGGATGGTTGGGCAGGTACGGCGCGAGGTGCGCGGCCACCGCGACCGGGCCCACACCGGGGCCCCCGCCGCCGTGCGGGATGCAGAAGGTCTTGTGCAGGTTCAGGTGGCTCACGTCGGCGCCGAAGGCACCGGGCTTCGCGAGGCCGACGAGCGCGTTGAGGTTCGCGCCGTCGACGTAGACCTGGCCGCCGTGCTCGTGCACGACCCGGCAGATCGCGCCGATGCCCTGCTCGTAGACCCCGTGGGTGGAGGGGTAGGTGACCATGCAGGCGGCGAGATCGCCCGCGTGGTCGGCGGCCTTGTCGGCGAGGTCGGACAGGTCGACATTGCCCTCGTCGTCACAGCCCACCACGACGACGCGCATCCCGGCCATCGCCGCGCTGGCGGCATTCGTCCCGTGCGCGCTGCTGGGGATCAGGCAGACGTCGCGGGCGGTGTCGCCGCGCGAACGGTGCCAGCCGCGGATGGCGAGCAGCCCGGCGAGCTCGCCCTGGCTGCCGGCGTTGGGCTGCAGCGACACCGCGGCGTAGCCGGTGATGCTCGCCAGCCACTGCTCGAGGTCGCGGATCACCTGCAGGTGCCCACCGGCCTGGTCCAGCGGCGCGAACGGGTGGATCCTGGCGAACTCCGGCCAGGTCACCGCCGCCATCTCGGTGGTGGCGTTGAGCTTCATGGTGCAGGAGCCCAGCGGGATCATCGTGCGGTCCAGCGCGAGGTCGCTGTCGGACAGCCGCCGCAGCCAGCGCAGCATGGCGGTCTCGCTGCGGTGGCTGGTGAACACCGGGTGGGTGAGGTACGCCGAAGAGCGGCGCAGCCCCGCCGGCAAGGCGTCCGGCGCCCCGGCGTCGAGCCCCACGGTGTCGATCGTGTCCGCCAGGCCGAAGGCGGCCCACACGGCCTGCAGGTGCGCCGGCACGGTGGTCTCGTCGCAGCTCACGCCGACGGTGTCCGCGTCGACCCGGCGCAGGTTGACCCCCCGGTCCCGCGCCGCGGCGAGCACGCCCTCGGCGCCACCTCGCACGCTGGCGGGCACCCGGGCGAGCACAGTGTCGAAGAAGCTGTCGTGCAGCACCTGCACGCCGCCGGCACGCAGGCCGGCGGCCAGCAGCACGGCGCTGCGGTGGGTCCGCCACGCCGTCCCCGCCAGCCCGTCGGGGCCGTGGTGGGCGGCGTAGGCGGCGGCCAGCACCGCCGGCAGCACCTGCGCGGTGCAGATGTTGCTGGTCGCCTTCTCCCGGCGGATGTGCTGCTCGCGGGTCTGCAAGGCGAGGCGCAATGCGGGAGCACCGTCGGCGTCGACGGACACGCCGACCAGCCGACCGGGGAGCCCACGCTCCAGGCCGGCGCGCACCGACATGTACCCGGCGTGCGGGCCACCGAAGGCCATCGGCAGACCGAACCGCTGGGTGGTGCCGACGACCACGTCAGCGCCGAGCTCACCGGGCGGCGTCAGCAGGGTGAGGGCGAGCAGATCGGCTGCGACGACGGCGATGCCACCCCGCGCGTGGGTGGCGTCGATCAGCGGGGCGAGGTCGCGGACGATCCCGCTGGCGCCGGGCGACTGCAGCAGCAGGCCGAACATCTCGACGTCGGGAAGGCCGTCGGCGAGATCGGCGACGAGGACCGGAATGCCCATCGCCTCCGCGCGGGTGCGCAGCACGGCGACGGTCTGCGGCAGCGTCTCGGCGTCCACCACGAAGGTCGCTTCGGGGCGGCCGCGCACCGTCCGCCGGGCCAGCTGCATCCCCTCGGCGGCGGCGGTGGACTCGTCCAGCAGGCTTGCGCCCGCAGTCGGCAGCCCGGTCAGGTCGGCCACCATGGTCTGGAAGGCGAGCAGCGCCTCCAGCCGGCCCTGCGAGATCTCCGGCTGATAGGGCGTGTACGCCGTATACCACGCCGGGTTCTCCAGCACGTTGCGCTGGATCACGCCGGGCAGCACCGTGTCGCTGTAGCCCAGCCCGATCATCGAGGTGACCACCCGGTTGCCGGCCGCGACCAGCCTCAGCGCTGCCAGCACCTCCGTCTCGGTCACCGCTGGCGGCAGCTCCAGGTCGGTGTCGAGGATGGCCGCGGGCACCGCTGCCCGGGTGAGCGCGTCGAGGTCGGCGTACCCGATCGTTCGCAACATCTCCGCGAGCGCGCCGGCGTCGGGGCCGATGTGACGATCGCTGAAGGGCACAGGTGTCGAGGTGGGTCCCACGGTCGCTCCCGGGAGGCGATGGCGGCGGTCCCTCCCCCTCTGTCACCCACCGCTCGCGCGGCGGTGCTCCAGAGCGTCCGGGGCCGGCACGGTGCTGGGGCCTGAGAGGTTGAGGGGAGGTCTTGCTCCTACGGCGCCCCTGCCCGCACGACGAGCGTGCGGCGGGGTCTCTCCCGGGCCGGCGGGACGGATGCAGTTGTGCTGCGACGTTACCGCCTGGCTGCCGGACCCAGCCCGCGGAGGGCGTGCTGCAATGGCGATGAGACGATGAGCGCGTGCCCGGCAGACGTGTCGTCCTCGGCCTGGTCGCCGCGCTCGCGGTCGCCGGGGGTGGGGCGACCGGGGTGCTGCTCGCGGGGCAGAGCGGCGGCCCGACCAGCGGCGTACCCGGCTCTGCGGCACCCCCCTCGACGGCCGCCGGCCAGCCACCGGTGGCCACCCCGGTGGTGGCGCTCGCCGGCATCGACGCGCACGGCCGGGTCCGCTGGGACGCCCCGCTGGCCCTGACCGCCACCCACGCGACCCTGCAGTCGGTGACCGCCACCGACGACACCGGCGCGACGCTGGCCGGCACCCTGGCACCCACCGGCTGGCGCAGCAGCGGCACGCTGGTGCCTACCGCGCGCTACGCGCTCACGGCGACGTACGCCGACGAGCGCGGCAGCACGGCCAGCCGGCAGCTCACCGCCACCGCCGGCGACAGCGCCCACCACCTGACGGGCGTGCTCTCCCCCGGCGACACCGACGTGGTCGGCGTCGGCCAGCCCGTCCTGGTCGCCCTCAGCCGGCCGGTCGCCAGCACGGCGCGTGCCGCGGTCACCGCGCGACTGAGCGTGCAGGCCACGCCGGCGCAGACGGGCGCCTGGAGATGGGTCAGCGCCACCCAGCTGCACTGGCGGCCCAAGGTCTACTGGAAGGCCGGGACCCGGGTGCACGTCGTCAACGACCTCGCCCGCCTGCACGTCGGCGGGAGCACCTGGGGCGTCGGCCACCACACCAGTGACTTCACCGTCGGCCCGGCGCACGTGAGCACCGCCGACGCCGGGACCCACACGCTGACGGTCCGGAGCGACGGCGCGGTGGTGAAGGTCTTCCCGATGAGTGCCGGGAGCCCGAAATACCCCAGCCGCTCGGGCGTGCACCTGACGCTGGAGAAGACACCGACGCTGGTGATGGACTCCTCCACCGTCGGCATCCCCAACGACACCAGTGACGGCTATCGGGAGACCGTGCTGTGGGACGTGCGGCTGTCCTACGGCGGTGCCTTCGTGC
>JAABUZ0100003559.1_pt1 | contig 22888 bp, 27 predicted proteins | sample 5562091 | NCBI WGS metagenome assembly JAABUZ01 (sample SAMN12813069, study PRJNA571459) | rock metagenome | isolation source: Antarctica rocks | place: Antarctica: Victoria Land, Linnaeus Terrace sud | collected 2015-12-21
GGCCGCTCCCCCTCCCACGCCAACTCCATCCCTACCCCTGCTGTCGGACGATGCCGGTTCGCGCCAGCCGGCTCGCCCTGGTCACCTTCGAGCGCAACCGGTACAGCGTCCCCAGTCAGTACGCGGGCGAGCGCCTGCTGCTGCGGGCCTACCCCTGGCACGTCGCGGTCACGACCCGGACGATGGTCATCGCCCGGCACGCTCGACTCTACGGGAAGGACGGCGAGCAGCTCGACCCCATGCACTATCTCGCGGTGCTGGAGCGCAAGCCGGGCGCGTTCGAGCAGGCCCGTCCCATCCAGCACTGGGCCAAGACCTGGCCCCCCGTCTATCAGCAGTATCTCGACGCGCTGCGCGCTGCTCGTCCGGAGGGCACAACGCGGGAGTTCGTGCGCATCCTGCAGCTCCACAGCCGGTTCCCGGTCGAGGCGATCGTCGGAGCGCTGGACCGAGCGCTCACCCTCTGCTGTTGGTCGGCAGACGGCGTCGAGCAGCTCATCCGCCAGGGGACCGCTCCGATCCCGGCCTCGGCCCCGCTCGACCCGGCGGTCCTTGCCCAGCTTCCGGACCTCGATATCCCCCTGCCCAATCTCCACGCCTACGAGCAGTTGCTCGCGGAGGTGTCGGCATGAGCACCACCTCACCCGCCCAGATCCTCCTCCTAGAGGACTGTCTCCATCAGCTCAAATTGCCGACGGTTCTGGCGCAGTACGTCAAGGCTGCCCAGGATGCCGCGGCGACGAACCTGCCCTACGAGCAGTACCTCCTGCTGCTGGCCGAGCAGGAGCTGACACAACGGGACACCAACCGGCAGAAGCGCCGTCTCGTCGAGGCGAGGTTTCCGGTGATCAAGACCCTCGACCAGTACGACTTCTCGCTGATGCCCCAGCTCAACCGCTCGCTCATCCTGGAACTGGCGCAAGGACGCTACCTCGCTGCCCACGAGAATATCCTCTTGGCCGGCGACATCGGGACGGGCAAGACTCACCTTGCCATTTCGTTGGCCGTCGCCGCCTGTCAGCAGAGTTATCGGGTGCGCTTCTTCACTGCGGCCGGCCTCACTACCGATCTCCTCGAAGCGCAGGCCGCCAACCGGCTCTCCCGGCTTGAGGCCAGCCTCCTCCGCCTGGACCTGATCATCCTGGATGAAGTCGGCTTCGTCCCGTTCACCAAGGCGGGGCGGATCTGCTCTTCAGTTGCCTGGCCGCTCTCCACGAGCACGTCAGTCTGATCGTCACCACGACAATCCCGTTTGCCCAGTGGGCCGACCTCTTCGGCGGCGATCAGCGGCTCGCTGCCGCCTTACTCGATCGCCTCACCTTCCATGCCCATGTGCTGCAGTTTTCGGGTTCGAGCTTCAGATTGCGGCATAGTTTGACGCACCAGGAGGAGGATCGCCGGCATCAGTAAGCAGCGGCATGGCCAGCCGCGCTACGATAAACCACCTGCCACAGGCGGGGCCAATTTTGGGCGCCGGGGCCAGTTTCAAGCGCCGAATACAGGTAAGCCCTCAACCCGGATGGGAACATCGCGGACTGCCTGTGCCTGATCCCGCTCCTACCGGATACGCCGGACCATCTCGCCGAACTGGCTCCGGCTGCCGGTGTAGGGCTGTTCCTCGTCACTGCGGGCCAGTTCGAGCATCCGCACTACCGACAGCCCCCTCTTCCAGCCACCGCATAATCTGTTCCCGGTAGGGATCCACCTGGGAGCGACGGCGCCCTCGTGCCGGTGCCTGATCCAGCGGTTCCCGTAACACCCGGCTGATCGTGGTGGGACTTCTGCCCGTCTCCGCGGCGATCTCGCGGATGCTCTTGCCGCGTTTCGCCATCAGGTGTATTGCGCTGCGTTCCATCTGCCGTAACATCCTTCCTCCCAGTCCTCTGACTGGACTCTGTCTACTACGGCAGCCGCTCCTGTGACACGTTTATCCCGGCTTTTCCCCGCGCTGTGTCCACTTTTCAACCGATTCTTACACCTCGGCGAGGACGGCGTCGGCAGGAGGCGCTTGGGAACCTCGCCTACCGAAGCTCAGGCTGGATGGACGCTGGCAACCATGCTGGTGGGGTTGGCGACGAGGATCGCGGCGAAGGTGGCAGCCTACACCTATGGCTTGCACGTCAACCGACTCCTCGGGAGGCCGAAGGCTCGAATCAAGGAGTTGTGGGCCTGAAATCCTCGCAACGCTCATCTAGCGGCACTCGGTCCGACTGTTGCGAAATCAGCCGTGAGAGTTCGGAGAGTCGCTGATCTAGCCGGCGCCTTGCCCAATGACCCATAGCTTGGCAAAGCCATGGAATGACGGTTTGTCATGTCGGACGGATTCGTCGGAGGGGCTCAAGACCAGGGCCGGGAAGCGTCGGAATAACATATCCAGGCCGATTTGGGCCTCAAGCCGCGCTAGTGGAGCACCCAAACATAGTCGGGATCCAGCACCGAACGACAGGTGCCGGACACGGTCCCGTGTGACGTTGAAACGATCTGGGTTGTCATTGAGCTGCGGGCTGCGGTTGGCGGTCGATAGACATGGCCAGACCCACTCACCGGGCGTGACGAAAGGTAGTGGTGCATCCAATCCGGCGATCCGGTCGACGACCGTCAGAGGTGGGTCGTACCGCAGCGTCTCCTCGATGACCTGGGCAGCGCTGACCTGCCCCTTCAAGTATGCGTGCAGCTGCTTGGGGTGGCTAAGGAGATTGTAGACCGCATTGCTGAGCAGGTCTGATGTGGAGACGTTCCCCGCGACTAGGAGTGCTACTAGCGTCGATAGTGCCTCCTCGTAGGTAACGGAGCGGTTCAGCAGGGCCTCCGCCAGGAACGCGACGGCTGTGCCCTCGGGAGGCCGCTGCTGGCCAAGAAGGGCGTCCAGGTAGTTGACGAGGGCGAGGTGGCTTGCCCTCGATCGGTTCTGTGCCTCGGGATGTTGAGGTCCGAACTCGCGCTCGAGGTCCTCCGACCAGGCAAGAAGATCTGCTTGTCGGTCCTCGTCGAAGCCGAGGATTGTCGCGATGGTCAGAACGGATAGGGGCCGACAGTAGGCATCAGCGAGGTTGAACGCCCGGTCGGTGGGTGCATGATCGAGTAGTGCCGAGCAAATTCCCTCTATTATGGGGGCGAGCTGCTGGACGCGTCGAGGAGTGAACAGCGGAGCGAGAATCCGCCGAATCCTGCCGCGATCGGGATCGTCCATGAAGATGAACGACTGACCTGTTGCCTCCTTTTGGCGAGTCGTGTATGGGCAAGGAGCGGCGTTAGAGACGTCCTTAACGTAACTGGAACTCGTCAGCGCGTGCTTGACGGTTTCGTAGTCAGTCACAATCCAGCCTTGGTTCACCGGGTCGTAATACGGCGCGGGTACGGCTTGGCGCGCAAGATAGTCGATGGGGCACCGCGAAAACTCGGGATCGGCCCACGCGGGCCCGTTTCGGCGCTGCTCTAACTCGCTCACGGGACTCGAGGTGCCGAAACCTGCGGGCCTGACCAGACGCTTGCGAGGTAGTCGAGGCATTCGGCTCTCATATCAGGTCCATAAAGGGTCTTCCACCCATTCGGGACTGCGAGGCCCGCAGGCCATATGCTGTGGTGGCCCTCGTCATTAACTACGACGAGAAACTCGCCGTCACCATCGAAAGGGCTTGCATTGTGGAACTCTGTCATGTCTGCCTCCTAGGTGTGAGTAAGCGGGCTAGTCCTCTCGGAGTGGGGTTTGCGATAATGTCGAGCATCGTGCAGGGCACGTCGAAAGTGGCTCGGATACGCGAGGCGAGACCGGCAACTTTTAGAGAATATCCCCCGAGACCGAAGAAGTCTGCGTCCGGCGACACAGAGTCGACATCGAGCACTTCCTTGAAAAGACCGACCAGCGCCTGCTCGTTGAGCACGGGCCCGGCTGGTCCGCTCGAATAAAGGTCCGCCACCGCGTGATAGTCGATCTTTCCGCTGGACGCCCGTGGGATGTGATCGACCACGACGATCACCGCCGGACCTAGGTTCGAGGGCAGGGCGCTCTCAAGGGCTTGACGGGCATCTGCTTCGGGATCTGCGCTGCTCTGCCGGCTTTGAGGTACGACGAAGACAACGAGGTCGGCGGGCATTTTTGGGTTCAGTATAACAGCGGCCTCCCTGAAGTTCGGGTTCGCTGTCAAGAGTGATTCGATGTCCGACACGTTCACGCCGACACCGGCGATCTTGATCTGCCTGTCGACTCGACCGACGTACTCAAGCCCACTAGAGGTACGGCGCACGAGGTCACCAGTTCTAACCGCTCGGATCCCCGGCTGAGCAACGTTGAGCGGGACGAAACGAAGGGCCGAGTGCCGGGGCGAATTGACATAGCCGGGACTGACCAAGCCCGATACGAACAGCTCGCCGACCTCGCCGTGGCTCACCTCAGCGAGCGAGGAGTCGAGAACGTATGCGTGTTTGCCCTGAAGAGGGTGGCCGACGAGCATTGTCGGTGGTGGCTCGCTTTCGCCACGGGGCACTTCCCAGATCGATGTGTAGAACGTCTCGACCTGACCGTAGGCGTTGAAAAGGCGGGTTTGCGGGCATCTGTCGTGAACCAGGCCAACGAGATCGGCCGTGAGTGGTTCACCTGCTGTGACGATACTGCGATACCGCAGTGAGACCTGGGGATCCTCGAGCAACTGTCGCAGTAGCGAGGGTACAGAGCAGAGCACAGAACCAGTTGCTTCGTCGCGATCACGCAAGGCAAGCACGCTATCGACGAAGTCGATGCAGCCACCCGTCATCAAAGCCGCAACGATCTCGAACACTGAGACGTCGAACGTCAACGGAGTCGAGGCGACAATGGTGGGCCGCTCGTGGTCCAGCACCACGCTCAGGAGCGACCGAACGTCGTTGTCGACCATCTCGTGCGTCACGATCGCAGCCCGTGGCGTACCTGTCGTACCAGAGGTGCACAGTACGTACGCCGCCTCGGTGCCGTCACCAATGATAGTCGTTGTCTCCTCGCTCCTCGGGCGTACTGGAGCTTCTGGATCGTCGCAGATGAGCGGCCACCGAGTGTCAATACGTTGCGCATCGGCACCACGGATCCAAACTGCAGCGGGCTGAAGCTGGTCGAGCATCCTGTTCAAGCGCTCCCGTGGCCATCGCGGGTCGAGCGGCGCGTAAGCGTACCCGGCTCGCCATGCAGCAAGCAGTGCGACGACGGCGGACCTTGTGCGGGGGAGAACGATCGCGACCGTGCGCGAATGCTTACCTAAGCCGTGGAGACGCTGAGCGGCTTGGTTGATGAGCTCGGAGAGCTCGGAGTAAGTTAGGATTCCCTCGGGGGAGCGGATGGCGTCCGCATGCGGTTGCGACATGGCCATCCTTTCGATGGTCTCCAGGACGTTGGGTAACCCACGAGTTGCGGTCACTTGAACTCGTCGAATGAGTGCTGATAGGGGAGGTGAGTGAGCAGACACGTTCTCATGGTCGAGACGAAGCCTTTAACCCAGTCCGAGACAGCGTCCCGGGTCAAGTACGAATCTGCGTACTCGACGGTCAGGACAGTCGGCCTAGAATCACCGCCGTCGGCGAACTCGACCGAGAGGTCGAACTTGGATGTTGCGGTATCGACGGGCAACTCCGAGATGTCGCAACCTGGTAGTTGCGGCGGTATAGGGGCCAGTTCCGGAGGGTGCCAGGCGAAGACAATACGGAACTGGGGCAGAAAAGACGGGCCCTTGGCTGCTAGCGCCCTGACCACCTCCTGATACGGAACGTCAGCGTTTTCGTAGATGTCCAGGTTCCGGCGTGTTGCCTGGTTGATGATTGTGTCGAAAGTTAGCTCGTGTTCGAAATCATAGATCACGTGGTAGAGGTTCCCGAAGTAGCCAATAGTCGCCTCGTATCCTTGGGGTGGCCGTCCGTTGATATACCCACCCAGACTGACATGTCGGGTTCCAGTACGCCGAAAGATATACACGGCCAGGCACGCTTGCACGACTATCGCGGTAGTGGATCGACATCGGGAGGCTCGCATCCGGGCTGCCTGGAGGATCTCTTCGGGTACTTCAAACGTCACGCGCCCCCCTGATCCGGGCGAAAGTCGGCCGCCGACAGGGACTGGCCTGGCATTCCTTGTCCAGTACTCCAGCTGGTCTGTGCGGTTGTTGCGGCCAGTCCGTGGATTGACCGCGTTGAGGTAGTAGGTATGAGATGCGATCCAGTCCGAGTACGGCCTCGAACCGACGACTGCAAGGGGCGCGCCAGTAATTATCGATCTGTAGCGGGCACTCAGCTGACGCGTCAGGATAGAGATCGATGCACCGTCGAAGGCAACGTGATGTGCAACGATGAGCAGGCAGTGGTGCTGAGGTGTGAATCGGTACAGACGCACCCGGATCGGAACCTCCTCGGCTAGGTTAAACGGACGTCGCGCCTCCTGGTGGAGCAACGCGCGAGTCTGGGGCAAGGCTACCTCGTTCAATTGGGGTTTGGCGGCGCCGATCTCGACCACTTCGGGCCTACCTGAGGCGTCCCTGAGGCCGTTGGCAAGCAGTGGATGCTCCGCAAGAACCTCGGTGCAGGCCCTCATGAACGCAGCTGGCTGGAGGCCGCCGTCGATCCTCCAGGCATACGGCATGTTGTAAGCGCATTGCGTCGGATCTAGGTGGTGAGCCAACCACGCCCGTTCCTGCGACGGGGAAATCGTCGCAGGAACGGACGTGACCGAACATGGCTTGCGGAAGCCGGTGCCGTGGCCAGGTCGGCGTCGCCTGATCACCCCAGCCAGTTCCGCTGGAGTTGGATGCTCAAAGATCTCGGTGACGGCGGGGGCGGTCCCGAGAGTTTCACTGAGGAGACGGGCAATGCGGATTGCGGTGAGGGAGTGTCCTCCGAGGTCGAACAGGCTGTCATCTGGGTTAACCTGTGCTGTGCCGAGGCAGTGGGCGAATGCATTGACAATCTTGGCCTGCACATCGCAACTTTCAGTTGTTGCCTCCAGGGCTGATCGGCGCAGGCTCGGAGGAAGCGCGGCGCGGTCAATCTTGCCATTCGGCGTTCGGGGAAGGCACTCGACAACCGATATAGTCGATGGTTGCATGTAATCAGCGAGCATGCGAGAAGCTGCGCGTCGCAGATCTGCGGGATCGACCTCACTTTTTGGTTCGACGAAAAGGGTGAGGCGAGAGTCGCCGGATGGGTCCCGATCAAACTGAACGGCGCAAGCGCGGACGGAGGGGTGAGCCGCGTAGGCTGCTTCGACTTCGTGGAGTTCCACTCGATGTCCGCGGACCTTGACCTGCAGGTCGGTTCGTCCCAAGAACTGCACTCCTCCGGTCGCCGTGCGTCGCCCGAAGTCGCCTGTTCGGTAGAGACGGGATCCTGGTGGACCAAATGGATTTGGGACGAACTTGGAAGCGGTGAGCTTGGGCTGGTAGAGGTAGCCATCGGCCAACCCCCAACCGCTAATGTAGATTTCTCCCGTCTCACCAGCTACTGTCGGCTGCAGGTTGGCGTCAAGGATGTGTATGTCCGTACGGGGGAGCGGAGTACCGATGCCAACCTCACCTGGGCCGGTGATAGTAGTGGCTGTCGACCAGACAGTCGTCTCTGTCGGCCCGTACAAGTTTACCACTCGACTACCCGTAGCTAACAGTTGGCTTGCGACGTGCCACGGCAATGGTTCAGCGCCACTGAGGATAGGCGCGCTATCGCGAAGTGCTGATCCGGCGCCTGCTTCAAGGAGAGCGCCCCAGAGTGTCGGAGTCGCGTGAAAGTGCGTGGCGCCGTGTGCCTTTGCAAAATTTAGGAGGACGTGAGGATCCTTGATCTGTTGGGTTGTTGGGACTATCACTGCACCGCCTACGTACAGCGGCGGATATATTTCGGCGACGGACATGTCGAACGCAAAGCTACTCACCGAAAGCACGCGGCTGGTGTTGCCCAGTTCCATCTCGCGCACCATGGCCATCACGAGGTTAGTGAGCGCACGATGCGGGACGACTACGCCTTTCGGCGTTCCGGTTGATCCCGACGTATACATGACGTAGGCAGTCTCGTTTCCGGTGGGCGACCAGCGCTCCGGAGCGGGGTCGATGCCGCCCGCCTCGCCGGTCGGTGGCAGTGGCACCTCGATACGGTGAATGCCTGGTGGGGTCGGTTCATCGCGGGTCACGATCACGGCGCTGACCCTAGCATCAGCCAGAGTCGAGTCGATTCGATCCCTGGGATAGGTCGGATCCATCGGAACGTACGGGATGCCGGCCATCTGTGCCGCCACGGTAGCCGTGACATAGTCAGGTGAGCGGGGGAGTAGGATCGCGGCGAGGGGGCGGTGCTTGCATGCGTGACGCACCGCTGCGCCCATGGTCCGAGCTTGCACAAGGAGTTGTCGGTATGACATCCGACCACCCTGGCTGAGAACCGCTGCCGCGTCGGGAGTTCTCCGAGCGTGCCAGGTGACCGCAGCCGCCAGGGTCGTAAAGGTCATGGACGTGCCTGTGCAGGGCAACCGAATCGGTGCATCGCTGCTGCCACCTGCTCCCCAGCCTCCGTCGTCTCCAGGGCGTCAGCGACTGCACGCCGCACCTGCGGAGATTTTTCCTGACTCAGTTTAAACATTGCCTGGCTCTCAGTGACCTCAAATTCAAAGGCTCCGATCCCTCCGACAATTTCTTCAAAGTACGGGATCGACTCAGTCATGTCCCACCCCGAGCCATGTGATTCTTCTAGTCTCTTAACCGTTTCCATCACCACATGCAGTGCGGCGGCCTTCCCGGTGAGTCGCCGGACTCGCCCTGTGAGGTGTACGGCGATGAAGTTCCATGTAGGTGCCGCCGGAGTTGTCCCGTAAATGCTAGGCGTGACGTAAGCCCCAGGACCGGTGAACACCAGACGTGACCCGTTTCTGAGCGAGGTCCAGTGCGGGTTGGAGCGATTAAGGTGACCGAGGAGCCGGCAGCCGTTGAGCCCGACGGGACCCGAGCCACGGGTCAAGTCCTCGTCGGACGATGGGATGACGGGCACGTGCGAGGTGAAGATCTCCCCTTCGTGGGCAGAGATCAGCAGGGCTAGAGGATTGTCAGTTATCACGCTACGCGACCACGACGGGTCCTCTTGTTGGTAATGCGGTGGGACAAGCATTGTCACCTTCCTGTGCTGGACTCGACTTAGCCCAGTCTCGCACTAGACCAAGCACGGCTGGCGATACGGTCCAAGATCTCCTCGGAACGTGTGGCGATGTTCGAGAGCAGCGACGATGACAGTCCGTGGCTGTCTTCAGTGCCGCCCTGGAGGTATAAAGATGCTGATACCGGTGGCTTCGGCCGCAAACGGTAAGACCGTTCGACGATAAGTCGACCGTCGTCGCCGTGCGCAAATAGGTCAGCACTCCCGGACACCAGTGCTGTGGGGTCTAGGTGTCGGTATCCGGTGGCAAAGACCGCGGCATCGAAACTCGAATGAACGATTCCGCCCACCCGCTGATCCCGAATCGCCAGTCTAACGCGATCTTTCCCCGTCTCCGCGCCTATGACTCGGGACATGTTGTGCACTTGTAGGCGCCTCTCGCCCAGGATTGTCTCGTCGTAAGCAGTGACGTACAGGGCGTTAATTAACTGCCGGTCGACAACCCCGTAGTTGGTATTGGCGTGGTCCCTCAGAACACGTTGTTTGGCTGTGTCGGGGAGGTCGAAGAACAGATCAACAGACTTAGGGTCGAAGATCTGATTCACGAACGGCGACTCATCGGCCGGCGCGAAGCCGAAGCTATCGATGTACACGTGAACCTGGGCGGAGTGGTAGGTCGCGTGAAGATACTGTGCGGTCTCGGCTGCGCTCTGGCCTCCTCCGACCACAGCGAAGGTGTAGCTGCCCTGCCGGTCAAATTCATCAATGCATGGTAGCAGGGTTTCAGAGTGCCACAAGCGGCTGCTGGGCGTCACTCCAGGAGGTAGCCGTGGGACCAGCCCAGTGGCAAGGACGACATTGGGGGAAAGATGGACTTGGTGTTGGCCATCGAGGACGACCTCTACCCGCCATATCTTAGGAGACATCAGCCTGATTCCCACGACCTCTGCGGAGTATTGGACTCTTGAAGACAGTTGCTCCGCCGCCCAGGACAGGTAGTCATGATACTCGACACGCGTGGGGTAAAACGTCCCGCGATTGAGGAAATCGTGAAGCCGGTCGTGAGCTTGCAGGTAACTAAGGAACGTGTATCGGCTGCGGGGTGTACGAGGGGTGGCCAGATCTTTCAGGAAAGGCACCTGCATGGTAGTGCCGGGAAGGAGCAGACCCCCGTGCCAGGTAAACTTCGAGGAACGCTCGAAGAAAGTGGCCTTGAGATCGTTAGGGCCATCGTCGATAGCGGCCGCTAGCGCCAAGTTTGACGGGCCGAAGCCCACGCCGATGAGGTCGTGCTCCGCAACAACCACTTCTCGCTCCGCGATCGACATGTAACTCCCCGTACGTACGGCTTTCCTCCTTATATTACCAATACGGTGTGATCATGGCCAGCGAGGCAGGATGCGCGCTTCGGCGTGGCACAGGTGGCGGAGATCCAGCGACGACTTCGCATCCGCGTCTGCCGCCCATGCGTCCGGGACGGACACGGGATCGGGCCGGAAGACTGGTAGTCGTCACACCTAGCCGACCGGCTGCGGCTCTCGCCCTCGACCCTGCACCGCTGGATCCAAGTCGGCTAGGCACGGGCGCGCCAAGAGGAGGGACGCTTGCATCCTCGGATTGTGTGGGACGAGGACGCCGAATTGGAGCGATTGCAATAGCTTTCGCAGCGATCAGTGGCAGAGGGGGCACGACGCCAATGGAGCGAGACGCACGACAATGCAGAGATGACGACCGCGAGGACAATGACGGGGATGCTGAGCAATGCCGAGGAGTTCGCGTGACAGAGCGCGACGATCGCGTCCTACTCCCTCCCGTACGTCCTGAGGCTAGCTCGTGGAGCTCACATTCGCCTGGTTCGGGCAGAGTCCTCGACTCTCCAAGGGCGACGAGCGGCTCCCCGAAACCGGCGAGGCAATGTTCTATGCCGCCGTGAGCCGGATCATGCTCAAGCGATTGGCCCGCTAATCACCTTTTCGGACCGTTTCTAACTATTGCTACACTCCCGCGTCGAAATCCCGAATGGACAATAACAAACCGACGCCTTCAACTGCAATGGCACCTGCGAATTTCTGGCCCAACTGTATATCCCACAGCTCCCATCTCTGAACGTCCCGAGGATCGAACTCGGTCTCGAGTAGACGGGCCGGTTCCGAGTGTTCTAAAGACACGCTGAACCGACGCAGTGGCACCTGTAAGCCTTCGCCCCGACCCTTAATATAGGCCTCTTTCCGAGTCCAGCACCTAAAGAAGCCATGGCAGCGATCAGATTCAGGTAATTGCTCAAGAGCAGCCAGCTCGCGCCGAGAGAAGGACCCCTTTGCAAGATCTCTGAGTCCCAATTCGGGTTTAACTGCCTCCACATCCACTCCTACACGACGCATCCGTGCGACTGCGAGCAGCGCCAAGCCATCGGTGTGGGAGAGATTGAATTGAAGCCCTGCAGTCCGATGTTTACCAGACAGGTAGGGCTTGCCATGATAGCCGAGCTCGAAGCTCAGATCCACAGGATCACAACCCAAGTATTGACTGAGAACGGACCGCAGGGCGGCGTGTGCTACCACGAACTGTCGCTGGTCCCGGACGAATCGGAAGCGTCCAGCACGCTCACGCTCCTGTCGACTGAGTAGCATCCGCATGACCTCTACGCTTTCAGCGGCCACGTTCAGCCCCACACGCCACACGTGCACCTCGTCGGGTTTCACTCGACTACTCCAACGGAGCACAAGAACAATGAGGATTTGGCGCGATGGCCCTCTTGTCGTCAATTAAGCCTAACTGTACTCGAATCTCCCCCGGAGGGCATTGGGTCCGACAAATTCGAACACCACAAGATGTTGTGGGGCACTGGCACATGAAGGGGTATCCTACCCCCAAGCTTCACGGTGTCCACTAAACCGGAGCAACCTCAAAGACGGGAGACCCAGACGAGGTGGTGGTGGCGATCCGGAACCTGCCGACGCCAACCGAGGCGGCAAAGACCGCCAAACGCACGGCGGTGCGGTATCTGAAGGCGAGATGGGAGCAGATCCAGTACGCGCGCTTCCGGGAGGCGGGGTATCCGATCGGGAGTGGGATCGTGGAAAGCGCCTGCAAACTGGTGGTGGAGCAGCGGTTGAAGGGAAGCCGGGTACCCCGCGGCGTAAGCCGCTTGGGTGTCACTGGGCACCCAAGCACCTCACGCCGCTCTTGGCGCTGCGTGGTCGACTCTGTAGTGGGCAGTGGCACGACACCTGGCTCGGGATCTGGCAGGCCTGGCGGGTACAGGTGAAGCGGCAGCGGGAGGCAGGGTGACGGCGACGCGCTGCCGAGCGAGCAGCCAAGCTGGCGGCCCTCGCAGCTCCTCCACCCGAGCCGGAACCGAAGCCAGAGCGCAAGAAGACGATCATCGATGGCAAGCCAACGGCGGATCATCCCTGGAAGGGAGACTCCCCGCGCCGTGTCGCCTGACCCATCTCCAACAATCTGCGGCGCACCCTTAGCTCCCGAGCTGGCCGATGCCGAATCGGCCCTTGTGTTAAGATGTCCACGATGCCAACTCCAATAAGTCAGTTCGGAATCCGCGCCCACGCCATAGAGCTGGGGCGCGCGACTCCAGTCCACAGGCTGGTCACCCAGGGTGAGTCCGCTGCGCTGATCGAGCGGACCGGTTTCAGGCGGTTCCACGAGATTCCCGACGACGTGAGTACCTCTGCCTTGGCAGGCCGGGCAGCGCGGCGCTGCCTGGATAAGGCAGGTCTGTCGGCAACCGACGTCGATTTTATCGTCACGATTTCTGCCGGCGTACCAGAGTACCTTGGATGGGATGTCTCGGCCGCTGTCGCTGCTGAACTGGGATGTGAACGCACCCGCACGCTGCTCTTGACGCAAGGTTGCGCGGCGGCAGTGCTCGGTCTGGAAGTGGTCGAGGGTATGTTTGCTGTGCAGCCGGACATTCAGCGGGCACTGTACATAGCTGTCGACCGTCTAAGTTCTCGACATATGGGCCGAGTGGGGACCACGACCGTAGACAGTGACGGTTCGGTGGCACTGTTGCTCGAGCGGGGGCATGAAAGACTGCGTCGACTCGCCACGGCTCAAATCACATTACCGCAATATCACGATCTGTTCCGCCACCCTTACTGTGGTCGGGAGCATCACTGTGGGGGCGATCCATTTGCGAACCGCGCACACCGTCCGGAGGACTACCTGCTTGAGCGGTTCTCCGAAGCACCAGACGCATTGTTGGTGTGGGCGGAACAATGTGGCGCAGCGATGGCTGAGGTCATCGAGGAGTGCTGCACCACCGCGGGCCGATCTACATCGCAACTTAAGTGGTTACTGATGTTGCATGATCGTCGTGAGTCTATGACGAGAGTTGCGCGGGCCGCTGATGTCTCCCCGGGGTGCACTAACAGTTCACTGGCTCCGATCCTCGGGCACTTCGGCGGACTGGACCCTCTTCTCGACATGACGTTGCTCGACGCGAAAGGAGACCTCACTGCGGGTGACCTACTATGCCTGGCCGGTGTTTCGTCAGGGATGCACGCGTTCGCAACTCTCATTGAGGTGTGAGATGTCAGGTTCTGCAGGCTGCGGGATCGCGCAGGCCGGGGCACCGCTTCCACACGCCGTTGCTGAACCGTCATGGCTGTGGTCAGAGTTCGGTGTTGATCCGTACAATTGGTTGGCTCGTCAATTAGGGGGCTCGTTCCGTGTATCTTTCCACGGGGACAGCGGTTTGTGGGTGTCAGTCGCATGGGTCTAGACACGGGCGCCACGGCAGCTCTTCACTCAAGCCGCACGTTCGCTAGGCTGGCTGCGCAGGCGGCGACACCGGAGGCGGTTGAGGTCGCCATCATCGGCGCTCCAACCGCGAAAGGATCCGGGAAAAGCGGCACCGAGTACGGCTCGCCGCACGTGCGTGGCAAGGTCACGACGAGCGTCGATGTGTCGACCGCTGCACCCTGGTGCACTGGCTGCGGCGATCTGGGAGACATCGTATCCGCGGATCCCCGTGAACTCGAGAAAGAGATGCGTGGTGCGACTAGGGACTTGTCGCCATCGGCTGTGGTGGGCCGGCTGAGTGGTGACCATAGTTTGACCGCGGCCAGCGTCGCCGAGCTGAGGTCACGCCGCGGACCTGACGACCTGGCGGTCATCCAGTTCGACCATCATCTCGACCTGCAGGTGTCGCTGCCTGCGGTCCGGGAGGAACTGTTCAACACTAACGTGATGAGTCACGTCGCCGATGTTAGATGTTATTGGTAAGCCCAACATCTACCAGGTGGGTGTCGCTCAGATGCTGAGCGTCGACAACGCTGAGGTTACGCAGATCCTGGAGTCACTCCGCGGCTTCCGGGCACGAGTGTCCGCCACGTCTCCAACCGCCCTCGATTCCACCCTCTTGGCGGCCGCATTACCGTCCGGCCGTGACTTATATGTCACTGTTGATGTCGATGTCTTGCCGTTGCACTCGATGCAGAGTACCGATTATCCTGCCGAGTATGGCATCAGTCTCGAGACCCTGATCGTCGCGCTCAATAGTATTGCAACACGTAGTCGCATCGTCGGCTTCGACGTCGTTGAGCTCGCTGCCTGCCCTCCGTTTACCCGGGTCAACGCGCTCGACGCCGGCAGGGCAGCCTTTATCGCCTGGCACCTCCTTCGCCTTTGTACTCGGCAACGAGAGGAAACGAGATGACAATGATGCCATCGACCCCACCCACCAACGCGTTTTCGGATGTGATGGGAGGTCTTGAAACGCGTCGTTCTGGCGAATGCATAGATCTGTACTCAGGTGGCATTCTAGAATGTCTGCGAGTGCGGCGAGAGATGAACTGGGGGTTCCCGATCTCGCAAGTCTTCGAACCCGCTGTATTGAAAGAGCTGTGTTTAGTTGCACGCCTCGATATTAAGGAAGTTCTCAGTCTATCCGTCGGTGGCCCCACAACCCGAAAGATCCGCCACGAGTACGAGGATTTTGAGGAATCGACAGCTCAGGACAATTTCAAGCTCGCGGGCCTCTTAGTCGCGACTAGCAGGTTTAGCATGGCTGAGTCAGTGATTCGAGCGATGCTGCGCCGTGACCTGTCGTCAGAGTTGTCCTTTGAGTTCCACCTGCTCGACTTCATCGTCCGCAACCGGACGGGCGCCCGCGGGGTGGCGAACTGCTTCCGAGCCATGCGGACCGAACTCGAGACCGGCGTTATCGCGCCTGGGAGGGCGCTCAACGCGTGTGCTCAGGCGGTGGTGTGGCACCTAAAGGCTAAACTCCTCAGCGAAGACGACTTCACGTTCTACGTCGACTACGGTCGACGCTGCGCCGAAAGTCAGAGCCCCGACCTCAACGCCGGGGTTCTCTCGTCCTGGTACCGAGGGGTTGCGATGATCCCGGCTGGCCGCCGTGATGGGCGCGGCACGCGTCAGATGATGCAGCGTGCGCGCGAACTGGGAGAAGCCGTTTTGGAAGCATCCAGTTCGAAGTACTACGACAAGCACCTCATGAAGACCTACTATGAGTCATCACTGAAAGAGTTCATGTACGTCACGCGCGACTTCGACAGCGCTGAGGCCGTGGCTAAAGACCTAATCGCTCTGGATCCGGTCTGGGGACCTAGTTGGGGCGAGGCAGGAGAGATGTACGAGGCGTTCGGGGCGTTAGACGACGCGATGGCTGCGTTTAAGCGAGCAGTCGAGTTGGGCTGTCCGTGGCATACGTACCATTGCGCGAGGTACGCTCGCCTGGCTGGCCGTATGGGCCGTGCCGAAGAGGTGCTGACGACTGTGAAGTACCTTCTTGACCTCTGTTCGGACGAGATCCCCGCAGATCTCGTTGAGGTAGGGTTGGTGGCGGCAGAGGCAATGGCGTGTCAGGACTTGACGAAACGACTCCATGCGGCGAAGACGACGGGGATTGCATCCTGAATACCACTCCGGGCAAGCACACCGACCTGAGCCTACGGTCCTTTGCCGCTTTCAGTGCTGTTGCCTTCGGTGTCGGGTTGCTCGGGGTGGGATTCGGCGTCGTGGGAGTCGCCATGGTTGCCCCGTTTGGTCTTGAAGCCGTGGCTGCCGTAGGACTCGGTGAGTCCGTGATCATGCTCCTTTCAGCGTTCTTCGTTGGCTTCATTAACGTCTTCACGGCGCGCCTGGCCAGGGCCGAAGGATCGGGCAAAGGTGAGAGCGCTTTCCCTAAACTTCTGCATGCGTTCTTGATCGCGATCGTTTTCATGGAGATTCTGGCCACAATTGTTGCGGTTGCTCTGTGGTTCGTTCTACCACTCATGGTGGCGGATTCCGAAGTGGCAAAATTGGCTCGACAGTACGTCGCAGTGCGTTTGCTAGGCGTCGCCTTGTTCGCCGCGCTGGTCGGTGTCCGGGAAGCACTGAAAATCATAGGTGCGCGGAACACAAGCGTCGTCGTTTACGCAATCGGTCTCGGCCTGTTCGTGGCCCTCAATATGCTTTTTCTCCGTGCGATACCCGGCACCTTGGCCGGCTCGCCCACGGTCTCCATCGCAGCATCGGCCCTTGTCGCTCAGGCCGTTATGATCGCACTTGGCATACGCATACTCCGGCACAATCTTAGGGATCGTGAGTTCGAGAAGCCGCCGGCCGGTAGTGTACTTGCGGAGTTGCGCACGATGCTCCCGCGCGGTGCCGGTATTGGTGTACGCCATCTCAACGATTGGGCAGGGGGGACTGTTCCAACCATCATGGCCGCGTCGCTCGGCACGAAGTGGCTGGCAGCAATCACCGTCGCCTCGCAAATCTGGACTCTCTTCTGTCGTGTTCCACAGGCAAGCTTCAGTGCGGGGTTCGTCTTCTATGGCTATGCCGTCGAGCGTCGAAGTTCGGAGGCCCAAGATGTGCGCCAGCGTGTGACACGATACTCTGCAGTTCCGATGGTCGTGGACACAGCGCTGTTCCTCATTGCCTCGCCGCTGCTGATCCGCTTCCTTTCGGGCGGTAAACTCGACCTAGCGACAGGGATGACGATGGTTGCCGCGTTCTTCATCCTCGTTGTGCCGTACTTCTTCGAGGGCCTTAACGGCGAACTACTTTCGGTGTTGGAGGACGGCGGGTTCATGTCATGGACCTCCACGTTAGCTACCTGGCTTGGCAACATTGGTTTAGCAGCTTTCGGCGTCTATGTGCTTAAGTCCGCGTTCTGGGCTTATAGCTTGGCGGTGATCCCAACGATTGTTCTCGCCACAGCTTTTACTATGAGGCTTAACTACCTCACCGTCCAGGAAGGTGCAGGCGTTGACGAATAGTGCCCTCTACCGTCACCATCCTGTCAGAGTGACGATCGGTCCGGAGACGTGGCGGCACGACGTTACGAAAGAGCCCCGCCTGCAAGCTCATAGGCGCTTCGAGACGGCCGACCTCCGTGATGGGAGGCAGATCTCTGTGCCGATGAACTCGGCACCAGCAGCGATCAACGGATTTGGGGTAATCGTTGCTACCGACGATGGCAGGGTCAGCCTCTTGCAGCACGGTCTCGATTCGTGTCGATGGGAGCATCGCCTCTCCAATTTCATTTACGCTACACCGACATTCGATCGCGACAATCGACGTGTCGTGGTGTGTGCCACCGACGGGCTCGTAGCCTCGATCGCCCTCAGTGGGGCAGTGGCATGGAACGTACGGTTGGATGCAGAGATCTACGCCATGCCAACCATCATTGCAAAGCATGATCTGTTAGTGCTCGCCCTCTTTGGCAGCACGCTCGTCGGTCTCAGTCTCACAACTGGGGAGGTACGCTGGCGGATCAGTGTACCACGTCCATGGGATGCGAATTTCTCAGGCCCGTCATCGCGCCGAGAAGTATATGCAACCCCGGCGCATCTCGATGACAGAATCATCGTGATCGGAGGAGAGTCGGTGCTCTGCCTCTCCCCCGATGGTCGGGTAGTCTGGACCGCCGATATAGGTACAGCGGTGAAAGCATCGCCGGTGATCAATGCCGATGCGAGCGCCGTCTTGGTGGGAGGCACTGACGGTTCCGTATGGTTGCTCGACGTTCACAGGGGCACGAAGCGGGCGTCGGTGAATCTCGGTTCCCGCATCAATGCCAGCCCAGCGGTGTCCGATGGGATAGCACTCTTCGGGACCACTGCCGGCGAGGTCGTTGGCATCGACGCCGGGGATGAATTGTCGGTGCGTTGGGCCAATCGCGATCTCGGGGGGCCTTACTCCTACACCTCATTCGTTGAAGCAACTTCCGGCGTTGCGTGTATGACATCGAACCGGGGCACTGTGGTCGGCTTTCGAACGCGTGATGGTAAATTCCTCTGGGAGACGTCGCAACAGCTTGGACTTCCGGGGCATCAACCGGAGGTGCATACGACACCGATTGTGGCGGCCGATGGCCACCTGTACGTAGCGTCCTATACAGGAGATCTCTATGAGTTCCGCTTCCCGGTCGTCTCCGACAGCACCAACGACGAGCGGGATCGTCAATGGCATGGTGATGGCTTGGCGAGCAATGGCAGCATCAGATCCTGAGGGTTGCGGCGAGCGCTATCACTTTGCGCGGCGCAACAGTCTGTATGCGCTGCTGTTTGCGGAGGCGAACGGTGCCACCCAGGATACGCTCCCTGAGATTCCTGCCCCGTCATGTCATGATTGTGCGACGCTACAGATGTCATCGAATGGGCTGCACTGCCCCCCGACCTCGGCAGCTAATGCTGGACGCGAGGCGACACAGGCGGTTCTCACAGAGGCACTGCGCGTGCGGCGCAAAGTCGCTTCAAGAATCGCTGCGCTGGAACCGGCAGTAGCGCATGCAGGGTCAGCGGCTGACAACGAACGATCCTATCTCGCTCTCTCAACACGGATACAGCGCCCGGAGGTGTGTGCGAAGCTTGCCGCATCTCGTCTCCGGACCGAGGAGCTCGAAGCTCCTGTGCTCGATGCTGCGCATTCTCGTCTTCGTGAACAGCTCGACGCTTTCGCGACGCGGTCGGGACACGAGACCATTGCCGCCTGGACTCTCGCACGAGGGTCGGTCAAGAAGGACGACGTCGGCGCGTTCATGTCTGGGGGCGCTCAACTGGTGGCACGGGTCCGACGTCAGGTTGAGTCTACGATGAGGCAGAAAGGAATGACGCCTAGCGGCGCATACTACGAGGATGTTGCCAGGCTTGTACGTCGCGCCGGGGACGGAACGCGGTATTCCTGTGCCGAATTGGCGCGCGCATTGCTACGGCAGGCACCGCGGGAGCTCAACCTCAAGATCGAAATCGCCTGCGCCACAGTGGACATGCAGGTGTGGCGCGTCGAGGCGAAGGGGCGGGACGGGTATGTCCTGGTCCTCACCGCCCCTGACATCGACGCCAATCCGCAATCCGCGCCGCTGCGACCGCTCATCTTGGCCGAGGCCCCTGTTGCAGTAGTGGCCACCGGAACTCGCAGCTCATACTTGACCTTTAGGAGTTTGCGCGTGCTGCTGCACGAACTCGGGCATGCTATCCAGCACATCAGTACACCGCCAAGCCAGCATGAAAGTGACGGTTTCGACTATCAGCCGTTGGAACGGCTGGATGGCACCAGTATGGCCATCGAGAGCTTAGCTTTCGATCCTGACTTCAGGGCTTTCCTGCAGGATGGAGGGGTAGAGCCAGATCCGTCCCTGATGGGCCTGCTGAGATTGGCACAGTTGCCGGAGCAGATCGGGAACAGTCTGGTTTCGCTAGCCTTCTACGGTCACGAAGTGTCGTCGTGGAGCGAGGCTTTCCGTGCTGCCGAGGACGTGGTTGGGCCGGGTGTGTTGAGTATGGTCCGAGCGTCGGAGATGGCCGCCTGGCCACTGCACCGCAGGCGCCCCGCTGGGGAGTTTGGTATCCTGTGGGCGGAAGCCGTGGCCGCTTCCGGAGGAGAGAATCATCGGCCATGGTTGCGGGACATCCTGGCTGTGGGAGGACAGGCATGACCTTGGCCGAGCAGTACCGGCGAGTACTCTTTGGGTGGGACCGGGCCGAAGAAGCCGTCTACCCCGACCCCGCGCGTGGAGACATCGCAGTCTCGGCTAAGGTGGGCGATATTCTCGCTGCCCTCGTCCTCATCCACCAGCCAGACTTGATCGTCGAGGTCGGATCGTTGAAGGGGTATAGCGCCACTCGAATGGCCACGGCCATGCAACCTGACTCTAGCATCATCTGCCTTGAAATTGACGCCCGGTCGGCGAGCGCGACGCGCGACGCTCTGACACCCCTAGTCGGGCAGAGAGCGACTGTAATCGAGGCCGATGCGTGCACCGCGCTTAGTGGCATCGAGTTGACTGGACGCACGTTCGTCTTTCTTGATGGCGCCAAGCGGGAGTACCCGGATTATCTCGACGCCGTTGCCGACCGCCTTGCCATCGGCGATGTCCTTGTCGCTGACGATGCACTCGCCCCGGTTCGCGGGACGTACGACGATGAGCCGGGTGGTCACGATGCGGCGCGCGCGGGAATGTACCAGTACGCTCGACGTATTGTCGCGGACGCTCGCTATCACTCCACCTTGACAACGTCAGGATTCGGGCTTCTCATTAGCAGGAGGATCGCATGACCAACATAGAGGGTCACGTGCTCTTGACCGGCGGTCACGGAGGGCTCGGCGCTACACTCCGACGGCTGTTCATCAACGCCGGGTGGCAGGTAACGAGTCTGGTGCGGCAGTCTGCTGGAGGAATTAATGAGATTGCCTGTGACCTCGGTTCTTCCGGAGATGTCCAGCGGGTTCTTGCAACGCTCTCGGGGGCACCAGCCATCATCGTGCACGCGGCTGTCGATGGTCGACGGGAGATCGAAGACACAGTTGACCTGATGAGTCAGTATCAGGTCAACTGTGTCGCACCGTATGTGATCTCGCGGTCCTTGGGTGACCGGAATGCTGACAGCCCGCGCCGCACTCTGCACGTTCACATTGGTTCCGAGGTCACGTTCCATGCGGATGCCAAGTCAGGACCATACGCGGCGACCAAAGCCTCGCACCGCGTACTCGCAAGTGCACTGGCCGATCGTTTCAGAGGCACGAGCCAGAGTGTTGCCACGATCGTCCTCGGCCCACTTTACACGCCACGGCGATGTGATGAGATTAGTCTTATCGCACAGCGCATCCACAAGTCCGAGGCCTATGTGGAACGTACGGCACTGGCCCGAAGCAATCCCGATCTCGTAATATCGAGGTTTATCCGGCCGCAGAGTGTTTTTGAAGCCACCCTAGCTCTGTGGCGTATGGGTGAAGACGCCAACGGTAGCCTCATCAGGCTCGATGGTGGTTCAGGCGGATCCCTAAACTAGTACTAGTTGCTGTTGCGATTTGACGGGAGTATAGGGTTTCCGCGATCTTGGTGGCTTGATCAGGGGCTTGCCGGTGGCTCATCTCGTTCTACGCCGCCAGATGCTGGCCGATATGCCGGAGATTGCTGGCCATGACACCCCAGCCAACGTGCCGGACAAACCCGCTCTCCCCGTGGTCGGGACAGCGCCGTAGCCCGTAGTCTCGTCGAAGGCTGCTCAGTCGTCCCTCGATTCCCGCTCGCCAGCGATAGCGCCGCCGCCAGGAGTGCTCCCGTTCCTTCGCCCGTTGGGCCTCGCTGACCACCCCAGAGCGCGGAATCACCAGGTGCTTCACCCCTGCCTCCTGTGCGACCCGCTCGTTGTTCGCTGCATGCACTCCACGATCCCCGGTCGCTATCCGCGGTGGTCGGTCAAAGAGTTGGCGGTGGTGCTCCAAGGCCGGCGATAGCTGCCCCTGCTCAGCCGTCTTGTCCTCCAGCACGGCAAACCGGGTGACGATCCCCCCTTCCACTTCGTCGAAGACCACCATCCGGCCGAACTCCACGCTCGCTCCGCCTTTGTGGCGGGGGATGATCCGGGTGTGCGACTGTGATGTGGCTCACCACCTTCTCGCTGGCCGGCACCTTCTTCCCCTCCAGCACTCGCCGCTGGGCCTGACTGATGACCTGGCGGACCAGCGGCAGGACGTGATCGATCTGCGCTCTCAGGCGCTGGGCCTGCGCCTTTCCCTCGCCGCTGACCGCTCGGAGGGCATCGCGGATCTGCTCCGCTTGTCGGACCGTGGCTTCCGTTGCTGCCAGCAGTGTTGTATAGACCCCTTTCCGTTGCTCGGCCTTATCCTCCCCGATTCGCCGCCGCAGCCGGTGCAGCGTCTGCAGACCGCGGCGCATGGTTCGCATCCGCGACCGGAACGCACCCTGCACGTCCCTGAGCTGCTCTTGGACCAGCGGCTTGCTCCGTCGGATGGCACGTCCCAGTACTCGCACCCCATCCGTCAGGAGACTGCTATCGGTGGGATGGTGGATATCCGTCTCCACCACCGTCCCATCGATTCGCAGCTTCCGTCCTGTGGTGACCTTCGCGTCTCGCGCCAGCTCGACCACCCGATCATTGAGCGCATGCAGGGTCTCGGGCCGAATGGTCTGGGCCCACCGTTGCACGGTGCTGAAATCGGGCACGGCCCGAAAGTAGATCCGACAGAACCATCGCAGGACGATACTGTCAGCTACCCGCTGCTCGGTCTCGCGGTAGCTCCAATTGTAGAGATGTTTTACGACCAGCAGCCGGAGGATCGCCTCACCGGGCGTGGAGTGTCGGCCGTGGACCAGCGTCAGACGATAGCGCGTCCCTAGGTCGGAACGAACCTGACTAGAGAGCATATCGTCGTCCAGGAGGTGGTCAAGGTGGTGCAGGACCGGATCGGTGTGGTTCGCCAGTTCTGGAACGCGGGCGAATACATCTTCGTAGGGATACTGATCAATCAACATGTGAGCACCTGGATAGAAGAGGTAGGCAAGAGCATGCAGCGCTCTCGG
>JAABUZ0100003487.1_pt1 | contig 22885 bp, 24 predicted proteins | sample 5562091 | NCBI WGS metagenome assembly JAABUZ01 (sample SAMN12813069, study PRJNA571459) | rock metagenome | isolation source: Antarctica rocks | place: Antarctica: Victoria Land, Linnaeus Terrace sud | collected 2015-12-21
AAGTCGGCGAAGACCCTGCCGCGCCATGACGCCGATCAGACGGTGTGAAGGAGCAGCAGGAAAACGAGCAGTGCCAAGAGGAACCACCACGATTCCCGCACGAGCAGGGCGGCGCGCTCCGCGTCGGGGGGGTCGCGCTCGGGGGGACCATCATCGAATCCGGTGCTCATCGTCATGCCCTTTCCGCTGTGATGCTTATCAACCGTGTTCTTATAAACCGTAGACGATGCGACCGCAAGCCCGCACCGTGGGCGCATGGAAGATATTGTCGTTACCTTGGGGAAGCGCATCCGCGCGCTCAGGCTGCGGACGGGATTATCGCAGGAGAAGTTCGCGGCGCGGGCGGGGCTGGACCGGACCTACTACGCGGGGATCGAGCGGGGCGAGCGCAACCCATCGGTGAAACAGCTCGCGAAAATCACCGTAGCGTTGGACGTGCGCATCGGTGCATTGTTCGAAGAGGACGCCCCGCCCGCAGGGTGACCGTACCGATCGCTCGGACTATCGCTCCGTCCCGCCTCTTTTGTGAGTATGGAAAGACGGACGCCTCTTGACAGACTTGACGCTTACCTGTACAGTCCTCGTGAGGAGGATTGTGCGTGATGTCAGCCGCTGTCGAAGCCAATCTGTCCGCATTCCCGGCGGAGGAACGCGCCCGGCGCCGGGAATTGCTTGATGCCTTCGCGCAACTCGTGGCGGAGAAGCCGCTCGCCGATCTGCAGCGCGCCCGTGACTCGCTCGCGCACCTGCCCACAGACCCTGTGGCGCCCAGCGACGGGAGCGACGAAGGGGAGTGGTCGCGTCATGCGCTCGTCCAAGCGCGCGCACGCAACCTCGCCCGCGTCCTGGAGGATCGCGCCCGACTGATGGCGGAGTGCCTACCCGCGCCGCTTGTCCAGAAGGGGCTCGGCGTCTCTCGCCAGCGACTGCATCAGCTCGTCAAGGCGGGGCGACTCGTCTCGGTACTCACCAAGGACCGGCGAGCGAGCCTCTACCCCGCGTGGCAATTCGCCGGCAACGGGACACCGCTGCCCGGCCTGTCGGCGGTGATCGCGGCGGCGCAGGCGGCGGAGATAGACCCGGAGACGCTCCACTTCTTCATGGTCGAGGCGGACGAGCGGCTGGGCGGTCGGACGCCGGCGGAACTCCTGGCGGTCGGCGATGCAAGTCGGGTGGTGGATCTCCTCCGCTCTGCGGGCCTCGGGCCGTTCTAGTCGGTGTCTCGTCCACCACCGCTGCCGCGACCACCCGTGTCGCTGCCCCCAATCGTACCTGTCCCGTGGACGGCGGCGCTGTGGCGCATCCAGAACGGGACGGCGATTGTCGCGCGCAGGTACCCCGCACCGCGCTATCGCTTCGACGCGCCGCACGGGGAGTATCCGGTGCTCTACGCGTGCGCCTCGCAAGTGGGGACATTCGCCGAGGTGTACGGAGACCGCGCGCGGCGGCTCGGTGAGTTGGAGGGCGAGCGGTATCTCGTCCGGCTCGTGCCGCGCGTACCGCTCCCGCTCATTGATCTCTCGACTGTGCGGCTGCTCGCGTCGCTCGGCCTCGACGAGCGCATCTCGGTGGGCGACGATTACGCGGCGTGCCAGGCATGGGCGCATGCGCTTTGGCGGGGAGTGCCCGAGATCGCGGGGATCCGCTACCGGGCGCGCAAGGCAGGGGCGACGGTGACGAACGTGGCGCTCTTCCTCGACCGCTGTGACGAGCAACTGGCCAGCCCGCCGGACGAGGCGCACATGCTCGAGGATCTGGAGGCTGTCGTCCTCGAAGCGGCGGATATCTACAACCTCGTCGTGAAGTTATCATTTCGGTAGCGTCCAATGTGGGAAGAGGAATCTCCTCGTTGGTCTCCACACCGTTGCTGGCACAAATTCTGGGATCCACGATAGTCGTGGTGTCGATACAGTCCTTCTCAGATTGGCAGACGATATGAGTCTCATTGAGCCGGTACAGAGCGCGAGAAGGTCAATCAAGGACATCCGCGCGCGGGTGATGGGAAACCATCCCGCGTGGGATGAACTGCGTGATGCGCGGATCGGGCTTCTATCACGTCAGATTAATCTGCTCGATAACATGCTGTTGGGTGTTCTTTACCTGGAGCATCAGTTGAACCACGACGCATGGTGGCATGCGAACTGGCACAGCGAGATGCCCACGTGGGCTGTCGATCTACATTCGCGGGAGTTCTACCGATTCCTGAAGGGCGCGTTTATCCAGTCGCAATTCTCATCGGTGGAGAATGCCCTTCGACTCTTCGTTCGGACGATTGATCCAACTGCATGCGGGGGGGCGTATGGCGAGTTCAAAGGTGTTTATGATTGGCTCCTTGTGCGATCGCAGGTAACGCAGTACGGGGCACTCCTCGATCTGATGCGCTGTATCCGCAATACGATTCACAACAACGGGTTTTACTCCCACCAGAATAGGAGGGATGTAACGATTACTTACAAATCGACCACCATGGACTTTAAGCACGGTCATGCGATTGAGGTACCTTGGCCCTTCCTTGTTGCGCTCGCATCGGAAGTGGGACAGATGAGCGCTGATATTATCGAATCGCCCGTCGTCTCTAGCGTTTCGGAGATCATCGATCCCTTCGCTGACAGGTTTCCTGAAGGACATACTCGAGGTGTTTCCTTTCCGCCCTTTGCGTAATAGGCGCTGCATATCTTGCGGATGCATGGAGCGAGGGGCACACCCTTCCCGCCCTGTCGTGACTAGTCTCCCTCGTTCTTCGTCTAATCCGCTTCCGGCGAACAACATCGGCGTTTGAGTACGGTTTTCTTCCCGCTAATCGGGTCCCTGCGAGGGATTCGGCGAAGATCATTCGTCATCGTTCTCGACAGGCTACATCGTGCATCGCCCATACGGCACCGCATGAAATACCCCTGCCGTCGAGGTCTCGGATCAATGCTTGGAAGAGGTTGCTCCCAGCATTACAATCCGGCGATGGCGGCGGCATTATCATGGAAGAGTTCGCCGTCGCGGATGTAGCGGCGGAGCATCTGCACGGAGCGGTGGCCGGTCTGGCGCATGATGTCCCGCTCCTGTGCCCCGCCCGCCGCCGCGGATGTCGCTAGCCCCGCCCGGAGCGAGTGCCCGGCATACTGCGTCGGATCGAGCCCGGCGACCTCTGCCACCCGCTTGACGACAAGTGCCACGGCCTTGTCCCCGAGCCGAGATTCCCCCACCTGGCCGTGCCGATTGATCGGGCGGAAGAGTGGCCCCTCGCTGATTTGGGACATATCCGTGTAGTCTATGACCGCCGTCACCGGGCAGGTGAGCGCATGCCGCCCGAAGGGGATGCCCTTCTTCGCCCCCTCGCCCTCCTGGTCGCCCTTGGAGCGGCGCAGCGTCACCGTCATGCCCCGCTCGGCGAGCACGGCGGGCGCCTTCTGGTTCGGCGCGACGCCGTGGGTACGGCGGATGCCGCGCATGGTGAGGTGGACCGCCTCGCTCTTGGTCGGCGTCTCGTAGCCCGCCGCGCGGTGCGCCTTGGCGATGGCGGTGAGGTGACGGCCGACGGTGCTCACCTTCGTGACCGCCGCGAGGGCGGCGAGGTAGAGCGCAACCGTCTCCGGCGTCGCGGGCAGGGACAGCAACCCGTGCGCCATGCACCAACGGGTGAAATCGTCCCAGTCGCTCCGGTAGGCGCGCCGGGTGTTGGGCGCGGTCGCGGCGTCGCTATACGCCCGCCTCCGGGCGGCGTCGAGCGGCGCGATCGCACCGACGTTTGTAACGACCACGCCCCGCTCCACGATCCGGCTCCATTCTTGGCGAAAATCCGCGTTGTGGCGAATATGCCGAATAAGCAAATCAAATGCGTCTGACCGCCGATACCTCACCGGCCAAGGCTCGCAGACGATGAGGTGTACGTTCAAGGGGGTGTGTCCGCAAACGACAGACCCGCCCGACTATCCCTCGTCCCGCGCGCCGGGCCGTACTAAGCCGGACTCGTAGGCGAAGACGACCGCCTGCACGCGGTCGCGCAATGCCAGTTTCGGCAGGATACGGGCGATGTGCGTCTTCACCGTCGCCTCGCTCAGGGAGAGCGTCTCGGCGATTTCCGCGTTGCTCAGTCCCCGCGCGATCAACCCTAATACCTCCGTCTCCCGTGCGGTCAGTGTGCCGAGTGTCTGCCGCGCGGCGGGGGCGACGGCTGCGGGTTTCGCGAATCGCGCGACGAGCCGCCGGGTGATCGAGGGCGACAATAACGCATCCCCCGTCGCCACGAGGCGCACCGCCGCGATCAACTGCTCCGGCGTCACGTCCTTGAGGAGGAAGCCGCTCGCGCCTGCTTCGAGCGCCGCATAGACGTACTCGTCCAGATCGAACGTTGTCAGGATGACGATGCGTGCGCCGTCGCCACCGCCAGCGAGGATACGCCGCGTCGCCTCGACGCCGTCCAACTCGGGCATGCGTATGTCCATCAGGATGACATCCGGGTGAAACCGGCGCCACGCCGCGATCGCCTCGATGCCGGTGCTCGCCTCCGCCACGACGGCGATGTCCGGCTGCGCGCCCAGAATCATGCGAAATCCGGCGCGCACGAGCGCCTGATCGTCCGCGATCACGACCTGGAGCGCCTGCGTATTCATTCCTCATGCTCCAATGGGAACCACGCCCGCACAGCATATCCCCCTGCGGGGCGTGGCCCGGCATCAAGTGTGCCCCCGTACAGCGCGACGCGCTCCCGCATGCCGACTAATCCTCGTCCGGCCATTCCCGTGTTCGCCGCATCGCCTACCCCTTCGTCGGCGACGTTCACTGTCAAGCCTGTCGGCTGGTAGACGAGAAGGACCTCGGCGCAGGCCATACCAGAGTGCTTGAGCGCGTTGGTCAACGCCTCCTGCACGATCCGGTAGACGGCCAGATTGACCCCCTGCGGCAGCGCGTGCGGCTCGCCCGTGATGCGGAGCGTGACGAGCAGGCCTGCGTCGCGCGTGCGCTGCACCAGCGCCGGGATTTGTTCGGCGCCTGGCTGCGGCGCGAGCGCGTCGCCCTCGCCGTCCTCGTGACTGAGCAGGCCGAGCAGGTGGCGCAACTCGGTCAAGGCCTCGCGCCCCGTCGCTTCAACCGCCAGGAGCGCCTCGCGCGCCTGCTCCGGGGCGATCTGCATGACGTGTCGCGCCGCGCCCGCTTGCACGACCATCACGCTGACATTGTGCGTGACGACATCGTGCAGTTCCCGCGCGATCCGCCGCCGCTCAGCGGCGAGGGCGGCCCGCGTCGCCTCCGCCTGTCCGCGTTCGAGGCGTGCGACCTCGCCCGCCAATGCAGCGGTGCGCCGCTCGCGGCTCTGGATCGTCTGGCCGACGAACCAGATGATGCTGAGGAGGATGGAGAGCGGCACGACGGTGATGAGACCGGTCGGGGTGCGATTCTGCCCGACTGTGACCAGCGGCGCCATCACGAGAATGGCGATCAGCGAGGGGATGCGCTCGCCGTAGGCGCCGAGCGAGTACGCCGCGATCAGGAAGGAGACGACGAGGATGCCGGAAGCGTCGCCCCGGATCAGCCCGCCGAGCGCCACCAGGCAGAAAACCGGCACCGGCCAGCGGTGCCGCCACGCGAGCGGCAGCGGCACGAGCGCGGCGAGCAGGCTTACGAGCAGCGGTTGCGTCGAATGGCGAACCACGGCGGCGACGACCGCGACGATCACCGCCGCGCCGAGGAGCGCGAGGGCGAGGAGCAAATCGCGCAGATCGGGGCGCAGTTCGGCGCGCGTCGGCCGTCGGAGCGCGCGCCAGGAGACCGTCATACCGTCAACCTCCCATCGTCCGCAGTGATTGTAGTCGCTGCGCGCGATCACCGCATCATCCTCCCGATGCAGGCGCGCTCCATCGGGAGGATGACCGCGCCGCAGATTCATCCGCGCGATGTATGCCGATTCCCCCGTGCGGTGGACGACGCGACGATGCCACGCCGCTATCGTGAGGGCAGTGGGAATACGGCGTTTGCGGAATGGAGGCACACAATGGCGAGGGTGATGGAAAGAACCGCAACGGCGGGCGAAGTGGAGCAGGAAGAGCCGGCCGCGACAACCGACGAGGTTGTGCTGCGCGTCGTCGGGCTGACGAAGCGCTACGGCGCGCGGACGGCGGTGCAGGGGCTCGATCTCGCGGTACGTCGCGGCGAGGTCTTCGGCTTTCTCGGGCCGAACGGCGCGGGTAAGACGACGGCAATCGCGATGATCCTGCGGCTGGTCGCGCCGGACGCGGGCCGGGTCGAAATCCTCGGCCACGATGCCAGCCATGACGCGGAAACCACCCTCCGGCGGGTCGGCGCGATCGTCGAGACGCCGGCGTACTACCCGTATCTCTCGGGGCTGGACAACCTGCGCGTCTTCGCGCTCGCGCGGGGTGGCGTTTCAGAGGAGCGCATTGCCGACGTGCTGACACTCGTCGGGCTGCGCGGGCGGGAGCGCGACCGCTTCGGTACCTACTCGCTCGGCATGAAGCAGCGGTTGGGGATCGCCGGGGCGCTCCTCGGCGATCCCGACCTGCTGATCCTCGACGAGCCGACCAACGGGTTGGACCCGGCAGGGATCATCGAGATCCGGCAGTTGATCCGGCGGCTCGCGGAGGGCGGCCAGACGATCGTCCTATGCAGTCACCTGCTCGGCGAAGTGCAGCAGGTCTGCGACCGCGTCGCGATCATGGCGAGTGGCCGCATCGTCGCGCAGGGTACGGTGGAGACACTGCTGCGCGAGGGCGCGGTGACGGTGCTCCGTGTGGATGACCCGGTGCGTGCCGAGACGATTCTGCGGCGGGTGCCCTGGGTTGCGGGAATGACCCGCGAGGGCGACGCAATGATTATCGAGATGCCTGAGGGCGATGCGTTCATGCTTGGTCGCGTCATGGCGGAACACGGCATCGTCATCGGCGAGTTGCATCGTCGGGAGCGCGACCTGGAGCAGTTCTTCCTCGACATGACGACGGACAACGCGACAATCGCGTCGTCGAGACGGACGGACTCCCGTTGAGGGAGCAAAGGAGGCTTGCCATGCTGGCGCTGCTGAAAATGGAACTCTTCAAACTGGTGAAACGGCCGATGACCTGGGCGCTCCTCCTGCTGCTCTGCGGCGGGACGGGACTCGCGGACCTGATCGTGCTGCACAACCTCAGCGGCGCGGCACCGGACGCGTACGCGAGCACGCTGCGCAGCCTGACCCTGCCAGGGATCATCCCGAACACGCTGGGAGGGCTCTCGATCTTCGCCGCGATGATGGCGGCGATCCTCGCGGCGTCCTCAATCGGCAACGAGTATGGCTGGGGCACGCTGCGCCCGATGCTCGCCGTCGGCATGCCCCGTGCGCGCTTCCTGGCCGCGAAGTTCCTCGCCCTCTCCTGCATGGCCGTCGCGTTCGTTGTCGTGCCGCTGCTGATCGGCGCGCTGATCGCCGTGCCCGTCGCGCTCGCGCACCATCTGCCCGTGATGACCGAGACGGTTGACGTGGCATGGGTCGGCGCGCTGGCGGCGATGCTCGCGCGGACGCTGCTCACCATCGTCGTTCCGATGACGATCGCCTTCCTCCTCGGGCTGGTCGGGCGGTCGCAGGCGGTCGGCGTCGGCGCGGCGCTCGGCTGGATGGTCGGCGAGCAGCTTCTCACCTTGCTCCTGTCGACGGTGGGGCAGTCGTGGGCGCGGACGCTCGATACCCAGTTGCCGGGCAACCTCGGTCGTGCGCTTCTCCGCTACAACACGTTCGGGGCCGTGGCGCGGCAGGCGGGCATGATCAGTGAAGGACGGGCGGCGTTCTCGCTGCTCATCTACGGCGCGGTTGGTCTCGCAGCGGCGCTCGTCATCTTCCGGCGGCGCGATATCCACGGCGCGGCGTAATCGCTCGACGGCGTTCAACGAATGACCGGCGCTCCCGCATCCACTTTCTGGAAGCGGGAGCGCTTCATCGTCCGCTCGACCTCCTGGTAAGCGAACAGCCGATAAGGAAATTATCGGTGCTCAGAATAGCACGAAATGGAGCGTCCGTACAGTTGCCAGCGGTACAGATGCGAACCGGGTATAGATATTAGGAGCACATAAACCGACCGCGTGCAATATAACAGGGTGTTTCACGTTCGACTAGAACTCATCTCACCAGTACACAGGCACTGACCGCAACTTTTCCCACCCCGATCGACAGGAGCACGGGCGCGGCTCCCGGTGCCACGATTCGTCACCCGAGGGATAGGGGATCGCTCATACATGGGATTGTCGATTAAGAAACCTTATGCGACATAGACAAGCGAGCTGTCTCGGGCGCTCACGGGGTCTCTCATGCGGCGGATCGGGCAGATCGCCCACTTGACGCCTGCATCGAACAGTGACATTATGATGACATTCACCGGACGTTTCCGGTACCTCACACGGGAGGATACGATGGCGGTCATGCACGCTTCCGATACACTGGTTGCCCAAGCCCACCGGGAGGCGATGCGCATCTCGCCCGCAGCGGGGGCGGCGGCGCTGCGTGACGTGCTCACCCCGCGCCTCGCCGCCTACGTTACCGGCGTGGACGCGACGCGCACGGTGGCGCGCTGGGCCCGAGGGGAGACCGCGCACCTGCGCGCCGATCACGCCACGCGCCTGCGCACCGCCTATGAGATCGTGCGCCTGCTGGAGGGCGCACATGAAGCCCCGGAAACGATCCAGGCGTGGTTCCTCGGCATGAACCCGATCCTGGACGATCGTTCCCCGGCACGGGCCCTGCACGAGGGCGACCACGCGGGGGCGCGCGCCGCCGCGGTCGCCTTCCTCGCCGAGGGATGACGCTGCACGCCGTGCCGCCCCCGGCATCGCCGATCTTCCGGGTGGCACGCGGGAACGACGGGCCGCCGGTCGATCCCTTCCTCCCGCCGTCTTGGGAGCGGGCCGACGCCGATGGCATATTCGGGAACCGGTTCGACGATCCGGGCAAGGCGGATGGCCTTGCCGAGGACGAGCGATTCCGCGTCATCTATGCAGCCACGCAGCGGGACGGGGCGTTCGCGGAGACGATCGCGCACTTTCGCCCCGATCTTGAGGCGGTGGCGGCGCTGCGCGCGATCCGGGGCGCGACGGGAGAGCCGCAGCCGCTGACCGGCACGGTCTCCGCCCGGTGGAGAGAGATGCGGGGCGTGGGCCGGCTGCTGCTCCATCCCGCGCTGCGCTTCGTCGATGTCGCCCATCCGGACACACTCGCCGAGCTGCGCACCCACTTCGCTCCCCTGGCGGTAGAGCTCGGTCACCGAGACGTCGATCTGAGTGCGATGACGAGCGGCGACCGTCGCCTCACCCAGCGCGTGGCGCGCTACGTCCACGAGCGGACGGACGCCGACGGCGGGCCTCTCTTCGCGGGGTTGCGGTATATCTCGCGGCACGGAGCGTCATGGGAATGCTGGGCGCTCTTCGCGGATCGGCTGGTCGGCGAGCAGTTGCCGGTGCAGGCCGTGCGGGCGGACGATGCGGGCTTGATTGCTGCGGCGCGCCACTTGGGACTGACGATTCAGCCTGACCGGTAGCGAACACGATGCAGCGCGGTGCCTCCCCTTCTCCGGCCATGCATTGGTAGAGTGGGATTCTGCGCAGATACTTGGCTTATAGGGATATGTTTACCTTCCCCTCACTGGCGCATATCCGCATTTATGCGACAGACAATATCATCCATTGGGTGGAGATAATGACCGAACGGTGAAGGCAATGTTGACGGCGGAATATGCAACTGATATATCAGATGCATGGAGACATTGCTGAGCGCGACGGTGGACATTGCCCCGAATGGTACCCGCCTCAAACGGGAGCTGGCGTACGACGCGATCCGTCGCGCGATCGTGCGGCTCGACCTCCCCCCCTCGAGCCTGATCGACGAGACCGCACTGGGTCGGCAAATCGGGATCGGTCGCACGCCGATCCGGGAAGCATTGCAGCGGCTCATGCACGAGGGCCTCGTCGCGGTTTTCCCGCGGCGCGGTATGATCGTCGCGCCACTTTCGTTGATGGATCTCCAAAATCTCGCGCAGGCGCGGCTCATCTGGGAGCCGAATATCGCCCGCCTGGCCGCGCGCACCGGCACGATGGACGCGTGGTGCGCGCTCGACAAGACGCTCGCCGAGACGCCGACGACCTTCACGACGGTCGATGAGACCGAACGCGCCGCCGACGTGGACCGCCAATTCCACCTCGGCATCGCGCAGGCGACCGGCAACCCGCTGCTCGTCGAGATGGTTGAGCGCCATCAGCGTCGCAGCGCGCGGCTCGCATTTTTCTTCCTGAGTCATGGCCTCTATGATCCGATGACGGCGCAGCATCACGCCATCCTGGCGGCGCTGCGGGCTGGCGACGGCGACCGCGCGGCGGCCCTGATGGAGGAGCATATCCAGGTGACGCGCCAGCGACAGGCGCTGGCGCTGCAGTAGGCCGGTCACGGCAGAAAGGCAAAGCGGTATGGCAACCCTTCGTGTCGGTCTCGCGCAACTCGACACATCGAGAGTCGCGCGGCGAATTTGGGGACGATCGAGCGGCTGGTCGGGGAGGCGACGACGCGCGGCGCGGCCGTCCTGCGCGAACGCCGTCGCTCGATAGACGACGGCTTGATCACATCGGGAGGTGCATCATGACAACGGAGAATACCGTGACACGGCTCTCGCGGCGCACCATCCTCGGCGGCACCGCCGCTGCGGCAATGACGGCGATCCTCGCGGCATGCGGTGGGGGTAGCAGCGGCGCGACCGACACGCCGAAAGCGGCGTCCACGACCGGCACGACCGTGCCCACCGCCCCGGCAACGGGAGGGACGGCGAAGCCATCCGTGCAGGGCACGCCCGTCGTTGTCGAGGGCAAGGCGGACGGCACGCCGGTCACGGGCGGGTCGCTGACGATTGCGTACAACGAACCGCCAACGCTCGACCCACGCGTCTCGGGCGCGACGGACTGGTGGCGCGCGGGCTACGCGCTCTTCGACCCGCTCATCTATCAGGAGGCGGGCACCCTGAAACTCGTCCCCGGCCTCGCGCAGTCCTGGCAAGCCTCGGACGACGGCAAGTCGTACACCTTCAAGCTGCGTCAGGATGTGAAATTCCACGACGGCACGCCTTTCAACGCGGACGCCGTCAAGTACACCTTCGACAGCATCATGGACCCGGCATTGAAGTCCCTCACGGCGATTGGCTACCTGGGGCCGTACCAGAGCACGGACGTCGTTGATCCGTTCACGGTGAAGGTGAACTTCAAGGAGCCGTACGCACCCTTCCTCAACAACCTGACGCACAGCGTGCTGTCGCCCGTCTCCCCGAAGGCGGGGAAGGATTACAACGCCTTCGCCGCGCACCCGGTCGGCACCGGGCCGTTCATGTTCAAGGAGTACAAGGCGCAGGTCTCGATGACCTTCGTGCGCAACCCGGATTACAAGTGGGGCCCGGCGCTGATGCGCAACCAGGGCGCGCCGTATCTCGATCAGGTGACGTATCGCTTTGTGCCCAACAGCGAGTTCGCGACCAACCTCGGCCTGTTGCAGAACGGCGAGGTACAGATGACCAACGGCGTCGCGCCGCAGGAATTGGCGAATGTGCAGAAGGACCCGAAGTACCAGACCCTGCTGCCGCTCGTGCCCGGTTCCCCCCAGATCTTCCCGATGAACCTGCTCAAGCCGCCGACCGATGACCTCAAGGTGCGACAAGCGCTGATCTACGCAGTGGATATGCCCGCTGTCGTGGACACGCTCTGGTATGGTGGCCGGAAGGCGGCCCGCGGCCCGCTCTCTTCACCGACTCTCGACTACAATCCGGCAGTCGAGTCCACCTACGGCTACGACCCGAAGAAAGCGGGGGCACTCCTCGATGAAGCGGGCTGGAAGATGGGGCCGGACAACTTCCGCGCCAAGGCCGGGCAGCGCCTCAAGGTGCTGACGATCGTCACTGCGGGGATCGAGGCGAAGAATGCCGAACTCGCGCAGGCCTACTTCAAGCAGGTTGGCATCGACAATCAGGTGGACGCGCAGGAGTACGCGCAGACCGCGACGCGCTTCCTCGCCGGCGAGCACAACATCGCGCGCATCTATTTCTCGCACACCGACCCCGTCGTCCTCTCGACGTTGTATCACTCGCGGAATATCCAGGGGACGAACTTCAACCGGACGATGAAGCCGGACCCGAAATTGGACGGGATGCTCGACGCCGCGCAGGCGGACCTGAACGCCGAGACGCGCAAGCAAAAGTACTTCGACATCCAGCAGTACATCATGGACAATGCGCTGATGATCCCGCGCTACGAGGAGCGCGTCTTCTGGGTCGCGCGCGCGAACGTTAAGGGCCTGCATTTCCAGCCGCTCGGCGGCCCGTGGCTGCAGGACACCTGGATCGCGGCGCAGTAGTCGGGCGGGAAGAGTGGGAAGATGGGCGCATATCTGCTGCAACGCCTGATCCGGTTGGTCGCCGTCCTGTTCGGCGTCTCGCTGCTGACCTTCTCGGTGCTGCACCTGATCCCCGGTGACCCGGTGCGGGTGATGCTCGGGGACAGCATCGGCGGCGCGGCGTCCGGGGACCAGTCGCAGTCGGCGTACGACAGCCTCCGTCATCAGCTCGGCCTGGACCGGCCGCTGCCGATCCAGTACACCCGGTACGTCGGGCACGCGCTGACGGGCGATCTCGGCACATCGTTCCAGAAACGGCGCACCGTCCTCCGGATCATCGGGGATGCGCTGCCGAGCACGCTCGCGCTCACCTTCGCGGGGATGGCGATCGCGATCCTGTTCGGCACGACACTTGGCGTCTTCGCCGCGCTCAAACACCACACATGGTGGGACACCGGGATCATGGTCGTCTCGCTGATCGGCTTGGCGACGCCGAGTTTCTGGCTCGGCCTCGTCCTGCTGATGATCTTCTCCTTCCGTCTCCATTGGTTCCCCGTGACGAGTGGATCGGGGGCCGCCGCGCTCGTCCTGCCGGCAGTCACGCTCGGCTTGGGCGCGGCGGGGACAATCGCCCGGCTCGCGCGCGCGTCGCTCCTCGAAGTGTTGCGCAATGAGTATGTCCTGACCGCCCGCGCCAAGGGGCTGCACGAGCGCGTTGTCGTCGTTCGCCACGCGCTCGTCAACGCGCTGATCCCCGTCGTGACCGTCGTCGGGCTGCAATTCGGCCAGCTGCTGGCGGGCGCGTTCATCATCGAAGTCGTCTTCGCGCGGCGCGGCATCGGCCGCCTGCTCGTGGACGGCGTGCTCGGGCGCGATTACCCGGTCGTGCAGGGCGTCGCACTCGTCGCGGGGGTCGGGTACGTGCTCGTCAATTTTCTCGTGGACCTCTCGTATGCGTGGCTCGACCCCCGCATCCGGTATGCGTGAGGGGGCGACAATGTCAACGGCCTCGCTCTCCCAGGATGCGCGCTCCGAGGCGCTCTTCGTTCGCCCGTCGCGCAGTTTCGCGCGGGACGCATCCGGCCGTCTGCTGCGCAACCGGAGCGCCGTCGCGGGTTTCGCCGTGCTCGGGCTCCTGATCCTATTCGCGGTCTTCGCGCCGCTCTTCTCGCCGTACGACCCCACCGTCGTCGCCCTGCGCACGCGCCTCCAACCGCCGAGCGCGTCGCATCTCTTCGGCACCGATGAGTTCGGGCGGGACATCCTGACGCGGGTCTTCTACGGCGCGCGCATCAGCCTGCCTGTGGGGCTGATCGCGCTCGCCATCGGCGCCACGCTCGGGACGCTCGTCGGCCTAATCGCGGGTTTCTATGGGAAATGGCTGGACGCTATCCTGATGTGGGCCGTGGACGTGCAACTCGCCTTCCCCGGATTGCTGCTTGCGTTGCTCGTCGTCGCCATTCTCGGTGTGGACTTGCGCAATGTAATGATCGCGGTCGGCGTCTCGATGATCCCGCGCTTCGCCCGTCTCGTCCGCGGGACGGTGCTCTCCGCGAAAGAGAACCTGTATGTCGATGCTGCCCGGACAATCGGCGTGCCGGAACACCGCATCCTCCTGCAGCACGTCCTCCCGAACATCATCTCGCCGGTGATCGTCCTCGCTACCCTCAGCCTCGGTGTGGCGATCCTGACGGCGGCGGGGCTCAGCTTCATCGGCCTCGGCGCGAAACCGCCGAGTCCGGAATGGGGCGCGATGATCGCGGAGGGCCGCCAGTTCCTGCAGCACCAGTGGTGGATCGGCACCTTCCCCGGCGTCGCGATCCTGCTCACCGTCCTCGCCGTCAATCTGATCGGCGACGGGTTGCGCGACGCGCTCGATCCACGGATGCGTATTTAATGTTATGAGGAGGAGTCAACGTGGTCATCGTCAATCCGCGCATGGAGTTGAGGGTATCGGCGGCCCTGATCGCCCAACTCGGCAAGATCCCGCCCGCCACCATCGGGCACGTGCTGGAGCACGAGTTCATGGACACCGGCCTGCACCCGCTCACCACCAATTTCTCGTTCTGCGGCCCGGCGGTGACGGTGCGCTGCTTCGGCACGGATAGCGCGATCGTGCATTACGCGGTGGACGTCGCCCAGCCGGGCGATGTCGTGATCGTGGACCGCCTGGGTGATCGGCGCTACGCCTGCTGGGGCGGCGGTGTCGCGCTCGCGGCTCACGTTAAGGGGATTGCGGGGGCCGTCGTGGACGGCATGCTCACCGACCGCGTGGAGATCACGGAGATGCCGTTCCACGTCTTCGGGCGCGGCCTCTCGCCCGTCACCACCCGGGCGCCGGGCCTGACGGGCGAATTAAACGTCCCTGTGCGGTGCGGCGGCGTGATCGTCAACCCCGGTGACATCATCGTCGCCGACGATGACGGCGTGCTCGTCCTCGCGCCTGAGCGGGTCGCGGCGATCATCGAGGAGTTCATGCCGCGCGTGCTGCGCGAGCCGGAGATGCACCGCCAAATGCGCGAGGGCAGCGTGTCACTCGCAGAGCGGAGCGGAGCGAAAGCGCGTATTGAGGAAAGCCTCCGGCGTCAATCGGGCCAGCAGTGACCGAAACCAAATGAACCGCAGCGACGCAGATCTGCGGTTCATTTGGTTTCAGTGCCGCATATCGCGGCGAGAAGAGGATGAGTCCATGAAACCAAACACAACTGGGTCCCTCAGAACCGTGCGCCTCTCGCGGCGCGGCGTGCTGACCAGTGCGGCAGCAGCGAGCGTGACCGCGATCCTCGCCGCGTGCGGCAGCAAGGCGAACGATCAGGCGACGGACACCGCCCGCGCCGCACCAGCGAAGACGACACCCGCCGCAGGAGCGAGTTCCCCTGCGGCGGGTCCACCTACTACCACACCCGCCGCATCGAGCGCCGCCACCGCGCCCGCCGCGCAGGCGACGGTCGCCGTGTCTGCCGCTTCTCCAGCGGCCGGCACGCCGAAGAAGGGCGGCACGCTCACCTACGGCCTTTCGGCGGACCCGCCGAATCTCGATCCGCAGGTCTCCAAGGGCGCGGCGGCACAGACGGTCAAGGAACTCGTCTACAACAACCTGCTGCGCTACTGGCGCGGCGGGAAGATCCAGCCGGACCTCGCCGAATCGTACGAGATGGTGGACCCGCAGACCTTCCGCTTCAAGCTGCGCTCCGGCGTCACCTGGCACGACGGGTCGCCCTTCACAGCGGACGATGTCAAGTTCTCCTATGAGCGCATCCTCGATGCGAAGACGGGCGCAGACCGCCGCACCGCCCTCAACACGATTGACAAGGTCATCGTGGACGACCCGCTGACCGTGCGCTTCATGCTCAAGCAACCGGACGGCGCGTTCATCTACAACGTCGCGCTGCCCGCTGCCGGAATTGTGTCGAAGAAGTTTGTCGAGGGCGGCGGCAACCTCGACAAGACGATGATGGGCACCGGCCCCTTCAAATTCGACAGCCGCGAGCCGGGAGTCAAGCTGACGCTCGTCCGCAATCCGGCCTATTTCCGCCCCGGCCTCCCCTACCTCGATAAGGTCACCTTTGTCCCCTACCCGGACGACAACACGCGCGTCAACGCGATGAAGGGCGGCACGGTCAACATCATTGATTACGTGCCCTGGAAGGACATGGACTTCTTCGTCAAGAGCAACGACATGCAGCTCGTCTCCGCCAGCGAATCGGCTTTCATGTGCCTGATCTACAACACGAAGCAGAAGCCTTTCGACGATCCGAAGGTGCGCCGCGCTCTCGGCTACGCGATTGATCGCCAGAATGTCGTGGATACCGTCTTCTTCGGGCGCGGCAGCACGATCACGGGCGGTTTACTGCCGAGCAACAGCCCCGCCTACGAGACGAGCCTGAAAAACACCTATACCTACGACCCCGAGAAGGCGAAATCGCTTCTTAAGGAGGCCGGATACGACGCGAAGAGCCTGCCGCCGCTGAAACTGATGAGCACGAGCACCTACGCCTTCCATCAGGGCGTCGGCGAAGTGGCGCAGGCGGAGCTCAAGAAAGTCGGCATCACGACCGACCTTGACCTGCCCGAGTGGGCAACGACGGTCGAGCGCGGCAACAAGGGCGATTTCCAGTACCGCGTCCACGGACTTGGGATGGATTCGGTGGACCCAGACTCGCTGACGACATTCTTCCGCACCGGCTCCGCCTACGGACAGGCGACGGGCTTCACCGATCCGGAGATTGACAAGCTGCTTAGTCAGGGCCGTGCAGAGACCGACCCCGGCAAGCGCAAGGACATCTACGTACAGATCGAGAAGCGGCTGCTCGACTCGCAGCCCTTCACCTACCTCGCCTGGCGCGAGCAGGGCGAGGCGATTCAGAAGAAACTCAAGGGGTACGAGCACTTCCCCGGCGGTCTCTTCTCCATCTCGGCCCTGACGCTGGAAGAAGCGTATTTGGAGTAATCATTTCGGGGTTCGAGGGTCGGGGTTCGAGGAAGCATTTTCTCCGAACCCCGAACCCCGAACCTCCCCGGAGGGGATATGGGACGATATGTCGCGCGGCGGCTGCTGCAATCGGCGCTGCTCGTCTTTGTCGTGGCGAGCATTGTGGCGGTCTTCATTCATCTGCTCCCTGGCGATCCGGCGTACAACATCGTGCCGGAGGGGCAGGCCACGCCCGAACGGATCGCCCTCGTACGGCAGCAACTCGGGCTGGATCAGCCGATCCTGAAGCAGTACGGCACCTGGATCGGCCACGCCGCGCGCGGCGATCTCGGCGCGTCCCTCTTCACCACCCGAAACGTGACGACGGACCTCGGCAAGCGTATCCCGCGCACTATCGAACTGACGATCCTTGCGGTCATCCTCGGCGTCGCCATCGGTATCCCCCTCGGGCTGGTCGCCGCCGTCTACCGGAACGGCTTTCTCGACTGGTTCATCTCGATTGTCGGTACCCTGGGCGCGGCGACACCGGTCTTCGTCGTCGGCACGTTGCTGACACTCGCCTTCGGCGTCAAACTGCACTGGCTGCCAGCCACGGGATACGTCTCCTTCGGTGAGGACCCCGGCGGGCACATCAAACGGCTCATCCTCCCGTCGATCACCCTCGCGATCCTGCTGATCGCGACGACGCTACGCATCACGCGCTCCGCCCTCCTCGAAGTGCTCGGGGCGGATTACGTCCGCACCGCGCGGGCGAAGGGGCTGGGGGAGGCGGTCGTCCTTCAGCGGCACGCGCTGAAGAATGCGCTCCTGCCGGTGATCGCGGTAATCGGCGTCCAGTTGGGCTCGCTGATCGGCGGGAGCGTGATCGTCGAGTTCATCTTCAACTGGCCGGGCGTCGGCTCGTACCTGATTACCGGCATCAGCCAGCGCGATTATCCGGTCGTGCAGGGCGTCGTGCTCGTCATCGCGACCTTCTTCATCCTCCTTAACCTGCTCACCGACCTGATGTATGCGTGGGTGGACCCACGGGTGTCGTATGGCAACTGAGGCCGCCGCACCGCTCGTCGCGCTCGCCCCGTCCGTGGCGCGTCGCACCACGCCGCTCTGGCGGCGCGCCCTGCGCAACCCGCGCATCGCCATCGGGGGCACGGTGTTGCTGCTCTTCTTTCTGATGGCGATCTTCGCGCCGTTTATTGCGCCGGGCGACCCGACCCGGCAGCACCCGCAGCAGCGCCTCGCCGCGCCGAGCGCCGTCTACCCCCTCGGCACGGACGAGTTCGGGCGGGATCTCCTTTCGCGCCTGATCTATGGCAGCCGCGTCTCGTTGGAGGTCGCGTTCGGCTCGATCGCGGTGGCGGTCATCCTGGGCGTGACGATCGGACTCGTCGGCGGGTATTTCGGGCGGGCATGGGAAACGGTGACGATGCGGCTGATGGACGTGCTGCTCGCCTTCCCGCCGATCCTGCTCGCCATCGCAGTCGTCGCCTTTCTCGGCCCCGGCGTGCGCAATCTCGTGATCGTCATTGGCATCCTCTACACGCCGCGCTTCGCCCGGCTCGTCCATGCCAGCACTCTCTCCGAGCGGACACGCGAGTACATCGAGGCGGCCCGCGCGATGGGCGCCCGTTCCCCGCGCATCCTCATGCGCGGCGTCCTGCCGAACATCCTCGCGCCGATCATCGTGCAGGTCTCGCTCTCGCTTGGCTTCGCCATCTTGGTGGAGAGCGGCCTCTCTTTCCTTGGTATCGGCGTCCGCCCGCCGAATCCGTCGTGGGGGCTAATGATCGCGACGGGGCGCGGCTACATGAGCCAGTCCATCTGGCCAATCCTCTGGCCATCGGTGGCGATTTCGCTCATCATTCTCGCCTGCAATGTCCTCGGCGACGGCCTGCGGGACACGCTCGATCCGCGCCTCCGGCGGTAGGAAGGACTGAGGACTAAGGCAAAACGGATACCGGGCGGTTCGTAAACCGCCCTACCGACATCTGGCATCTGGCCACTCGGAGGGGGACACAATGACGATGGAAGCACGGTTTCTGACATCACCGGATTACGCGGCGCTCGTGAAGGAGACGGACCTCGCGCTCGTGCCGCTCGGCGCGGTCGAGGTGTATGGGCCGCACCTGCCGATGGGTGCGGATGGTATCGCGACGGAGGCGCTGGCGAAGCGAGTAGCGGCGGAAATACCCGCGATCATCGCGCCGCTCATCCCGATCGGCATGTCGCAGTCACTCTCCACACATCCCGGCACCTTGTGGGTGGATCGTACGGCGCTGTATGCATATGTGAGCGGCGTTGCGCGGTCGCTCATTCTCAACGGGAGCCGTCGCATTCTCTTTCTGAACGGACATGCGGGCAATGTCCAGACCGTCGCAGACGTGTGCGCCGCCCTGGAAGCGGAGTTCCGAGCGGAGAATGTTCGCTGTGCGCAGATTGACTGGTGGCGGTTCATCCAGCCGCTCGTCGAGGACATGGTGGAGGCGGAAGTCCTACCGCACGGCCACGCGAGCGAGTTCGGCACGAGCGTGATGCTCGCCATCGCGCCGGAGGCCGTCAAGGCTGATCGGCTGAACATTTCTCCCGCCGGGAAGGATGCGTATACCGATTTCATCAAGCCTCGCTCCCGCTTCCCGCTCGGACCGACGGGGATGGTCGGCGATGCGCGCCCCGGCAGTGTCGAGAAGGGCGAAGAAACGCTCCGCCGGGCGACTGCACGCGTTGTCCAGTTTCTACGGAGCGAGGATTTCGCCGCGTCTTCATCAAAGTAGCAGGCGAGGTTCAGGGGTGGGAGATGATGCGCAACAGAGTATTCACGATGAAGGAGCAACGCACGCATGAAAATCGCGGTCTTCGGCACCGGGGCAATCGGTGGATACATCGGCGGCAGGCTCGCCCGCGCAAGTCATGAGGTGGCCTTTATTGCGCGCGGGGCGCATCTCGACGCTATCCGCGCCAATGGCCTGACGCTGCGCGAAGTCACCAACGACGACATTCTCGACGAGTTCGTTATCCGCGCTCCCGCCACGGATACCCCCGCCGACATCGGCCCGGTGGATTTCGTTCTTTTCGGAGTGAAAGCGTACGACACCGACAATGCGGGGGCGCAAGCCGCGCCGCTGATGGGCGACAACTCCGCGATCGTCACGATCCAGAACGGACTGGATGCCCCCGAACGTCTCGGCAATCGCTACGGCGCGGAGCGTGTGATCTCCGGCACCACCACCTACACCGCCACGGTTGTCGCCCCCGGCGTCATCCACCGCTTCCCCCCCGCCGATCAGGTGGCGGTCGCGGAATCCATCGGCGCCGCCACGCCGCGCCTCCGCTCCTTCGTAGATGCCCTCAATGGCGCGGGAGTGCGGGGCGTCCTCAGTGAAGACCCGATGGGCATTTTGTGGGACAAGTTCCTGTGGATCGGTCCTATCGCCGCAATTACCGCCGTTTCTCGCGCCCCCTACGGTGATATCTTCAACCATCCACCGACGCGCGCGCTGTATCTCGCGTGTATCGATGAACTCGTCGCCATTGCTGCCGCCGAGGGCACACCCATCGCATCTGACATTATTGCCAAGCGGAAGGGCGCGATGATGACGACAAAAGTGGTCATCAAGAGCAGTTTGCAGCGCGATTTCGAGAAGGGCCGCCCGCAGACCGAGGTTGAGGAGTTGCTCGGCACGGCTGTGCGCCGTGGCGCCCGCGCCGGTGTGCCTGTCCCGCATTTCGAGACGCTCTATGCCATCCTTTCGCTCGCCCCGAAAATAGGCTATCACTACGCTCCATGAGTCGGGCGATGCAGTGCCCATTTGCTTTTCAAACGAGGAGGCAGATATGACGTACCCGTTGCCGTTACGGAAACAGGAAGTGATCGCGTCACGGGGAGTGGTGGCGACGAACCACCCCCTCGCGAGCGCGGCGGGCGTGGAGATGCTCGGTCGGGGCGGCAACGCCGTGGACGCGGCGATGGCGGCATTGTTCGCGCTCACGGTGGTGGAACCGATGATGGTGAGCATCTTCGGCAGCGGCTTCGTGGTCGTGCGCGATGCGGCGGGGGTGGTGACGACGCTCGACAACTTCGCGACCTGCCCCGGCGCGGCGACGGAAACGATGTTCCGCCCCTTGCTAAGCACCACCGAATGGCTGACCGAGGACGATGAGAACCGCCTCGGACACAAGGCCGTCGGTGTCGCCGGCGCGCTCGCCGGGTGGACGGAGGCGTTGCGGCGGTGGGGCGCCTTGCCGCTGGCGACGGTGATCGCCCCCGCGATCCGCTACGCGGCCGATGGCTATCCCGCCTCGCCCTATCTCGTCAAAGCGATCGCCGAGAACGTGGATGGCCTCGGTCGCTTCCCCGCCAGCGCGGCGGTCTTTCTGCCCGATGGTGCGCCGCCGCGCCCCGGCGATCTCATCGTCCGGCGCGACTACGCGGAGACCCTGCGCGCTGTCGCTGACAGCGGGCCGGATGCGTTGTATCGCGGCCCCATCGGGGAAGCGGTCGTCGCGGACATGGCGGCGAACGGGGGCCTGATCACGATGGACGACCTCGCGACCTACAACGTCATCGAGCGCGAGCCGGTGCGCACGACGTACCGAGGCGCGACGATCACGGGGATGGGGCCGGTAAGCGCGGGCGGCACGCACATCGCTCAGATGCTCAACATCCTCGGTGGCTTCGACCTCGCGACGTCGGGCTTTGGCACGGCGCGCACGATCCACCTCATGGCGGAAGCATTGGGTGTCGCCTTCGCGGACTGGGCGCGCTACATGGCCGACCCCGCTTTCACCGATGTGCCGGTGCGGTGGCTGACGAGCATGGCGTACGCCGACGAGCGCCGCGCCGCGATCGACCTGCACCATGCGTCCTCCCACCGCGCGGGACAGCGTCCGGTGATGGAGAGCGTCAACACCACGCATGTCACCGTCGCGGACGCGGATGGCATGTTCGTGACGACGACGCAGACGCTGAATCGCCTGTTCGGTTCGAAGGTGACGACGCCGGGCACGGGTATGCTGCTCAACGACATGATCTCGAACATGAATCCCTTCCCCGACGAGACGAACAGTATCGCGGGTGGCAAGCGCATCCTCAGCAGCATGTCCCCGACGATTGTGGAGCGCGACGGCGCGCCGCTGATGGCCCTCGGCACCCCCGGCGGCCGACAAATCTTCCCCGCCGTGATGCAGGGGATCATCAACGTCCTCGATCACGACATGACGCTCCAGGAGGCTGTGGAAGCGCCGCGCATCTGGACGGACGGCGGTACCTTGCTGCTCGAAGACCGCTTCCCGAACCTCCCGGCGCTCGTTGCCGAGTTGGAAGGGATGGGGCACCAGGTCTCCATCGTGCCGAAAGTCGCGGGCGGCATGAACGGCGTGCTGCGCGACGCGCGATCCGGCCTGCTCCACGGCGCGGCCTGCTGGCGTGCGGACGGCACCCCCGTTGGCGTCAGCGGCGGTCCCGCAACTCTGGAAGGTAACACACTGGCAGGCGTCAGTTGACGCATTGAAACGTTGAACGGTTAATACTGCCCGCGCGGGCGACCGCTACCATGCAAGTCGGACATATTTGTTGCTCAATGATCCGCCGACTCCGCATCAGACGTCGCCGGTGCGTCGAGGGAGCGGTAGAGCGTGGCGCGCGAGATGCCCACGCTCTTGCAGATGTCGGCGATCGAGTGGCGGTGGTCCGCATAGATGTTCTTCGCCATCGCCACCCTGGTCGGCGTCCCCAGCTTCTTCGGCCTGCCCCATCCGAACCCGCGCCCGCGCCGCAGCTAGCCCCGCCCGGGCGCGCTCGCGGATGATGCCCAGCTCGAACTCGGCGAGGGCGCCGAAGGTGGGGAAGATCAGCTTGTTACGGCTCGTCGTGTCGGTCTGCTCGCTATCGTCGTCGCACAATACGATCAACTGAGCAGTCATCGTCGCCGATTGTCGCGGTGCCAGTCACTCGGCCGCCCGCAGATACTGGTAGAGCGTCTCCCGGCTGATCCCGTACGCCCGCGCCACTGCCGCCTTTCCCTCCCCCGCCCTCACCCGGGCTCGTGCCTCCGCCCGCTGCTCGACACTCAACGCCTTCTTCCGCCCCCGATAGGCCCCCCGCCGCTTCGCCAGCGCGATCCCCTCCC
>JAABUZ0100003560.1_pt1 | contig 22885 bp, 21 predicted proteins | sample 5562091 | NCBI WGS metagenome assembly JAABUZ01 (sample SAMN12813069, study PRJNA571459) | rock metagenome | isolation source: Antarctica rocks | place: Antarctica: Victoria Land, Linnaeus Terrace sud | collected 2015-12-21
ACGCACACAAATCCCAGGTCCTCATCTCGCGCGGATCGATAAATAAGGAAAAGGGCGACTGGAACGCTGCGATAGCGGATTACCTGCAAGCAGCCCAGCTCTCGCGAAAGATCGATAACTACCGAGGCTTGACAGATGCAGGCGGTCAACTAGCGCTCGGATATGAGCACCTTGGAAATCTCGCCGGAGCTCTCGATGCCATCAATAGCGCAATTGAAGCGAATACTCACATCGCGGATGAACTCTATCTCGTGCCCAGAAATCTTGCCATCAAAGCCGACATCGTCGCCAAAATGGGAAAGACCCAGGAGTCTGACGGGCTTTATCGAGAGGCGATTGCCCTCGTGAACGTCATGATTCAACACGCTTCGACGGTCAACATTCAGCGACAGTTGCAGGCCGAGATGAGCGATGTGTACTCCGGTTTCTTTGCCTCGCTTTGCACTCAAAAGCGATACGCAGAAGCACTCAACACCCTTGAACAGGTCCGAGGACGTGTTGAGACACAGGCATTAGAGCACCATGAGACCCAAGCTGTTCACCCTCCGACAGCAGAGGAGACAGAGCTCACCCGTCTCAATATTGCCCTCATCAACACCGAAGATCCCGGCATCAGGTCCAGGTTGACAAGCGCGATTTACACGACAGAGCTGCGTATAAGTCCAAGCGCTTTAGCCAGGCAGACCATCGCTCATCCGGTATCGCTGTCCACTCTGCAAGGCGATCTATCGGCGAATGCAGTGATGATCGAATATGTACTGGCCGAGCCAGCTTCCTACGCTTTCGCCATCACCAATAATTCGGTGTCAGCATACCCTCTGCCATCGAAAGCCTTGATCGAGGCTGACGCGAACCGCTACCGTAAAGAGCTTCGGACACAAAAAGACGACCGGCAACTCGCACAGCGGCTCTATAACGAACTGCTCGCGCCGGTGCAGCAATACAAGCAAAAATCTGACCTCATCATCATCCCCGATGGAACTCTTCATCTGATGCCTTTCGCAGCCTTGGTAGACGACAGCGACTACGTGCTGAAATCCCACACTGTGGATGTGGCCCCTTCATCAACCGTGTTCGATCTGCTGAGTAAGCGAGTCGCCAGCAGACAAGCGGTGTCCATGCCATACATTGGCGTTGCAGCATGGACGCAACCGGCAGATACCCGCAATTTCGTCACGAGGACCATCAGCGGCCCACAGCGAAGTCAGCTCGTCTCGCTCCCGGACAGCCAAAAGGAAGTAGAAACCATCGCCACAGACTTGCCTCATCCCAGCACGATTCTATTGGGCAGCGACGCCACGGAATCCAGGTTCAAGCAACTCCCACTTAGCAGCACCGAAGTTGTCCATCTTGCGCTACATGGATATGCAGATTTGGATTACCCGGACCGATCAGCACTCATCTTCGCGCCAGAGAACGGCGGAGAGGACGGATTGCTCCAGGTGCGGGAGATTCGCAATCTACACCTCAATGCGAGGATGGTGACGCTCTCAGCTTGCAATACTGGCGTGGGTCCAGTTGGACAGACAGGTGTAGCAAATCTTGTCAACGCCTTCATTGAGGCCGGAGCTGACACAGTTGTGTCCACACTTTGGGAGCTAGAGGATCATACGACCGAGCATCTAATGACTGGGTTTTACTCACAGATCGCCAACCATAAGCGAAAGATTGATGCATTGCGGGATGCCCAGATGGAGCTCCTAATCAAGGGCTTCCTCCGTATTATTGGGCCAGCTTTCAAATCGTCGGAGATCCTAACGGCACGTTTTAACCCTGAGGAATAACCAAACGCGTAGAGGGGAGGTCTCCCCCTGCCTTCAGCCGGCAAAAGAGCGACCGGCTTCCGTCACCCCCTCTGCGGGACACCCCGCAACGCCCCGCCTTGCACAGCTTCGATCGCTGCTTCGAGCTGAGCATCAGGCCCTTTTCGACGGCCCTTCCAGTCGAACCCGATTTCTACATGAGGTTCAATTGGACTCCCTTCGAGAACAATCCCATTCCAGGTGTTATAAGCGCCGACCGGGAGCGCCAGTCGAAAGCCATGACCGACCTTCACTGAAGTTGCAGACAACAGCCTGCCGGCCGTTTTCTCCCCTAATCAATGTGGCGAGCTTATTCTCCTTCGCAAAAATAGCGACCATCTCGGCAGCGCTAGCCGTGTGCCGATCAACGAGAAGAACGATGTTTCCGTGATAAGGCTTAGGACCCAGACCCTCCGTTTCAAGCACGATGGGAGTCTTCGTGATGAGAGACGGAAGAAACTTAAGCCCCAACAACCACAAAGCATTCTTCGATGTTGGGATATTTCCGAATCGGGGAAAACCAGATTTTGCCAGGGTCATATCGCGTTTCATCCACTTCCGGCTAGGAGCAAACCCTACGCACATGCGGTAAGGCGTCATCAGACTCATCAATCTCAAAGAGCCTACGCCGCCGCCCGTGTTGCCACGCAGATCGACGATGAGCCGGTCTATGTCGCCCAGCTCATCAACCGCGAGAGACATAGAGTTGGCAACTTCGACCCCCACCATCCCAGGAAACATGGCGACTTTCAGATAACCTACGCGATCACCCAGCCTTCGAGATTCAACAAGCGTCGGTTCCACAAAGTGCAGTTTCTTCCCTTTCGGTCGCGCAACATCAACGGAGACGCTTCGCTGCAGGCCGTCGTTTGACACGAGGTCGATTGTTGAGATGGTCCCCATTGTGAACGCCGGGTGCTCCGGAGACACAATCTCCTGTCCGTCAACGCGAAGCAGAATATTTCCCGGTCGAATGCCGGCAATCGCCGCCGCGCCCCCTTCATGGACATCTTGGAAGATCCAACGCGAGCCGTACTCCGTCTCGCCTGAGAGGTATGCGGCGCTAAGAGCCGCGCGACTTGACGCTCTTCGCGCAGTCCCGTGGAAGAATCCCAGATGCGAAGTCTTGAGTGCCTGAAGGAGGTTGCTCACCGCGAGCTCCAAAGCACTCTGAGTTGGCGCGGCTTCAATCGACGCGCGTTGCGCTTCCACCGCGTCTCGCCACGACTGGTCAAGCAGCTCAGGTTTGTAAAACCGGCTTTCGAGGGCCTTGAGAACCCGCTCCAGAACCTGGCGTTTTGCTTTACTGCCGAGAGCCGATCCTTCGCTGACAGAAATCTTCATATGCTCTCTAAGATGCCAGGAGAGCGGAGCTTAATTGATCTTGAGAGGGTAGTAGTAGGTGCCATTGTCAGAGTTGCGCACGGTCGCCAAGAAATACATACCGGCCTTAGCCTGACGAAGATCGAGGATCACGTCTACTCTTGTCTTTCCGGCCGATTCCGTCGCAGTGCCTTCGCCTTCCGCAGCGAGGTCACGTCCGGCGCGATCGCGCGAAACGGCGATTCGATAAACTCCGCTTTGGCTGAATAGAGGCAACGTGATTGAAAGATGGACAACAGCGGTCGGAAGGGACACCGCTTGAAGAGGCGTTGGGTCATCCCCAGCTCCCCTCAGCGTTCCAGCCTCGAACAGGTCAACAGCAGCGTACACCGGAACAGCCGATGCGACTTGCTTAGACCGCGATACCTGAGTGTGACGGTAGGCCTCATATCCGCCAACCCCACAGGCCAAGAGCAGCGACGCTGCGATTGCGAGATGTGCCGGGCGCCTACCCGACCGAATTGGAAGCTCCACTACAGGAGCCGGACCGGGTTCCAATTTGGCCGGCTTCGCTTCTCTCCAGTCCTGACGATAGTTCCTAAACTCCGAGTAGCACTCAGAGCACGATCCGACATGAAGAGCTGCAGGGTGATCGACTTCCAACCGACCTTCCGCGAGCGCTTTTAGGGTTTGCTCATCAGGACACCCCTTTCGCTCCGGGTTAGGGAACGCCTCAAGCAAGAAGTCTTTCAGCAGATCCGAGTTTTGTTCCGATTCCACTGACTTCTAACCCTTCATCCCGTTGGGATCAGCCGCATGATGAATCGGCGCGCGAGAAGCCTTCGACCGGTCGAGAACAGCCGCTATGCGCTCTCGGACACGCTGAATCGCCTTGGCTGCCGCCGAGTACGACGTCCCGAGTGCTCTCGCGACAACCGCGGGGCTGGTGTTGTCTTCCAGAAGCAGGACGAGAATATACCGATCTCGTTCATTTAATGATGCCTTGAGCTGATCGAAAAGTATCTTTCGGTCTACCTCTACCTCAAAAGAGTCAGTCAACCCGCCGATGCGTTCCAAATCTCGATCTACGCCGACAGTATTTTCTCGCGCGGGACCTGTTCTCTGCCAATCCCGAATCCTGCCCTTCAGCGCTGAGTAGGCGTAACGCTGAGGCGAGATGAGAGTGTCAGCGCGCGCCTCCATCGCCACCGCGACCAGCTCGGCCCAGTTCGCAACCATCGCAGAGTCAACGAGCGGATAGTCCCGGACTACCCAGCGAAAAGCTGTTTCAACTGCGACTTGTACCTCTGGACGGACGGCAACGCCGTTCAGGTCCACCAGGTGTAAATGAGGCCGAACCATCACAACAGGTCTCTCTAAATAAATTGCACACTGGCTGTCAAAAAGCCTCGCTCGCAACGCGCCTAGACAGTAGATGCCAAACACATCGCCTGACCTCTACAAAGATCGACGCTTGCTGCAACGAAACGCAGACATTACGACTGATTTTTGGACGGCTTCGGACGCGGTTCGTTCGGGACAGCTCCAAGACCAGCGACCAGCTTCTCAAAGGGAATTTGAAACACCTCGGCCAGTCTTAGCACGGTTTGTAACGAGACTCCTTCACCCGCCTCGACGCGCTGCAACTGGTTCAGGTGAAAGCCGTGATCCTCAACGAATGAGCGCAACAGAATGCCGCGCTCCTTGCGCAGCTCTCTCACTCGTTTCCCCAGGTCCTTGGAGAACTGGAGATAGTCGTATCGCAGCTTGGAATCCGTAATGTGAACCTCTCGCACGATAAATGAGAGCACATCCCACAGTTCCGATGTTGCGATCTCCCCAGAATCTTAGCAACGCCCACTGTACACACACAAACGTGTGCCTAACCCCCCTTTGCAGTTACACACACTTGAGTATAACACTCGAGTGTGTTGACATAGACGCTCGAGGGTGTTTATAAGTTGTGCAGCGTTGCCCAGTTTGCGGTGACACAGCAACGAAAACACGGCGGCGGATTGTTCCGCGTGGCGGTCAGGTTGTGAACCGCAAAGCCAAAGCAAAAGGAGGATCGAAAAAGCCAGAAGCCTAAAAGGCCCCCGACTTCCGCACATCCCGCAGACGACAACCGTCTACCTTTATCTCTCGAAACTCAAAAACTCACCCTACCTGGAGCCCAAACATGATGCGTAAACTCTCGTTTCCTCTTCGCCCAAAATCGGCCCAACGCGACAGAGCCGTACACGTCGCCCTTGTGCTCGCACTGTTCCTATTCTTGCCGCTCGCCGCACACGCCAGCCCGTTCGATTCGGGTATATCCAACATCTCCGATCTATTCACCGGAACACTCGCAAAAGCAGGCAGCTTGATTGCAGTCGTGCTCGGTGGCCTTGGATTCGCCTTCGGTGATCCAGGAGCGAAGAAGAATCTCGCCGGAGTCGCCTTCGGTTGTGGGGCCGCACTGCTCGCGGTCAACGTTCTTACGTGGCTCTGGAGCGCGTAGTCTTCCGAATTCTTTCACTCAAATCAGGGGCTTATGGCAGACACACTCCCAATCCGTCGCAATCGAGTCTTCAAGAGCCTGCACAAGCCTCTGACCTACCTTGGCATCGAGCGCCGAATCTTCTTCTGTGTCGCGGTCGTGGCAGTCGCACTCTTCAACGTTTCCAATTCCTTGATGGCGGGTTTCGTGGTCTTCATCGGCGGCATGATCTTCGGCTATTGGGTCACGAACACCGACACGGCCTACCTCACCATCCTCATGAAAAGCGGGAAGTTCAAAGTTCGCTACGACGCGGCTAAGCAGCAACTTCCAAACGTGGAGATTCGCTAAATGCTGAATATTCGCAAGGTTATCAAGCCGTGGCAGGAAGCGGGCGAGTTGAACGCCAACATCAATTTGTACGGCTTCGTCGCAGACGGCGTATTCATGACCAAGACGGGCGACCTTGGCATGACGCTGGAATGCCGGGGCGTCGATCACGAAAGCCTTGATTCGGACGAACAGCAGTACGCCGTACGTCGTCTGGAATCGGCTCTGAAGGCGTTCGGTGAAGGCTTCCACATGTATCAGTACCTCCTCAAAACGAATCGCCCCGAGATCCCGTTTGCCAGCTACGGAGATGAGGTGATCGACACCGCCATCGACCAGCGCAGGGAATACTTCGAGGCGAAGCGCGACAGGCTCTACCAGGTTGAGATCGTTTACGTCGTCATGCTCGAAGGCTCACGGTCGAAGACCGGCCTGCTTGCCGCCTTGAAGCGCTTTCCGGGTGACCGGGAAGGCGCAATGCGGGAGATTAAAGCGCAGTTTTCGAGCAGTGGAACAAGGTGCTGCTGCGCAAGCAAATCGACGCGGACCTTAAATCCTTAAGTAGCCGGGTGGAGAACTTCATCCGCCATCTCGCGGACTTTATGCAAATCGAGGTGATGAACAACCAGGGCCAGTTTACGTTCTTTCGCCGGCTGCTCAACTTCGATCCGTGGCGGATCGCCGGGAGGCCGCATTCGACGCAGTTTCTCGACTTCCAGGTCGTCAACTCGGATGTAGAGGCGGAGCGCGATCATCTCCGGGTGGGCGACCACTATGTGCGCCTGCTCACCATGAAGGAGGCGATCACCGAGACCCGGCCTATGGTCCTCGACCAGCTTCTCAAGATTCCGGCCAGTTTTCACGTCGTCACGGAGTGGACGCCGATGACCACGGCCAGGGCCCGGAAGGAGGTCAAGACCAAGCGGCAGCACTTCAACACAGCCAAGAAAGGCATGGTCGCAACCATGCGCGAGGAGACGACGCGCGAGCGCGACGAGCTTATTGACGAGTCGAAGCAGGCCGATATTCAAAGCCTGGGTGACTGCATGAGGGCGCTGGGCGACGGCCAGACGATGGGCGGGATGTCTTTCACGGTGGTGCTCTACGGCAGGGAACTAGAGGCCGTCAATCGCTCAGTAGGCTACTTCGCTGGCATCTTCAGCGCTGCCGATGGTGTTCTCTTCTCGGAGACGTACAACCAACTCAATGCGTTCTTTGCCACCGTTCCCGGCAATTATGTTCACAACCTCCGCAAGCTCTCCCTGCTGAACTCCAATTACGCGGACCTCTCCTTTCTGTTCACGATCCACACCGGCGAGACGACTAACGCGCATCTCGGGACGGAGTATCTCGCCGTCCTTGAGACCGACAACGAGACGCCGTACTTTCTGAATCTGCACAACGGCGAAGTGGCGCACACCCTGATTCTGGGAATGACCGGCTCCGGCAAATCGTTCCTGCTTTGCTTCTTGATGATGTGCCTTCAGAAATACCTCCCTAGCGTGTTCATCTTCGACATCGGAGGGAGCTTCCAGTCGCTCACGGAGATCTTCGGCGGCGCCTACCTGAACGTCGGCCAGGAGTCGCGAGACTTCACCATCAACCCGTTTTCGTTGCCGCCAACGAAGGAGAACAAGGAATTTCTGTTTTCGTTTCTCCGGGTACTCATCGAAGGCAACGACACCCGCAACCCGCTTGACTACAGTGACAAGCGCAAGCTGTGGGATGCGATCGAGCGCATGGACACAGTTCCAGCCGGTCAGCGGACGCTTACGACACTTGCCGGCCTCATCGGTGATTCACTCAAGAATCGGCTGCACCGATGGACCAGGGAAGGGCAGTACGGCTTCCTGTTCGACAACGCCGAGGACACGCTTTCGTTCTCCCGCTTCCAGACCTTCAATTTCGCTGGCTGGGGCGATGCCCCTGACGTTCTGGAGCCGCTTCTGTTTTACGTCCTGCACCGGGCGACCAACGAGATCGCAGACCCGGCGAAGCTCGCCACCTTCAAAGCCTTCCTGATCGATGAGGCATGGTCCTTCCTCAAGAACAAGGTGATCCGGGAGTACGTCACCGCCGCCCAGAACACATGGCGGAAGCACAACGCGGCCATGATCCTCGCCACGCAGTCCATCAAGCAGCTTGCCGAAGCGGGGATGCTGGCGAACATTGCGGAGAGCTGCCCGACCAAAATCTTCCTCTACAACCCCGAGATGGACCGGAAGGTGTACGCCGAGGCATTCCACCTGAATGACACGGAGTTAAAGCTGATCACCGACCTCGTACCTCCCGGCGAGATGCTGATTCGCAAGGCTCAGTCTTCGAAGAAGGTGAAACTGAACGTGGACTCGGTCTCCTACTGGATCGCCACCAACAACAGCCGCGACAACCTCAAGAAGCGCGATTACTTCGTTCGCTACGGCATCGCCGAAGGGATCCGGCAACTTGCCAAAGACTATCCGTTTCCGCCGTCCAAAGCAGCCATGCCGCCCGCCGTTTTCGGTAAGACGGAGCTGCAAGTCCTAACCCGAGCCAAGTGAGAATGCGCATGAGAACAGGCAACCGCAGCAGCCAAGGCAGGCCGTGGAAATGGCAGGGCTATGCAAAGCGTGGAACGGTGAGACTGTTTCACCCTTCGCACAGCCCCTTGGGAGACGCCGATGATGCCGGGCGTCTCACACCTTTCCCCCAGCCAAAGACCACAGCCTCAGAACGACCGACCAGCGCCCGCCCACCCAAGGAGACCACTTTATGCGCCACATAGTTACAGCTTTCTTCGCCCTCGTCCCGTTGCTGTCGGTGCCTACGGTCGCATCAGCGGCCCAACGCATCACAGCCGATCAGACCTCCGCAGCGGCCGACTCAGCCCGCACCGTCCAGTACCACGCCCAGGACATCGTGCCGATCCATGCGAAGGTGAAGTTCACGACCCTGATTGTTGTTCCGCCGACCGAGAAGATCATGGAGGCGGCGACCGGCGACAAGGATTTCTGGATTGTCGATGTGGTCGGAAACTTCTGCTTCGTCCACCCCGCGAAGCAGGGAATCAGCTCCAATCTCAACCTCATTACCGACAAGGGCAACATCTACAGCTTCACCTTGCAGGATGTGTCGGGAACCAGCCAGGCGCCGGACCTGAAGGTGATGATCGAGCCCGCCGATCGCAGCTCCATCGTGGCATCGAGCGGCCCCAGCCAGTACGTTCCCGCCGCCCAGGTGCAGCAGATGCAACAGCAGCTCGCTGCCGTCCAGGGCCACATCGGACAGGCCGTGGACGAGTACAAGGCCGCCTACCCGCTCTCGCTCAAGTTCGATTACAGCTACAAAGTGAACGAGGCTCCGTTCAACATCCAGTCGATCTATCACGACGACAAGTTCACGTACATCAAGACCAACGCATCCGAGAAGTTCAGCGTGTACGACATGAAGGACGGCAAACCAAACCTCATCAACTACGACCTCCGTGACGGTACCTACATTATCCCGATGGTCCTCCAGAACGGGTACGTCGAGCTGGGCAAAAAGAAAATGGATTTTGCGAGGAAGGGGTAACCGACCATGATTCCGACCACATCGAACGGCGCACCGGTGCCAGCAATCCAGACCGAGCCGGAGCTGAAGGACCGGACCACCACTCCCAGAGGAGTTCTGCAAAAGAACCTCAAGACGATGGTGTACATGGCAGTGGTGCTTCTTCTAGTCGTCGCTATGTTCGTCAGCAGCGGGAAGAAGAAAGGAACCGCGGCGGCGAAGGCCAAAGATGCAACTCCAGCTCCGCAGGTCCAAGACAACACCGCAAATAATGTTCAGGCCCTCCATACGCAACTGGAGATCGAGCACCAGCGGCAGCAGCAGGAGGCGGCGAGTCTAGCCGCAGCATCGGCCAGCTACGGAACCCCGGCACAGCAGGCGGCGGCAGCCTCTTACGGTGCGACGGGGCAGGGCATTGCGCCCGTCCCTTGTGTTCCCGGCCAGGTCTGCAATATTCCGGCTACTTACGCTGCCGGCGGCGTCCCCCAGGGCGGACAGGGCAGCGGCGGCGGCGGTCAGGCGCAAGTCTCTCCCGAACAGCAGCAGATGCAGCAGCTCGCGGCCAAGGAAAGGGAGCGGCAGTATGCGTCTCGCTTCGAGTCCAATCTTGTGTTCAGTCGCACGGCCCAGCAGGAGCAGCCAACGCCAGGGCAGGGAAGTGCAGCCCAAGCCCAGCCAAACCCATACATGGTGAGCACCCAGCCCGGACAAGCTACGAACCTCACAGCCCCACGCGCAGCCGGGGAAGAACCCTCAGCACCCGCAGCAGCAGTCGGAGCCGCGCCGAGCTACAAACGAGCCGCAGAGGTCAACGTGAGCGCCGCCAGCGGCCAGCCTTACGTGATCTTCGAGGGCTTATCACTCGACACCATTCTGATGAATCGTTTGGACGGGGATGCGGCGGGGCCGGTGAAGGTGCTTGTCTCAAACCCGGTTTACTCGCACGATCATCAACACGTTCTGATTCCCGAGGGAACAATCGTGCTGGGGGAGGCCAGAAAGATCGGAGGCTCCGGCATCGGCCAGCAGCGCCGGATAGCCGTCGTTTTCCATCGAATGATTATGCCGGACGGATTCTCGGCCGACCTTGACCAGTTCCACGGCTTAGACCAGATCGGGGAGGAGGGTCTGAAAGACAAAGTGAACAACCACTACTTGCAAATCTTCGGCACCTCTATCGCTCTCGGTGTCATCTCCGGCGCAGCTCAGATCACGCAGGGCGGTAGCGGCTACAGTTCCACCGGCTCCCAGGCATTCGTAAACGGGGCGTCGGGCGGAATATCGCAACAGGCCACAGCCGTGCTCGACAAATTCATCCAGATTCCGCCATCCATCACCATTCGCGAGGGACACCGGGTCAAAGTCTATTTCACCCAAGACATGCTCCTCCCGGCCTACACGAACCACACCATTCCGCAGACGTTCTGAGGATCAGCCGATGAGCAAGCACTTTGTATCGTACGACACAGCACAAGCCACTAGGAGTTCCACCATGCGCCGGTTCGTCCTCGCAGCAACCCTCGGTCTCGCCTCTCTCTCGCTCGCCGGGTGCAAGGATCAGCAACAAGCTAGGAAGGAGAACGCCGATCAGCTGACGGGGCAACTGCTCGAAGCGTCGGCTGATTACCGGAGGATTTGCCAAACGCCATCAGATGCCGTCAGCAAGGCCGCCGTTCACGATGCCCTTGGTAGTACAACGCCAGCCGAGCAAAAGGCCCACTTCGATCAGGCAGAGAAAGAATCTAAAGCGCGCCTGGCAAGCCCGGCTTGCAAAGAGTTAGCGGCGAAGAGAGATGCCATAGGTACACAGCTCGAAGCCGTCATGAAACAAGGCGTACCGAAGTAAACGTCGCCACAGTTCCCTAATTGCCCCTGAACCTCACCCCACAACAGCGGTCCTCAGACCGCACAGGAGATCCACGCCTATGAAAATACTTGCCCTTTCCGCAGCGCTTGCCATGGCAACCAGCACCCCCCTGGCACACGCTCAGTTTGGCTGGAGTGTGACCTTCGATCCGACGCAAGCGACTCACGTGCTTGCGCAGATCGCCCAGGCCGAGAAGACCTACACCACAACGGTCCAAACCACCGAGAACGTCATCAATGCGTACAACCTCGCCAAGCGGATGGCTTCGTCCCCCACCTCGTTATTCACGAGCTACGGATCGGGGCTCCCGTCCTGGGTGCCGATGCTACCCAGCCAGGACACCTACGGCAACACCGGGGGGTATTTCAAATCCGTCAACAAATACACCGGAGAAGCATCGTCCGCTATTCAGAATGCGAGTGTGACTCGCGTTGCCCAATTGACCGGCTATGAGAAGCAGACCGCCAACGGCCAGAAGGCCATTGCTGCGCAAACCGCAACGCTCGATCTAGGCGATTCAGTGGCAGCAACGAATCTCCAGACGATCGGAACCATCCGCAACAATCAGACAGCGCGGCAGACCGAAATAGCCACCTTAGAAGCGGCCAGCCATTCGCTCGATCAATCTCAGCAGACCGAAATGGCGGCATTGCAGCGCATCAATCAGGCGCTTCTCTTGCTTCTACGCACTCAGCAGGACCAAAGCCAGCTGTCGCAAGGACAGACCTTGCAGCAGATGGTTCAGCAGAAACAGCAGCAGGACGAATTGAAGATGCTGTTTCAGGCGTCGCAGGGGTACGAGGCGAATTTCAACAGCAAGTATTCATCCTCTGCCGCTTCCGTCGCAACAGCAATGCACTTCTAGAGCGTTCGCGTAACGGGGGGAGACAGGGGCATTTATGGGATCAGGGACAGAAGTTCTCACTTACATCAGTAACGGTTGTCAGGCTCTGCTTTCAGGGACTTCGCCAACCGTCGACGTCATTGGAATGCGGATGCTCCTCGGACTGGCAACGATCATGATGGTCTGGTTCGGAGTGCAGGAGGCGCTAGCATCCGCCCACGGCGGACCAGGATTCCACATGGGGAAGTTCCTAAACTTCGTCATGCTTCTGAGCATTGCGTACGCCTTTGTTTATTACTACAACAGCGCAATTCCGGGCGTAGGGTACTCACTCACAGGTTTCATTCGACAGGGAACCTCCTCACTCGCGGACACAATCGGGACCGACCAGGCGAACACGATGATGCAGGCAATACAAAAAACCCTCTCCGAATCGGGTCCAGGAATGATTTCCATGACACAGCCATATTTGCTGCTTGTCTACGCAGTCACCCAGGTGATGCTGGCGATTCTGTCTGCGCTCATCGCCGCCATCATCGCTTACGGAGCCATCGCAGCGACGATTCTTGCTCTCGTAGGACCGATCTTCATTCCGTTCATGGTGTTCGAGAAGACAGAGTTCCTATTCTGGGGATGGCTCAAGGCATACATCAGCTTTTCGTTTTACAAAGTCATTGCAGCAGCAACGATGAGCGTTCTGGGTCAAATGTTCTTTGGATTTTATCAGGGCCTTGCATCGATCAACAGCGATCAGAGTCAGGCCGCCAAGAACTTCCCCATTCTGCTTCTTCTCATCATCATCAACGCGTTCATTCTCACCAAGATTCCTGCTATCACGGCGTCCATCTTCTCCGGTCATACAGGCGGTCACGACGGCGGCGTTGGCCTAGTAAAAGGCTTGTTCTAACCCAAAGGAGATCCAGCGATGCCAGCCACCACCCAGACGCACGACCCCGCAACCACCCGAGCCGCAGAACGCTATTTAGAGCAGTACGGCGAGCCAATGGTGATGAACACCTATCTCAAGATCACAATTCTCGTTATGGCGGTCGTCTGCCTCATGCTGGGGGCGCTCACCTTCAAATCGCAACGGGCGCTCGCCGGCATGAAGCCGATGGTCATTCGGATCAACGAAGTCGGACGCGCCGAGGCGATCGACTACAGCAATTACGACTACAAACCGCAGGAGACGGAGAACAAATATTATCTCGCCCGCTGGGTGACGCTTTACTTCCAGCGGAACCGCTACAGCATCGAGGCCGACCAAACGGCCTCACTCTACTTCCTGAACAGCGACGTGCAGAGGGCAGTGATCCAGCAGGAGCAGACGGAGAAAACCATCTCCACCTTCCAGCACGACCAGACCCTTCCCTATGTCGATATCGCGGTCAGGAGCATCGTCCTTGACGGCTTGCAGAAGTCCCCCTATTCCGCACGGGTCGAATTCGAGAAGGTTTACACCAACCCAGGCGACCATGCAGTTCTAAAGCGGGAGCGCTGGATTGCGAGCGTCACCTACGTTTTCGCGGACAAGGTGGCGAACGAGGCCCTTTCGGTCAATCCCCTCGGGCTGACCATCATCCGTTACCGCGCAGATCAAGCGTTCAACTAGGGGCCACGATGAACAGAGATCTCGAATTGCTCATTGCGTTCCTAGAACCCATCAAGGCCCTGCTGCTGGACGACTCCGTGACCGAGATCATGGGGAACCCGGACGGAAGCTGGTGGTACGGACGAGCAGGCCGGATGCACCGCGCCGAGGGTGTGACGTTCGAGGCAAGAAGCCTAAATACCAGCCTGGAGGTGATCGCAAATCAATTAGGCAAGAAGCTCGACAACAGCCATCCTCTCCTGAACGCGCAGCTCCCGGACGGCAGCCGACTGGCGGCCGTCCTGCCGCCAGTCGTCAAGCCTTTCCCGTCCGTCACCATTCGCAAATTCGCGACGATTCGATATACCGTCGCCGACCTTGTAGAGCGAGGTGCAATGCCAGTTGCAATCGCCGAGTTCCTGCGCGATCAGATCGAGGCCGGACGGACCATGCTTATCAGCGGCGGGACGGACAGCGGGAAGACGACCGTACTAAATGCTCTCACCGACTTCATTCCCGAGGAGGAGCGCATCGTCGTGATTGAAGACACGCGGGAGTTGCGCATCGCGAAGCCAAATGTTTTAGCCGCCGAATGTCAGACCGATGCACACAGCGGCAGTGTGGACTTCGACGATCTTCTCAAAGCGTCCCTTCGGTGGCGTCCCGACCGGATCATTCTGGGGGAGATCAGGCGCGAGGGAGCCCGGACGTTGCTTGATTCCTTCAACACCGGACACGCCGGCAGCATGGCAACCATTCACGCGAGCAGCGCACGGCAGGCATTGCGCCGATTCGGTGAATTAGCGATGCGTTCCCATCAGCAATCGACCCGCGACGACATAGCCGAGGAGATCGGGGAGTCGGTCCAGTTGGTCGTCCAAACGCAGCGATTCAAAAGCACCAGACGAATCAGCGAGATCATCATCGTTCGCAGGTACGACCGAATTCTGAAGGCATTTGAAATCGATTCCTTTTACGACGTTGCGCACGAACCGATCAGCGCCGCGCTCGACAATTCCCACGCAGCCTAACCCTTGCCATTCAATTTGAGGAGAGAAACATCATGCCATTGCTGGAAGTCACCCAGATCAAGAAGCTCACCGCCACGGTCCTACTTGAAGAGTCAACCGCCAAACAGGTGGATCAGTATGCCGCTTTTATCAAAGCGCCGGCGGATGAGGTGGTGAATAGCGCACTGGAATACGTGTTCGGCAAAGACCGCGACTTTCAGGCGTTTCGCACGGAGAACCCGAACCCGAAGGCTCACGGTGGATTACGGGTGCGAAGGCCAGTGGACGGGACCGCAGGTAAGAAGCGGGGCCGCAAACCTGCCAATTCCCAGGTCACCGCAATTGCCTAAGCAATTCATGTGGAGCTGCGTGCTCCACATGAATGATGACGCCCGAGGCGTCATGGAACAGCAACAGCCCGCAGCACGAGTCTTTATGGATTGCTATTTGAAAGTGGTGGTGAAATCGCGAGACGTGCTGCGCACGTGGTGGAGGATGACACTCCATCCCTTACAGGGGTCGTGTTTTGAGGATCAGGTTCCTAGGCGGGAACCTCAACAAAGCAGGGCACATAGAATGCATCAGTTCCCAGCTAGGAACCGACGTTCCTAGTTGGGAACCGCGCGAAAAGTGACTGGCAGGAGGATCACAGTGGCGACGAACGACCTGGGAATAGCGCGGCGACTAGGACGGGGAAAGCTCCGCGAGAGCCGCGTTCGCAGTCTCGGAACAAAGCTCACGGTTGAAGAAGAGACCGAGCTTGCGACGGCGGCGGAGAGAGAAGGACGGTCTGCGAGTGAATGGGCACGAGAGGTGCTCTTGAGAGAAGCGCGTAGTCCGAAAGAGAGCGCTGTTTTCACCGAGTTGATTTCCATGCGAATGCTCCTGAACAACGTGCTGAAGGTGCTCGCGACCGGTCAGAAGATCACTGCCGAGAACTACCAAGAGATCCAGACCGGCGTGCGAACTGACAAAAAGAGGGTAGCGGCGGAGATCTTCCAGCAATACACCGCGCCGACAGGAAGGGAGCAGGCGTGATGGCGACACAATGGGGCCGTAAAGAGACCGTGGTCTGGCCGCCGCACGCGCCCATCTACAGCTATGGAGCGGTGCTCATGGCCTTGGTCTGCACCGGCGCTTTCCTTTGGGCGGCGTTCGCCGCCCAGACTCCGCTCCAGCAGTTCTACACGCCGGCGTACCTCAAGAGCGCTGCCGTCAGCCAAGTCAAGAAGCAGGACAAATACCGCCTTCTTTATGTCGGGAATACGGTGAAGGCGGGGCGGATTGCGACCAGCACCGATGTTGCCGAGGGCTCGACAACCGCCCCCGACGGCAAGATTATGCCGCTAGCACTCTCGCAGGCGGCGATCGCACAGGGATTCCACGCCCTTTATCGCGGACCGGAAGCGGTCTACCAGAACGACCCTCTGCACAGCTATTTCAGGAGCGCAGTCTTTGAGGGCCACGGATTCGGAGACATTTACGGCAATGAGCTTTCGTACGGCGTCCTTGCCCTGTGCGCGATGCTCCCATACTCCATCTTCCGCGACGTGAAACGTCGCAAGGAGATGAAGTACGGGCGGCTGCTAAAGGGGCCGGTGATGTGCAGCCCAAAGGAGTTCAACAAGGCTGTTTGGGGGGGATGGAATCGGCATTCAGACAGCCGATGACAAGGTGCTACTGCAGATCCCGAGGCGATCCGAAGCCCAGCACATTGAGATCATCGGAGACACCGGATCGGGCAAGACCACGCTCCTGATGCAGATGCTCCGGCAGATTGCCGATCGGGGTGAAACGGCAATTGTCCACGATCCCGCGTGTGAATTCGTGCAGCGCTTCTATGACGCCGGCCGCGGGGACATCATCCTCAATCCGCTCGATGACCGATGCCCCTACTGGGGACCGTCCGAGGAGCTGAGGAGCAGAGCTGAAGCGAAGGCGATCGCCGCGTCGCTCTACCAGCCAACGAGCGACAGGAAAGGAGAGTTCTTTACCGAAACGCCGCAAAAGATATTCGCCCATCTCCTCACCAAGGGACCATCTCCGCAAGACCTGGTGCAATGGATGTCCGACCCGGATGAGATCGACCGGCGTGTGGAAGGAACCGAGTACGCGCAGATCATCGCGAAGGGCGCGCAGCAGCAGCGAAGTGGCGTTCTCGCATCTCTCGGGCTAATTGCCGACAGCCTTCGGATGCTTCCTACGAAAGACCAAGCGAAGAAGACCTGGAGTGCAACCGAGTGGGCCGAGACCCGGAAGGGGTGGATCTTCATCACGTCGAAGGCGACCGAGCGCGAAGCTCTGCGGCCTCTTCATTCACTCTGGATTGATTTACTCGTGTTGCGCCTGATGAGCGCACCCACTGATAAGCAGACCAAGGTCTGGTTTGTGCTGGACGAGCTCGCCAGCCTGCAGCGCTTGCCACAGCTCCACACCGCCATCACCGAATCTCGAAAGAGCAATAACCCGATCATCTTGGGGCTGCAGGGAAAGGCACAACTGGAAGACATCTACAGGCCATTGCTGGCCCAGGTCATGCTGTCCCAGCCAGCCACCAAGATCTTTCTCAAGACGACCGAGCCGAACGCGGCGGAGTGGATCTCGAACGCAATTGGAAAGGTCGAGATCGAGCGCGTCAAAGAGACACATTCCCAAGGCACCCGGTCGGGAAAGAGCTTCACCATCGACCGGCAGATCGAGCCTCTGGTAATGGACTCCGAGATCTCTGGCCTCGAGGACAAACACGCCTTCCTCAAACTGGGGAACTTCGTCGCGAGATTCAATTTCGATTACCTTGAGATCCCCAGAACCATCCCGGCTTTCGTGCCCCGGAAGGTTGAGAATGACGAGCTGGAATTCGATCCCAAGACCCTGAAGCCGAAGCCCACAGCGTCAAAGCCGGATGCAGCCGAGACGGCTCTCGGATCGGCCAAAAAGAACGAGCTGGTAAAAGACAGCCAGCCTGCGGAGGCGAGCGCGAAAAAGAAAAAGCCAAAGGCCAAGCGCACCCGAAAGGCCTCCGTTCCGAAAGCAGAGGAGGAACCCGTAACGGTAGCGGCTGGAATCCTCGAGGAGGAATACCCCGAAGCCATGATTCCCCCGGAGGATGATCCGGGTATCCCGCCTTTGAGTGATGAAGAGGCACATGCCGTCCACGCCTACACGCCGGACGGGGTGTAGCCATGGTCACGATTTCGAAGGCGTTGAGCGCGAGCCAGGCGCAGGCGTATCACAAGCTTGAATTCACGTCCGCGACCGCCAGCTACTACAAACAAGGCGACGCCATACAGGGCGAATGGCAGGGCCAACTGGCCGAAAACCTCGGGCTTTCAGGAGCCGTGGATGAGGGGCAGTTCGCACGTTTAAGCGAGGGGAAACACCCCCACACCGACGCTCAGATGGTGAAACATCGGGAGGCCCAGGAATACAAGAACGCGGACGGCTCGACAACCAAAGCGGTCGAACATCGCGCCGGTTGGGATGCCACCTTTTCCGCTCCCAAATCGGTCTCTTTGACCGCTTTAGTGGGCGGCGACGAGAGGGTGCGGGAGGCCCACCGAGCCGCCGTCACGACCGCGCTTTCCGAGCTGGAGAGGTACACGCAGGCCCGCATCGGCGGCAATAATCCAGCCGAAACAACCGGCAGGTTCATCGCCGCGAAGTTCGAGCACGACACAGCCCGTCCGGTGGACGGGTATGCCGCTCCCCAGCTCCATACCCACGCAGTTATTTTCAATGTGACCGAACGGGAGAACGGCACCACCCGCGCTCTCCAGGAGCGCGGCCTGTTCGAGTCACAGAATTTCGCGACGGCGGTGTACCAATCCGCCCTGACCTACCAGCTCCGCAATCTCGGTTACGAGATCGAGGCCGGAAGGAGCGGAGCACCGGAGATCAAAGGCTACTCCCAGGAGTACCTCGACGCCTCCAGCCTTCGCTCGCAGCAGATACAGGAACAGCTTGCGAAGACCGGTCACAGTGGACCCGAGGCCGCGCAGATCGCAGCTCACGCAACCCGCGACAGCAAACAGATTCTTCCGCCGGAGGAAGTCCTAAAAGCCCATCGAGAGATTGCGGCCGAATTCGGCAATCAGGCCGACAAGGTCATCGCCGAGGCCCGCGAACGGGCGCAGACCCAGGAGCGAAGACCGGACGCCGAGGAGCGGGCGAGGGAAGCCGTGAGCTATGCCAAGGCGTCAATCTTCGAGCGCGAGGCAGTCTCGGATGAGCGCGGAATTATGCGCGACGCCCTGCGCCGGGGGATGGGAGAGACGACCTACTCTCATGTTCGGGCCGAGTTTGACACCTGCCAATCGCGCGGCGAGTTCCGGGAGATCGACGGCCAGAAGCACGACAGCGGACGCAGCTTCTCAACTCCCGAGACCATCGCCGCAGAGCGAGCGAATGTCGGCTATATGAAAGAGGGACAGAACACCGTCGAGCCGATCATGAGCGCCAAGGAGGCCATCGCCCAGGCCGACACCCGGTCGTTCCTCAATCCGGCGCAGCGGGCCGTGATCGAAGACATTCTGACCTCCCAGGACCGCATCCACGGCTTGCAGGGTTTGGCCGGCACGGGGAAAACGACAACCCTTGAGACGATCAAGGAGGGTGCGGAGCGGAACGGGTACGCCGTTGAGGGCTTCGCTCCAACGTCACGCGCCACCGGCCAGCTCCGCGAGGCCGGTATCTCCGCGAACACGCTTCAGAGCTTCCTTGCCCGAGGCGGCCAAGAGCAGACGGCCGGCGATCCTGCCAGCCGCCATCTCTATCTGCTGGATGAATCGAGCCTCGCCAGCACCCGCCAGATGAAAGCGTTTCTTGAGAAGGTTGGGCCGCAAGATCGAGTTCTAGTAATCGGAGACGTTCGCCAGCACCAGGGCGTCGATGCAGGCCGACCCTTCGAGCAGATGCAGCAGGCCGGGATGCGGACGGCTAAGCTCGACCAGATCATGCGTCAGAAAGACCCTGAGCTGTTGAAGGCGGTCGAACACCTCTCGCAAAACCAGACTGTCCCAGGCATAAAGCTCTTGCAAGAACAGGGACGCATCACTGAGATCCCGAAGCCTCAAGAGCGTTTCCAGGCTATCGCGAAGGACTACGCTGCGAAGCCGGAGAACACCATCATTGTGTCTCCCGACAACCGCAGTCGGCAGGAGATCAATCAGGCAGTGCGGACGGAGCTGCAAGCGACCGGCGCAGTCTCGAAAAACAGCCGGGAGTTCACAACGCTGATTCAGCGTTCCGATATGACCGGCGCGGATCGAGCGTGGGCGGCTCGCTATCAGGCGGGCGACGTTATCCGGTACACCCGAGGCAGCCAGGCCGAGGGAATCGTACGAGGCAGCTATGCGACCGTGCTTGCTACCAACCCGAGGGAGAACACCGTTACCGTGCGGCGAGCAGACGGTGAGAGTGCCACCTATGACCCCACACGGCTTCGCGGTGTGAACGTCTACCGGGAAGTGCCGCGTGAGTTTGCGACCGGAGACCGACTCCAGTTCACCGCGCCAGACAAGAAGCTGGAAGTCGCAAACCGTCAGCTAGGCACCATCCAGAAGATCGAGCCCGATCGCATCATGGTGAAGCTGGATGGCAAGGACGAGCGCACCGTCAGCTTCGATCCAGCGAAGATGCGGCAATTCGATCACGGCTATGCCGTGACATCGCACAGTTCGCAAGGGCTCACGGCAGGCCGGGTGCTCGCGAACATCGACACGGAAGGGCCACGCGGCCTCATCAATACCCGGCTCGCGTACGTGGCTATCTCCCGAGCCTCTGACGACGCCCGTATTTACACCAACGCCGCTGCCGCTTTGGGAAAAAGGCTGGCAACGGACGTGACCAAAACCGCCGCCGTGGACTTCGGTCCCCATAAAGCTCGCCCAGTTGCCGATCCATCAGTGACCAGGACCGCCGAGTTGCGGGAGGCTGTCGAGGCTATCAGGCGCAACGAGATAGGAAAGGGAGCGGAAATGTTCCAGCAGCAGGGGCGCATTCGGCAGTTCGATGACCCAAACCTCCGTCTCGGAACCGTTGCGAACGAGTACGCGAAGCGAGCAGAAAAAACCATCATCATTGCACCCGAACCCACCGAGCGCCAGGAGCTGACGCAGCTCGTGCGCGCCTTGCTGAAGCACAATGGCGATCTCGCCCAGGAGAGCCGTTCCCTACCCGTCTATGTAGCGCAGACCGGCAATCCCCGACTGGCCGCGAACTACGCTCTCGGAGACAGACTCGTGTTCCGTGCGGGGAATGAGGAGCACGGCATAGCCCGCGACAGCGCAGCCACCGTTGTTGCGGTCAACGCCAAGCAGAACCAGCTCACCATTCGGAAGGGCGACGGCGAGGAGGTCTCCTACAACCCGGCTCTTCTCAAAGGGACGACGGTGCAGAGCACCGTTTACCGAGAGGAACGCCGGGAGATCGCGGTCGGCGAGCGCATCCAGTTCACCGCTCCCAATAAAGACCAGGGCATCCATGCCGGAACTCTCGCCACCATCGAGAAGATCGCAGAGAACGGTGCTTTGGCTGTGAAGCTGGACAATGGAAAGAAGGTCGAATTGGACCCAGCCAAGGCTCGCCACATCGAACATGGCTATGCGGTAGACGGCAAGAGGGTTGCTCCCGCTGAGCGCGTCCTGGTAAGCATCGCAGGTACGCCGGAGATCGCTCAGAACAGCCTTGTCCAAAAGGCCATCAGCAGCGCCTCTAAGGACGCAGCGATTTATACCTCCGAGCGGGCCATCCTCAAGACTCCCACTCCGGCCATTCTCCCGTCCGATCGCCCGGCCCAGCAACAGTCCGAACCGAAGGAGACGAAAGAACAAAAAGAAGCGATCGAGATAAGCTCGAAGAGGAGCGGAGCAAAGCTTGTTCTCGACCCGCCGAACGGATGCCAACGTGGGCCGAGCACACCGTGAAGTGGAACCCCATCAACACGGCTCTTACTCCTCCCGAGGCAAATCAATTCGATTGGAGAGCTCACAGCGATACCATCCAGAGCTACCGCCATATCGAGACGGGCCGACACATCCACATTGACGGGTCAAGCGGACAGTTCTACGATCAGGACCGCAATCCAATCACGAAGGCCGAGGCCTTGGCTCACGCTATGGCCGGAGACCGCACCCACTCGCAGGACAAACCCTCTCATGGGCTTGGTCAAACTACAGCCTCGCCGGCAATCTCGGTCAGTGACAATAGCCAGGGTTTCTCGATATAAGATTTCCCCGATGTACAGTCATCAGGTTAGCTAGATGTCTGCTTTCAGTTCAGCGAGCTAGACGTTACCAAACCTCGCATCAAGCGCCTTCAGCCCAGGGCGGGCAGCAGATCGCAGCTCAGGGCGCGGCAGTGCCACGCTCCTCGCTCGCGCGGCCACCGGCGCGCCCGCAACTGGCATGATCGACATTCCAAACCAGGCCGACCCCGCGACGTTCGACATTCTCACTCTGAGACTCGGCATGACGGCCAAGGAAGCCGCCGCCGCGATCACAATTCGCATCCCCGGAATTCAACCGGCGTATCCTATGCCCTCCGACGCGCAGTTCACTCCCGGCCAGAAATACACTAACGCCGCGCTGTACACCACCAATCGCTTCAGAACTCTCCTCACCTTCACCGAGACTTACCCGTTCGATCCTGCCCGGCCCGAGCAGCTCACCTCCATCAACTACGAGGCGGTAACCCCAACGGACGCCGACCGCCAGCAGTTTCGGGATTCCATCATGACCAAGTATGGTCAGCCCTAACGGGAGGTGAAAGCTGTGTCCGCGCTCTGGTGCAACAAAGGCACCTCTCTCGGATCAGGCCCGCTAGCTTGCGCGCCCGATGTGCCTACACTTCAGCTCAAAGGAAGCGAACTCATCCTGAGTGATAGCGGGCCATTCCACCGGGAACGCGCCGCCTGGAACACAAAGACCACTGGCGCTCCCCCGATCTAGCTCCGCCCTTGATTTTGCTTTGTGTATTTTCGTCATTACATACATATACCCGTCGTCGGAGCGGTGGGAATATGTATGGTCCGCCGTCAGATTGCAAGCACAATCTTTGTGGTGAAGTGTTTTGGGTCTGCGCAAATGTATCCGGCCTGTTTGTGGAGCTGA
>JAABUZ0100003562.1_pt1 | contig 22874 bp, 26 predicted proteins | sample 5562091 | NCBI WGS metagenome assembly JAABUZ01 (sample SAMN12813069, study PRJNA571459) | rock metagenome | isolation source: Antarctica rocks | place: Antarctica: Victoria Land, Linnaeus Terrace sud | collected 2015-12-21
TTGTTCTAAAAGTAGTGCCATGAGGTGGGGAAGGTAAGTCAGGTTTTCACGCCCAGCTGATTTTACAAGCATATAGGCTGACAGAATCTCTCCTGTACCACTGTCCCCCAACCGCTAGATGCGCCCCCCACCCACATGTCCCAAGCGAAAGTTCTAGATACTTTTCTCGCCTACCTGCTAGCGTTCTGTATTTATAGCTACAAAATAACCTTACACTAATCTCATTCCTTAGTTAGAAGTTGGGTGAAGTAATAGCTACTTACCAAAAAGTAGTCAGGAGTCATTCTGACGACTGTCTCCTGTACGAATGGCGGATGACCGAATTCCGAATTGGAGCGAAGCGACTTGACTTAAGAACCCAACAGTCTCTAAGTAATCAAGGTAATCGGTTTTGGTTGGATAGAGACGTTGTTAGTCATGCTGTGCTGCGGGTTATTAATTAGGCTGGTTGACATCTTCCCCAACCGGCATAGGATGGGGATTCCAAGAGTCTCCTCTGGTGGTTTCCTGTCTCAACGAGCTGACTTGAAACTAACAGTCCGTCTTGGAAAGTTTCCTACGGAGGGAGACCCTCCTTCAGAACTTTCCGCTGCGGCAATATCTAAACCAAACACCCGTACAAGTACAAAATGTCGAGCCTAGATCAATTAGCACCAGTGGTCTTTCTCTCCTCAGGCTTTCACCCCATTTCAGGAGTCAGTTTCCCTGTGTCCCACGGTACTGTTCAAACCGAAAAATTGGTTATCTGGTACATGTTGCGTAGAGTTTTTACTCAGGCACGTATTTCTGCCTGAAACCCCATAACTCTAGTTTTCATGGTGCGGTAGAGTCTCTCAACTCTAGCTGTTTAATGAGTAATCGCCACCTCAGTGTTAAATATAACACATATTTGGTGACTCGTAAGCCTCGCCACCGCGCTATCCATCCCCAACCGGCATCGGATGGGGTATTCCGCGAAACAGGATAAAGTAGAAGCCTGCCCCTATAACGATGTAGGTTGCCAACAGCAGTGCCCCCTCCAACCAATTAGAGCCTCCGTCTAGACTGATTAAATTGGCAATTGCGACCGCGACTGCTACAGCCACTACCGCGAAAGGATTGAAGTTTGATCCATTGGTTGACCGAGACTCAACACACGGCTGGACAACAATGGATGCGGGCATCCCGAGGGGCTGTGGCTGTATTTCGTCTACAACGGTAGCCACCTCTGGGCGTAGGTTAACCACTTTCACGGGTGCGTCAGTTGGAGCCGAAAGCTGATCAAATTGCCGCTGTAGCTGGCTTAAGGCATATTTAGCATCAGTATTCACGTAGAACGACACCTTTATACTGGCTTGCGGTAATTCCAAATGACGGTATAGAAATGATGAAGAGGCATGAAGAGTTTGCGATCGCCCAATTCTCGCTCACCCCATCAACGCCTCCCAACACTTTTCTGGGGTGCTGTGGGTCAGTGTTAACGCACTTCTCCAGATGAATCGGCCTATAACTGCCAAGGGAGCGCTTGTACTCCGGTAACTGCTTGCGAACTTTTGAAACTACCTAAGTAGCGATCACCGAAGCAATGACTATTTCAGCCCCGCCCTCGCCATACATCTGTGCCGTATCAATCAGCATCATGCCCAGCTCGATTCCGTGACCCAGTGCAACTATCTCATTGGAACGCTGGGCAGTAGCGAGGCCCATCTTCCAAGTGCCCAGTCCCAACACTGGAATAGATTGTCCTGATGGTAAGCAGATTGTTTGCATGGCTAACTTCTAAACTTTGATTAATCAAACTCGCTCATCGTAAGCAAAGTGTTGAACCAATGATTAAGTCTTGTGGATGCATGGCACTGTTATTGGCAGCCTAACTTCGAATCGTTGGCAGTTAACTGATGAATGAAGCTCTCGCGCTACCTTCTCTGCTACTGCTGCTTTGCACCACTGATTTTTGTTGGGCTGTGAGCGCACTCTGGCAGTTTACGCATCCCTCTGGGGAGCGATTATCCTGGCGTTCTCCACAAATTGGGTAATGGGGGCGAGCTACGACAGGCAGATATCGCAGCAGATGCTGTGATCGCTCATCTTAAAGCGGCTCGAATCGTGCCGTGAATTCTTGCTGTATTTTAAGCCAAACGCACTTTGGTAAATGGTCAGCGCTCTAAATTATCGCATGTCTATGACCGATAAATTGGAGCTACTCACGCTTTATAATGACACGCCAACGACCGAATTGCCTGGAATCATCCAGGTTTTCTTTAGTTTTTTCAGCAAAACTCAACTTGAGCATACCCCTATTTTCAGTTGCTTTATCAAAACTTTATAATTTCCGTAAAATTCGGATTGATTTATAAATATTGAGTAGAGCATCAGTAAATATCCTAGCCAAAAGAACTCAAATAATTTTATATTAAAATAAATAGCTGGATTTACTAATGACGCTACCTGACCTTTGTATATAAGAGCAAATTTAATGCTTAAATAAGCCTCCTTCGTTTAATTTTAAAAATAGACACTTTCAATTTAAATAACCTGTTAATCGCTAGCTAATTTAGTAGGTTTGCTTAAAAATCAGGGGCGACCCCGACGTTCAATATGGCGAAATTCAGTGAGCTACTTGTCAGCCTTTTAATTATCGGTACAGCGACTGGGACACAGTCTTTTAATAATCTAATCTTCAAAGCTAGAGAAGTAGAAGCTAAAATAATGTTGGGTACGATTAATATGTTACAACAACCTTTTTTAATAGAAAATCACCGCTTTGCATCTACCTCAGAAGAGTTGGAACTAGGTATTCCCGCCGAAACTGAAAACTATGAGTACAAAGTTTTTGCTTTAGATCCTTCGCAAGCTCAAGTAACAGCGAAAGCGAAGCAACGCGGATTACGGAGTTACACAGGTGCAGTATTTGTAGTAAAAGATGATCCGCTTGGGCAATCAATTACTGTCGCTGTATGTGAAACTGATCAAGCGTCACAGATAGCTCCAGCAATGCCTCAAGCGCCTCAAAGCAGTGGACACGGAATTAAATGTCCTTCTGGGTCAAAGCAAGTTGGTTGGTAAGGTTGGCTTGTGAGTGGAAAGAAAGCACCGAATTGGTTGAGACAATTTTTGTGGCAGCGATCGCGTTTCACTCGTTAATGCTCAACTCCAATAGCAGCTGTGCGCCTAGTCCCACTAGTGGGTCGTTGGTGGCTCTGGGCAACAAACGCTTGAATGAAGGTTTCATAACAAAGCCCTAAGCACACAATGCAATAGCAGCTCCTTTATGCTGGCTTTTGCAATTACAGAAAATGTTTAGAAATTATGAAGAATTGCCTGAAGAGTTTTTACTCACTTACGCATTCAGACCAACTTCTTGTATCAACTTGCCAATGGCTCACGCGACCGCGAGAATACCTAAACCGATGCCCCCAGCCTCGATAAAAAGCCGTGATAATACTGACGATTACTCCGGGGCTTAATGATTAAAATCAACGCAATTCTCAAGATTATTCTCCTGCTCCCCCCTTCTGCCAGCAATCAAGTTTGCGGTTCTCTAAAAAATTTGGATAACCTATGTCACCATTTGAAACCTTCTTCGCTTTCGGCTTTATTTCCACTTTTGCTGTAGCCTTACTAGCCACTTGGTTCTGCTACGTGCCTACTCTAATTGCTCTGTACCGAACCCTTGCATTTCAATGGAATCAGCCCGGTACGGAAAAGTATTTGAAGTTCTATACAGTCAATGATGGACAAGCCGTACCCTAATAGGCCTTCACAATAGCGCAAGTGGGCTTATATGCAGTTACAAGTAAGAAGCATTCGAGAAATGCTGCATATCATTGGGATAATACTCGCTTTCCTGTTGATGGTCGGGTTGGCTCTGGCGTATGAGTTGAAGCAATCGTTACGCTGGACGTTCCTTGGCGTTCCGCCTGAATCACTGTAAGGGGGGTGGGGACAACCACGGGGTTAACCAGGCATCACTCCGGATACAAAATCAGCGATATTTGGTAATCTTGCCGATTAAGAACGGTGTTCCAGGTATGCCTGTGCAAGTGCAACTACAGCCAGTATCCAAGTAAAGCTGTTTGCTACTGGCGCAGATTTAAGAACCTTATTAAACTTTTGCTACCCCCAGATAAAGGTGACCTTTTTTGGGACTGCGGCTGTTCTGGGCTCAAAGACGGAGGACTCGGTCCCTGATTACGAAAAAGAATCAAAGGAATACTGAGAGTTCCCAAAATCATTACTACTCCGGTCAATATCCAAACCATTAGTCGATTTGGCTGATAATCTCCCCGCTCGATTTGCCAGAAAATCTGGTTGTAGCGCCAAGCTGCCAAGGCGATGACAATAATGCCAAAAGTTACCAAACTCACACCCAGGTTTTCAGAGTTGAAAAAGGGATTGAGCGGAGCTTCTTGGTGAGTAATAGCAGTTTTCAGTTGGCGCAGAAATAAGCCAAACCGAGCAATTGCAAAACCAAAGCTAATTAAGGCAATAGAAGTACGTAGCCAAGCAAGAAAAGTGCGTTCGTTCGCTTGATGCTCTCGTTGACGGTCGATTTTATGATTTCTAGTCATTAGAACCCTCCCCTATCAGCGACAATGGTCTGGCTTAGGCTTAGGACTGGCGATCGCCAAACACGTTTGCCAACTTCAGGGCGCTGTCATGCAAATCACTAGTTAGGCTCTAAAAGCGAATGCAGATTTTGCCCAAGTGCGCTCCACTCTCCATGTAGACAAGCGCTTCACGTGCCGACTCAAATGGAAACACTCGGTCAATCACGGGCCGTAATTGGTGCAGAGCAATAGCACGATTCATCGCCTCAAACATCTCACGACTGCCGACGTAGATGCCCTGAACCCGAATGTTTTTATGCAGGATGGATACTGTGCTGATTTCCCCACCCTGTCCGGTCAGCACACCAATCAAACTGATGCGCCCACCCATGCGGACAGCACGTAGCGATTTGTTCAAGGTGCCAGCGCCACCAACTTCCACGACGTGGTCAACTCCAACTTCGCCCGTAAGTTTCCACACTTGTTCGTCCCAATCCGGGGTGGTTTTATAATTAACACCAAAGGCAGCCCCCATCTGACGCGCCCGCTCCAATTTTTCATCACTACTAGATATAGCAATTACACGCGCGCCGACTAGTTTGGCGAACTGGAGGGCAAAGATTGAAACTCCCCCTGTACCCTGCACTAAAATAGTGTCACCCGCTTTCAAGTTGCCCTCAGTAATCAGCGCGTGCCAAGCAGTTACAGCAGCACAAGGCAACGCCGCCGCTTCTTCATCGGACAAATGCTCCGGCACATGAACAACACCGTACTGGTGCAGTGTCACGTATTCAGCTAATACTCCGTCGATAGCCCCCCCCAAGGCTGACTTGGCCTTTTGTGCCGAAAATTCACCAGCTACCCACTCCTGCATAAAACTACCAGCGACCCGGTCACCTGTCTGTACACGTGTCACGCCTTCCCCGATAGCAACAACTTCGCCCACACCGTCAGACAAAGGGATGAGCGGCAACTGTTGCTTGGAGTTGTAAGCACCTTTCACCGTCAGCAGGTCGCGGTAATTCAATGACGCGGCACGCATTTTGAGCAGTACTTGCCCTGGCAGAAGCTGAGGCTCTGACCTCTCAGTTAAGGTCAATGCGTCTAAACCTGCTTTATGCTGAATTTCCCAGACTTTCATCGGAGTCTCCTAGCTAGTTCTATTGTTCGCATATTTTCGATTCATAGAACAATAACGCTCTTTGTGAGATAATGCAAGGTATGAGAAGAATGACATTCCCAACCCAGGAGCAAATCTCTTTAACTGGCGTGCTTTACGCTCTGAGTGATCCGACCCGGCTCCAGATAGTCAAGGGTTTGGCAACCAATGGGGAACAGATGTGCTGCTCCTTCAACATTCCCATTGCCAAGTCAACACTCTCTCATCACTTCAAAGTACTACGTGATGCAGGTGTTATCTATACGCGCTTAGAAGGAGCGCAGAGTCTAAACTCGCTGCGACGAGAGGACTTAGATGTTCGCTTTCCTGGTCTGCTTGATGCTGTGTTGCAAGTGTCTGAGCCTAATTGAAGTCACCACCATGCGCAGGTGACTAGGAGGAGCCAGGGTCAAGCCACGGCGAACTGGCTTGATGGGACGCTGATCAACCAAGGCAAGTTGCAGCCGCGATAGGATAGTGGCTAAGACCAGTTTCATTTCAAACTGAGCGAAGGCTAAGCCGATGCAGCGACGATTGCCGCCGCCAAAGGGCAGGTACTCGTAGGGAGAGAATTGGCGCTCCAAAAAGCGCTCGGGCTTGAACTGTTTGGGTTCGGGGTATACATCTTCGCGCTGGTGAGCCAGGTAAATTGAGGCAATCAGGATTGTACCGGGTTCAAGCTTATAGCCCATCAGCTCCATGGGCTGTTTGACAATGCGAGGGAAGGCATTCAAAGCAATCGGATACAGACGTAGTGTTTCCTGGCAGACGGCGGTGAGATAGGGTAGTCGAACTATCGCGCTCGGGTCGGAGTTGGGGTCTAGAGAGTCAATTTCGGCAAGGAGCTTGTCCCGGACTTCAGGTAGGTGGCCGATCCAGTACAGAGCCCAGGCTAGGGAAGAAGCGGTGGTTTCGTGACCGGCAAACAGCAGGGTCATTAATTCGTCGTGCAATTCGACATCGGTCATCGGCTGACCTGCTTCGTCGCGGGCTTCCAGGAGCAAAGCGAGGATGTCTTCACGGTCGGGGTCGGCTTGCGCTCGGCGCTCAGCGATCTCGGCATAGAGAAGTTGGTCAATTTGCTGCCGTTGGCGCAGGAAGTGTCCCCATGGACTCCAGGGGCCTAAATCGCGCTGGAGGAATTGATAGAAGAGAAAAGTGGAACTCAAGGGAGAGCTAAAAGAGTCGAGCATTGAGCTGAGCAGTTGCCGCAGTTGCTCCGCGCGAGATCCTGAGTGCAGCCCAAACACAGCGCTGAGGATGACGCGCAGGGAAATTTCCTGCATGGCTGGACGAACCACAAAGGGCTTGCCGGGGTTCCATTGGCTGATCACTTGCTCGGTAATAGCGCAGATGATCTGTCCGTAGGCGCGCATCCGTTCACCATGGAAGGGAGGCATCAGCAGTTGTCTCTGGCGTTGATGGCGTTTGCCATCGAGCAGGATCAAAGAGTGTTCGCCGAGCAGGGGTTTAAGGATTTCATTTCCCTCAGCGGAGTTAAGCTGCTCTGGGTCAGCATTAAAGATGGTTTGCAGGGCATGAGGGCTGCTGAAGTAGAGGAGAGGGGGAAGTTTTTTACCCAGGACTCTGAATGTGTCACCATATTTCTGGGCACGGTAGTCTAGGGTTTCCAGGGGACGAAAGATCCACTGGAGCCTCTGGAGGAAGGGTAGGGTTTTCGGGCCATCGGGCAGTCGCATAAGGGTTTGCCTCTGGACTTTGCCCTTCTATTATCACTTTAAGTAGACTAACCATCTAAATTAGAACTATAGCAATCCTAAATGATTCGTGAACTCAAGAGTTTCTGTTCTTGGCGTTCTTGGCGTCTTGGCGGTGAGGCAGCCCTGAAGGAGGGTTTCCCTCCGTAGGGGACTGCGATTGCCCGTTGGGTTCGTTTAAAAAAGTAATGTTCATCCGAGGATAGGATTGCTATAGAGAGATAAAAATATGTTGTTTTGTAGCGAATTGTCAGGTGCGTAAGATTTTGTTCGTGGAACTCCTAGGTGGGATCGGCGATATTTTAATCGCCCTGCCTGCTATTCAGGCTTTGGGCCGCTCTCATCCAGAGGCTGAACTTACTGTTCTTACCATGCCACCCGGTGGTGAACTGCTAGAAAACGAGCCGCTGATTCACAGCATTGTCTATGCCGAAAATGGCAATGCTCGAAAATCGGTTGAAGTGTTAGTGGCTCGTCAAGCCTTTGATCTGATTGTGTCAGATACTAATTACGACGGCATTGATGGGATAATTCACAACAGTGCTGCGTCGCGAGTTATTACTAATCTATGGCGGACACCACCAGCGGATGAACGGGTGGGCGATCGCTTTCTCCAGATCCTGCTAGCAGAGGGTTTGCTCGAGGCGGATGTAATCAAACCGACCCAGCTCCACCTTACCCCAGCAGAAGTTAGCCGCGCTCAAGAGGTACTTGGGCTAGCTGGTCGCCCCCTGGTATTTTTATGTCCAGATGCTGGAATGCGAATTAAGCGTTGGAGTACGGCGAACTTTGTTACATTAGGTCAGACGCTTCGGCAGCGCTACGGTGCTAGCGTGATTGTCCCAGTCGGTTCTGACCCAGAACAGGCAGCAGGTATTGCCGATGCGATTGGTGATGGCGCACAGGTTTGGTCTCGTGGCAAGCTGCGTGATTTGGCAGCTGCCCTAGCCTGTGCTGACTTAATGGTTGCAGCTGACACCGGCCCTGCCCGGATTGCAGCAGCAGTGGGTGTGCCAACAATCACCCTATTCGGCCCCTCCTGGCATGGACGCTATGGTCAACCGCTTCCACACATAAATTTGCAAGGATATCCAGAGTGTCATGAGCGTATCATCCGCAACTTCACAGAGCAACGCTGTTGGTACAGTGGAGTTTGTCCACTGGAGAAAAATTGGCAAACCTGCATGGAAACCATTTCCCCAGCTGAGGTGTTAGCTGCCGCAGAACAATTGTTGACTAAAGTTGGAGTAGGGAGTGGGCAAAGGTGCGTAACATCTTGGTAATGCGGCTGGACAACATTGGGGATGTAATTATGACCAGCCCAGCTCTACGCGCAATCAAGGAGAATCTGCCGGACTGCCGCATCACACTGATGGCGAGTCCATCTGGGGCACAGGCTGCCCCCTTACTGCCGTGGGTGGATGAGGTTCTGCCTTGGCGTGTCCTCTGGCAGGACTTGGGTCAGCTCGATTTCGCTCCGGCGCGGGAGTGGGAATTAGTGAGGACTTTGCGCGATCGCCACTTCGACGCCGCGATCATCTTCACCAGCTTCAACCAAACTCCCCACCCCGCTGGCTTTTTGTGCTATCTAGCTGGTATCCCCCTACGGCTGGGTGAATCCAAGGAAGTGGGGGGTGCTGTGCTGACGACGGAGGTGGTAGCGGCACCAGATGAGATTCATCAAGTCGAGCGTAACCTGCGGTTGCTTGAGGTAGCTGGGTTTGCTGTAAGCGATCGCAGTCTCTCCATCCAAATCAGCGTTGCTGCACAACAAGAAGCGACGCTATGCTTGGCTCAACACGGGATAGGCGCTGGTGCGCCGTATATCTTGCTGAATCCCTGGACAAGTTGCCAGTCCCGCAACTATGACTCTCAACGCTTTGCCGCTGCCGCACGTCAACTAGCGCTACATACAAGTTGGCCTATCGTTGTGACGGGTGTGGCTAAAGACCGCGATCGCAGTGGTACCCTAATGGAAGTACTCTCGCCCCATGCCATCGACCTCATCGGCACCACAAGGCTGCCTCAACTAGCTGCTCTAATTGCCAATGCCCAGCTGGTGCTGACCAACAACACCTCTACCATGCATCTGGCTGATGCCACACGCACCAAGAGCGTTATCCTGTTTGCAGGCACTGAGTACGAGTCACAGTGGCGACCACGCAATAGCCCGTCACGGCTACTCCGCCGACCTACCCCTTGTAGCCCATGCTACGCCTTTACCTGTCCCTACAATCTGGAATGCCTGGATATCCCACCAGAGGAAGTAGTAGCCGCAGGGCTGGAACTGCTAAAAGATTATGCTGACAGAAATTAAACCCGCCGCAAGCCGTTGTGAGCAGAAGCGTTGTAATCAGCTTTAGCCCCAATACCTCCTCAGGATGCCGAAAAAGGAAACGCACGAAAAGCCAAGGATTTGGCAGCCCACCAACTTTAAGGTTACGCTTTGGCGCGGCTGTGATTCCGGCGGGGTGCTACCCCGACATGCCCATGAGGAATTTCAACTGGTGTTGAGCCTTGAAGCTCCTTACGAGTATAGCTACCAGCGTAGCAACAGCGTTGTCCCCCCTGGTCACCTTGCAGTCATTCAAACTGGAGAACCTCATTCCTTTTGCTCTAATGACCATACGGGTCGAGCTTTGCGACTGATGTTCATTGAGCCGGATCTACTACGTCGCGTAGCAACAGAAGTTGTTGGAAGTGAGCAGAATATTTCGGTTTTTCCAACCCTTACTGTCTCGAACCAACACCTTGTAGAGCTGTTTTTGAAAGTGCATACAACCCTAGAAGGTCAAACTTCCCGGCTTGAAAGGTCAAACTTCCCGGCTTGAAAGTGAATCTCTCATCTTGCAAGTATTGACTCAGCTTGTTTTGCAATGCGCCCAGCAACCTCCTTCTATTCGAGACTTGGGACAGGAACGACAGTACGTCAAGCTCGTCCAAGAGTACCTGGAAGACAATTACGCGGAAAATGTCTCACTTGAACAGCTTGCTCGGATGGTAGGTTTGAGCACCGAGCATTTGGTGCGGGTGTTTACCGCCCAGATGGGGCTTCCACCACATACCTATCAAACACAAATACGTATTTCACGCGCCAAAACGTTGCTTGCAAAAGGCTATTCCATCGCCGATGTGGCTCAAGACGTTGGTTTTGCAGATCTAGCTCACTTCACCCGACATTTCAAGCGTCTGAACGGAGTTACCCCTGGCATTTACAGGTCAGATATCAAGAACGTTCAAGACAGAGGGGTGTGATCACCCTAAAATCAGGGACAGTCAAAATTGCGCCGGGAAATTCCCTGGCGCAAAGGAAGTTTATGACAATGAGTTTCGATGCGATGAGTTTTGCTCGGACGTTCACCCATCACACTGCAACAGTCAACGGGGTGCGTCTACACTATGTGACCGGCGGAGAAGGAGATCCTGTGGTCTTGCTGCATGGGTTTCCTGAGACTTGGTATGCCTGGCGCCAAGTGATGCCCGCGCTGGCTAAGCACTACACTGTGATCGTGCCGGATCTGCGGGGGCTGGGTGATTCGGAGCGACCCGAGGGCGGCTACGACAAGAAGACGCTCGCCGAGGATATCTATCAGCTTGTCCAGGTGTTGGGGTGCGAGAGCATCTACCTGGTAGGGCACGACTTCGGCGGTACAGTTGCCTACATGTATGCGATCGCCCATCCAAACCAGATCCGTCGCCTGGTACTTTTGGAGGCACTGATGCCGGGGTTCGGGTTCGAGAAAGGGCTGGACTTGACTCAGGGGGTCCGCTCTTGGTTCTACGGCTTCAACACAGTGCCGGACTTGCCAGAGGCTCTGTTGGCTGGTCGGGAGCGGCTCTACTTGCAGTTCCTCTACCGGGACTTCCTTTACGACCCCACCGCGCTCGGGGAAGAGGACATGGTCGAGTATGTGCGGACCTACTCTCAACCAGGGGCTATGCGCGCCGCCCTGAACCTGTATCGAGCGCTCCCCCAGGATCTGAAGGATTTCCCAAGAGCAGCGAAGACCAAGCTACCAATGCCCGTGCTGGCGCTCGGTGGCACAGCGAGTATGGGTGCGCGCGTGCTGGAAGCGAACCGACCCCTGTGCGATCACATACGCGGTGGAGTCATCGAACAGGCGGGGCATTTCCTTCCAGAGGAGCAACCAGAGAAACTTACCGAGCAGCTTCTCGCTTTCTTCAAGGAGGAAGCGCAGAACGTCAATGCATCCGTTGGCTAAGAGAAATCAAGCGTATGGCTCACTTCCAGGGCCGTTGAAGCACACCAACGACAGGATAATCAGAGGAGAAACAGTATGGCGAGTGTCATGATAGCGGCCGACGCGTCAGTTATCAGCTTCATCCAGGTGTGGACAATGCCCGACCCGACGCATCAGCAGCGATGGCTCCAGACGATGCACGAGCGGATTGGCGTGATGATACCTCAGCCGGGCTTCGTCTCCATGACCCTTCATTCTAGCCTTGATGGAACGGGAACGGTCGTCTACGCCCAATGGTGTAGCCAGGAGGAGCTGGAGATGGCCATCAACCAACCACAGGCAAAGGATGGTCACCAGGCACTAGCGCAATGGGGGGAATCAGCGGGAACGGTCTACCACACTGACTCTGTTTATACACCTGAGACACCCCACAGAGCCCAGATTACAGATGAAGCAACGGTAGCGACCTTCATTAATGTATGGAAGACTCCTACGGTTGAACACCAGAGGCAGCTGATCGAGGCGATGAATGGGGAGATGAACTCAATGACGCAAAAGCCAGGCTTTGTCTCGCTTACGATCCATGCCAGTCTTGACGGGCAGAGTGTTGTAGTCTACGCGCAATGGCGTAGTCGAGAGGACTTCGACCGCGCGATTGCTCACGACGAGCAGGCTTTAAAAAGCCGCCGGGCATTGTCGCAGTGGGGTGAGCCAAGAGCTAACCTCTACCGGGTCGATGCCGTGTTCTTGGCCGACGCCCCGCCTGCCCTGCCCAATGTGGACGAGCGCGATGCACGCGCCCGAGTAGTCTGATTGAGCACGTACCTAGATTTTGTCGGGAAAAAGGTCAGAGTCGCGACTTAATCCGAAATTCGCGATACAAAAGGATATTTCTCGCGCTCTTCATGGTAGAGTTTCTATAGAGCCGAAAACCAAGGCTGTAAAACCCAACAAAATTATAGGCAAGAAATCCTTCTGTGTTCTCTGAACTAGCTCGCCTGTAGCAAGGTTGACGGGAAGTCCACCAGTCATTAAAGCAGTTGAAAATAGTGTCCGAGGCTGAATCAGGAAGTTTTCAAGTCTAATGATGAAGGCAGTGCGTCAGTGCGAGCAGCCTTAGCCCAAAAAGCCTAAATGACCCGCATTGCCTTGATTGCAGGTACTTACCAACCGGAAAGCTGTGGAGTAGCCCACTACACCGCTCGCCTCCGGGAGACTCTGAGTCAGCAGGGTATCGAGTCTGTCGTCCTTACTACCCATGCAGCTGCTGTGGTTGCCAATGACCCTAGTGTGAAGGGCGTGGTGCGGGATTGGCGACTCGCTAACCTCCTGTCTCTGGTGCAAGCGGTACACCTTACCAATGCTGACATCCTCCATATCCAACATGCCGCAGGAACCTACGGGTTTGAGCGTGCCATCTTTCTGCTGCCGCTACTTTTGAGAGCAACTGGGTGGCGCGCACCTATTGTGACTACAGTGCATGAGTATGGATGGTGGGAATGGCAGCCCTTGGGTGTTCCGCCCCAAGTGGTGGAATACTTGAAGATGTGGGGGCAGCGTCGCCGCTGGTGGGACCGCGAGGATGGATTTTTACTGACCTTGAGTGATGCGGTCATTACGACCAACGCGGATGCAGAGACGATAATTGACCAACGGCTGCCGGAACTGAGCGATCGCGTGTACCGCATCCCCATCGCGGCAAATGTCGATATCGCACCAATTGAGCGTGATACTGCACATCAGCTACTACAGGAAAAGTGCAGGTGGCCTGAAAATGCCACAGTCATCGCATTCTTCGGCTTCCTCCACCCAGTCAAAGGGTTAGAAACACTGCTAGCGGCGTTTAAACAAGTGCTAGCCACCCAGCCCCAAGCGCGTCTGCTGCTCGTCGGTGGGGTTGAAAGTCTCGCCTTAGGCGGTGAAGACGCCAAACGATACTGGGATAAGCTCCACGCGCTTGTAGCCGAGCTGGATTTGAGCCAGCTGGTTCATTTAACTGGCTACGTGAGCGCTGAAACTGCCTCACACTATATGGCTGGGGCAGACATCGGGGCGCTGCCATTCAACCACGGCCTTACTCTCAAGAGCGGTTCACTATTGGCTCTCTTGGCTCACGGTTTGCCGGTAGTTGCTACACAGCATAACACGTCTCTACCTGATGGACACCCAGTCCGGCTCGTACCCCCTCGTGATATTGACGCCCTGACAGCTAGACTGCTGGATCTACTGAAAAACCCAGCTGAGCGCGCTCAATTAGGTGAGGCAGGTCGTGCTTTCATCCAAAACTTCAATTGGCCAGAAATCGGGCGATCGCATCGGTCAGTTTACATGCAAGTTACTTCCACTTCCTCTTTTTAAGACTCAAGCACGCCTAGAGCTTTGAGAAGCGTATTGGTTTTTACAGCAGAATACTAGTATTTGTGCTGGCTTTCTAGTCAAGTTAGCAACATTTTTGTGAAGTTAAGCAATTAACGCTGCGTCCGGCCTAGATTTTACAGCGGTAGAAAAGCCCGACTGCATGGCGGAGCGAGCAAATTGCTAGTCGAACACCTTAAGTTCTTCCTTAATATGTCTATCTTCACTAGACAAGACCTGTTCGAATTGGCAAAATAGCCAAAGTTTAATAGCGAGAGAGTTTGTAGCTATATGTAAGATTGCGCCAGCTCAAGTAACTCCTGCTTCAGGATTGCTGAATGACCCCATGATTCAGTACGAGACTTGCAGTGATGACTCAACTATTTGCTCCTCTACCAACTGATCGTGACCGTCGAATTCTCTGCTGCTATGTTAATGCTACTAGCACCATTCAGATTGCTCGGATTGCGAATATTGCAAATTGGTACTTTGAGCGCGTTGTTTTTCCTGGACAACGTCTTTTTTTTGAAGCGCTGCTAGATGCTCAGTTGGAAATTCATACATGCGTGATCAGCAGTGCAATTTTATCAAATAAGATACTTTGCGATCGCCTACGTGTCTACGAAGAACTCAGCATTTCAGATTACTGATGGCTCTTTGTTCGGTAGCGTTCAGCCGTTGCGAGGAACGAAGCAATCAACAAACTCTGGTCTTGCTAGTAGTAAGTAATCAATGGTATCTGGATGCCGTAAGGAGAAAGCGATGCCTGGTCTGCATCTAAATAGTCAGAATCTACCGTACCCCGATCCGATCCATCCCGTCATCGTCCACTTCGTGATTGCGATGGTGGTTTTTTCCTTCTTCTGCGACGTAGTGGGGTATTTCACCCACAAGCACCATCTATTCGAAGTAAGTTGGTGGAACATGTTTGTCGCTAGTATCTGCATCTTCCTAGCCGTGATCTTTGGTCAATTTGAAGCCGGGATCGCAGACCCTTACGAGGCGGTGAAGACGGTACTGAATTCGCACACGGTCACAGGCTGGTCGCTGTCGGCTCTAGTCGTCGGCATCACCGCATGGCGGTTTGTGATTCGCAACCGCGATCCACTAAAGATACCAGTGGCATATCTAGGATTAGCAACGTTTTTGCTCTGCCTGGTGTCGTTACAAGTGTATCTTGGGAGTAAGTTAGTGTGGGTTTATGGATTGCATGTAGAGCCAATCGTGGAAGCGACGAAGAAGGGGATATTGAAATGAACCCTGAACTAGTGGACCAGTTGGGGTTCAAGCTGGGAGACAACGGACTACCCTATGAGTTCCCAATTCATGCGAACCTAGTACATCTGACACTGGGACTGTTTATCATCGCCATCACCTTTGATATCGCAGGAACACTGTTTCCCTTAGAAAAGCCGATCCTAAAATTTTTGGCTTTGACTGCGGTGCGCGCGGGCTTCTACGATGTCGGGTGGTACAACCTACTGGCGGCAGCGGTAATCACGTTTTTCACCGTAGCGGCGGGTTTTTTCGAGATTATGCTAGCGAACCCGCCAACTGATATGAAGAGTGCGTGGGGGTTGGGGGCGGCGCCGACGATGCTCTTACATGGTGTCGGAGGAGTCTTGCTGTTGATGACAATCGTTGTTATGACAGTGTGGAGAGGGTTTCAGCGCTACATCTGGCGGCAGGACAAAGTCCGGCAGGTGCAGTGGAGCTACTTAGCAGCGGGGATTGCGATCATGGGCATTTTGTACGTCCACGGGACGCTCGGGGCGCAACTGGGAGACGAGTTCGGGATTCACACGACCGCTGCGGGCTTACTGCGGCAGGGCAGAAACCCCAACTTGCTGCTGAAGTAAGCCAAAAACAGGCGCAGGCTCACCAGGATTGATTTAACAGAAGCGTTATTATGCTCAAAATTCTAAACATTCTGCTATTAGCCGGGTTTGTAGCGGTGGATATTGTTGCCAGCTACTGGATTGGACAGCAGGCGTACTCCTGGCTACCCAGTCAGGCAACAGCAGAAGCCAAACGGGTTGACGATCTGTTTAGCTTCCTAGTGACGATTGGCGCATTCATCTTCCTGGGGATTGTTAGCTTCATCGGGTATTCAATTCTCACCTGTCGCGCCCCGAAAGGAGACTTCAGCGATGCGCGCCCGGATCGGGGTAATCCGTTGCTGGAAGTCCTGTGGACAGGAATCCCGGTGCTGTTGGTGTTGTGGATTGCGCTCCAAAGCTACAACATTTATCAGCAAATAGATATTCAGGGTTTGACACCAGTAGTGCATCTGCATCTGCCGATGGACGCCGAACCAGCTAATGCCGCAACCGTCGGTGGCAACGACAGCAAACCTGAAACCGTCGGCAACCAGAATCGACCCGTGGCAGAAGAGATTGAGGTGGTGGCTAAGCAGTGGTCTTGGCTTTTCCGCTATCCACAGCGTCATGTTACTAGTACGGAATTGCACATGCCGGTGAATCAGAGCGTCCGCTTGGCGTTGCGTTCAGAAGACGTTCTCCACGGTTTCTACGTGCCTGAGTTCCGTCTGAAGCAGGACATCATCCCCAACCGCACAATTAACTTTGTGTTAACGCCGCTCAAGGCGGGCAAATATCGGCTGAAGGATTCCCAATTCAGTGGCACCTACTTTGCTGTGACGGAGGCGGATGTCTACGTTGATTCTCCAGCGGCTTATACCCAGTGGCTTAACCAGGCTTCACGCCGCACGCCAGCACCAGCAAACAATCTAGCTGCTGCTGAACACGCTCGAAAATTAGAGAAATCTTTCAGAAGCGGTTGGCAGACGATCGCGCCCGCCCCACCGCCGGTAGTGAATCATTCCAGTTGAGAACGCAAGGAAGGTAATTGATGACAAATAACCCGATTGAAGGTATTGCTGGCGCCAGAGGGTCTGAAAGTGACCATAGTTCGCCGACTACGGGCTTAAGGCGCTACTTGGGCTTCAGCACCGACCATAAGGTAATCGGTATCCAGTACCTAGTCACATCTTTCATCTTCTTCCTGATCGCTGGGTTGTTATCGATGATCATTCGTGGCGAACTGATCACCCCGCCATTAGATCTTGTAGATCGCCCGGTTTACAATGGCTTGTTCACCATCCACGGCACGATGATGATCTTCCTGTGGATCATCCCGACCCAGGTGGGCTTAGCTAACTACCTGATACCGCTGATGATTGGGGCGCGGGACATGGCGTTTCCGGTTCTCAACGGCATCGCCTTCTGGATCATTCCACCTGCGGGTATCCTTCTGTTGTCAAGCTTCTTGCTGCCTTCGGGTACTGCACAGGCTGGGTGGTGGTCCTACCCGCCGGTCAGCATCCAAAACCCGTCCGGTCACCTGATTAACGGCGAACTCATCTGGGTTTTGAGTGTAGCGCTGCTGGGCATCTCATCGATTATGGGGGGGGGGTGAACTTTGTCACAACAATTGTGCGGATGCGGGCGCCGGGAATGACGTTGTTCCGCATGCCGATCTTCGTTTGGACGGTGCTGAGTGCCCAGTTGCTGCAACTGTTTTGCCTGCCTTCGCTCACGGGTGCAGCGGTGCTGCTGTTCTTCGACCTGGCTCTGGGGACAACTTTTTTCAATCCGTTTAAAGAAGGCAGCCCGATTCTCTACCAGCACCTGTTCTGGTTCTACTCCCACCCAGCGGTTTACGTGATGGTGCTGCCCGCCTTTGGCATCTTCTCAGAGATAATTACCGCCTTTTCCCGTAAACCCCTGTTTGGCTATAAGTCAGTGGCTCTAGCCTCGTTCGGGATTGCTATGGTTAGCATCTTCGTCTGGGTGCACCATATGTTCGCCAGTGGCACGCCTGGGTGGATGCGGATGCTGTTCATGTTCTCGACAATGTTGGTCGCCGTGCCGACTGGAATCAAGGTGTTTGCCTGGACTGCCACCGTCTGGAGGGGCAAGCTGCACCTGGAGACACCGATGCTGTTTGCCTTGGCAGGTGTAGTGATGTTTCTGTTCGCTGGCATCACCGGTGTCATGCTCGGCGCGACGCCGTTCGACCTGCACGTCAACAACACTTACTTCGTCGTCGGTCACTTCCATTACATCGTCTACAACACAATCACGATGGCGATCTTCGCGGCGTTTTACTTCTGGTTCCCGAAGATCACCGGGCGGATGTACGCCGAGGGCTGGGGCAAGGTACACTTTTGGCTGACGTTTATTGGTGCCAACCTGACGTTTTTCCCGATGCACCCGTTGGGCTTACAGGGTATGCTACGTCGTGTCTCCTCCTACGATCCGCAGTACCAGGGATGGAACGTCATCGCCAGCTTGGGCTCGTTCCTGCTGGGAATGGCGACGTTACCCTTCATTATCAATGTCATCGGTTCCTTGCTACAGGGCAAGATCGCACCCAACAATCCCTGGCATGCTACCGGACTGGAGTGGACGGTTTCCTCTCCACCCCCAGTCGAGAACTTCGAGCAGATTCCGGTTGTCACCGAGGCTCCCTACGGTTACGGCAAGTCCAAAGCGCCGAGTGAAGGCGCTACTGCCCGGGAGTGAAATTAAGTCGTAAGTCGTAAGTAATGGAGGGATATACTCATGAGTAACAAAGATAAGCGCGCAGCGCGTTCTTCACTTACGACTTACGACTTACGACTTACGACTTACGACTTGCCCCACACCCTACCCATATGGAAAGTCCGATGCGGACAAATCGATTACGCCAACCCCCGCCAACATCTGGCGGTAGCGGGGATACGGATAATGAGCATGGCAACGGGATGTTTGGCTTCACCGTGTTTCTGCTTTCCGAGAGCGTTGTCTTCCTCAGTTTTTTCGTGACATACATCGCGCTGCGCTTGACAACTCCCCACTGGCTACCGGCTGGTGTGCCGCGATTGGAAGTGCTTAAACCCGCGATCAACACCGTTGTGCTGGTTTCCAGTAGCTTTGTTATCTACTTTGCCGAACGCTCAATGGAGCGCCACAAACTGAGTAAATTTCGCTTGTTGTGGCTGACTACCTCTGCTATGGGTACTTACTTCCTAGTCGGTCAGGCGCTTGAGTGGAGGGGACTCTCTTTCGGGCTGACTACGGGGCTGTTCGGTGCGACTTTCTACCTGCTGACCGGCTTCCATGGTTTGCACGTTTTTGTCGGTATCCTCTTGCAGTTGCTCATGTTTGCTCGCTCTTTCATTCCTGGTAACTACAACAAGAGTCACTTCGGTGTGAGTTCGACTTCCCTGTTTTGGCACTTTGTTGATGTGATCTGGCTTATCCTGTTCTCGCTGATCTACATCTGGCGGGCATAAAAACGGGTTGACTTAGTTGGGAGAGGTTTCTCCTCACCTACTACTTCTCCCCCCAAATTGTTGGTGAGATGATTTTGGCATCTTTATCATCTAAATAAAAGTCGTAAACGGGTTCTCCCGATAGTTCACAGCGCAACGGCTCAATAATTTTAGTGAACGGATTCCAAACCGCTGTAACAATCCGTTTGGCTTTTTTTCTGACCAATTCACATTGAATATGTACCGTGGGCAGATGAATAACCATTGCACTGTGCAGAAAAGCCTCTACACTGAGCGCATAACGCTCTTGCAGATCCAAGAGTTTTCTCTCTAACTCTCTATTGGTGGCTTCAAGACGAGCTAATTCTTTTTCTTTGTCCTCACCCATCAGGCGGCGAGACTCAATTTTAGAGCTAATCTCAGAGCTTATAGTGCCGTAATAAGCTTTGAGTCGTTCTTCATCCCTAGCCCTAGCCCTGCGTAGCTTGCCGTGCCAATTCTCTAAATCGGCTCTAATCAATCTAGCTGATGTTTTTTCGATTAAACTTGACAACTCATCAACAGGCATCGCCGCCCGATGCTGTTGATTGTCCACAGGAATCCGGTCGGCTTCCCAGAATAAAGCATCCCCAATTTCTACTGGCGTCACTCCTGTTAGCTCATTAATGATAAAAGAAATCATCCCTATCCTTTTTTCATCCGCCTCGGCTGTGTAAGCCACATGACACCAGATGTAGTGGGTGATTTCTGGTTTGGCATCAATGAAGCGAATTAAACCATTTTGAGGTATGATTTTTTGCAGTAGCAGTTTTTCAAACCCCGTGGTTTTCAGATAACCGTCGAATTTGACCCCCAAGGCAGTAACGAGTCCTCTATCTGCTAGCAGTTCAGAGAACTTATTCAGCAGCTCAGAATGATAGGTGACAAAAAAGCTATTGGGGATATCAGCTCTTGTGGTTAAGGTAACTTCTTCGGTCAGGTTGAGAGCAAGAGCGATGTTTTCTGTCAACAGCACATTGAGAGCCTGCTCTCCAGCTGATTCCACTATCCCCTCATGCAGGGAGATAAGTTTGGCTAAGGTAGAAAGAATTGGATCTTCACTCATCGTCTAGAACTTACGGTACAATTACGCTTCAAAATCCTCACCAAAAATCTGCTGCTCCAATTCGCTCGTTTCCCGATATTTATCTTTGGCTTTCACCAACTCATCTGCTAGTTGCTCAAAAGCAGTATCTAGTTCTGGTTTGGCTTGATGTTTTAACCAGATGGACATCACTACTTCACTGAAATCAAATTCATCATCCACCTGACCTAAGATTGTCTCTATCTCCCCCACCACCAGTTCAAACATATTGATTTTGTCGTGTAAGATTCGGAGAATATATTCTTCAATGCTGTCCTTCAGACAGAAATTGAAGATAAAGACATCCTGGGTTTGTCCAATCCGGTGGATTCGACCAATGCGTTGCTCAATCTTCATTGGGTTCCAGGGCAAGTCATAGTTGACTATTGAGTTGGCAAATTGTATATTACGTCCTTCCCCACCCGTCTCGGATGCTAGCAAGACAGAAACCCGCTCTCGGAAAGCCTCAATTGCAGCATCTTTCTCTTTTAAGGACATATCTCCCAGAAATTCAGCAAAAGGTATACCTGCCGACTGAAGAGTTTCGGCTAAGTAGGCGCTGGTGGCTTTATGGGTGGTGAATACTATAGTTTTTTGCTGGGATTGTTTTAATAAGTCTACTAGAGCCTTAGCTTTCTCTACTTGTTTAATTTGAGCGGCTCGTCGTATTAAGGTTTTAAGTTCATCACTCTGTAATCTTTTGTCGAGGTTTTTAAGAGACTCGGTTAAGGCGCGGCTACTTGATCCAGCCCGCATTAAAAGATTAGTACGTGAAAACTTGTCTAGAGCTGGCTCTTGATCCCGCAAGAAATTCGTTAAATCCTGATAGAGTTTCTGCTCACTGGGGTTAGGCGTGACAGTGATGGTGGTAGCAAATCGTTTGGGCAATTTGACATCTACCAGAGAGCGGGTATTGCGGACCATCACTTCCCGCATGAGCTGGCGGAGCTTCTCTGGGTTTTTGGGAACTCTTCCATTTTTTGAGGAGACATACTCTTTTTTGAACGCCGCTTCGGTTTTCAATAATCCTGGTTTTAACAGGGTTAAGAGATTAAATAGTTCCACCAGTGAGTTTTGGACAGGGGTGGCGGTGAGCATTAAGATAAATCTCTTATTGAGGGCGTTAACAAGTTTCCAGTTGAGGGTGTTGCGGTTTTTTAGGTGATGGGCTTCATCCACAATGACTAAATCCCAACTCCGGGCGGTGACGTGGTCGAAGTGTTTGGGAGATTTGGCGGTGTTGAGGGATGCAATAATTCGGGGGTGAGATGTCCAGAATTCTTCAGGATTTTGTTGTCGTGCGTCCGAGTCGGTGGTAATGGTATCTATATTGAATTTTTCGGCTAACTCCTGCTGCCATTGAGAGACAAGGGAAGCTGGGGTCAGAACCAATATTGATTGGATCATGCCTCTGGCTAAATACTCACTCAGGATCAGTCCGGCTTCGATGGTTTTACCAAGTCCAACTTCATCGGCAAGCAGGGCGCGTCCTCCCAGTTGTCTAAGGACTTTTCTGGCTGTTTCGATTTGATACCAGTGCTTGTCGATGGCGGTGAGGGTGGGGAGACATACGAGAGAGTCGTAATCCGCCATCAGAGACAAGTTGAACAGCTCGGTGCGGGCGTAGTAGTAGTCAATCTCGTCAGTTTGCCCGACTTTCAGGGCAGTCATGGCTTTTGAGTGGTTGAATTTAAAGGTGTAGAAGTTATCCATTGACTGCTGGTATTTAAGCTAGCGAGCGGCCGTTGGCAGATATCTGGCTAAAGCCAGATCGCGTCAAGGGGCGCAACATCGTATAAGTAAACTTGCTTAAGTTCACTAAGTGAAGTATCTATATTTTACAGCGGATGAAGTACTCTACGTACATAAACGTGAGCATATGTTCCAGTTTCACACCTTAATTTCTCCCTTAAGTTGTCCAAAAAATCTACATCTTGACTATAGACGAGCCAGCAACAGCAACGAGCAATTGCTCAATTTGATTCCTTCACAAGCAATAGAAGAGGTAAACCAATGCCTATAGAGAAAAGCCTCTTGTTCTCGCCACAGAGCAACAATCCGATGCAAGACGTTTTTGACAAGATGCTCCATTGGGACGGCATTAGTCTCCACACTTGCATCAGTCCCAACCATTTTCCAGAGCATAGTGATTCTAAACTCAAGATTGCTGTACCTCTCAAGCACGCATCTATCCAGGCTACTTGGCAGACAGCAACAGGACGCCGAAAACGTCAATGTGTTAAGGAAGGTGACGTCGCGCTCATTCCGCCCCACCAACCGCGCGAGATCATCTGGGAACGGGAAGCAGAGATTGTTGCGATCTAGCTTGATCCGGTGAACAGCAGTGACACCCAAAGCTTACAGGGAAGCACTCTGAGGCTTCAACGTTAGCGTTGGGCAAGATTCTGATACGAATCAGCGGCAAGAATCTGAAAGACTTAAACAGTAGACACTCGCTAATTTTGAGCTAGAAACACAGAAGCCAAGGCGATGCCCAGATGATGAATGGA
>JAABUZ0100003567.1_pt1 | contig 22859 bp, 21 predicted proteins | sample 5562091 | NCBI WGS metagenome assembly JAABUZ01 (sample SAMN12813069, study PRJNA571459) | rock metagenome | isolation source: Antarctica rocks | place: Antarctica: Victoria Land, Linnaeus Terrace sud | collected 2015-12-21
ATGAATGGATTGAGATAGAGGCTTATAAATCCTGGTCAACTTTTGTGGCATCTGTCGAGAAAATTTTAAGAGAATTTGGCAGAAATTATGTAATTAATTTTGTTTAACTACTTAGCAAAGTCGATGGCAGGAACCAATTCTCGCTGCATATCGGGGGCTGCTTCAGTTTGGTTCCTCACCAGCGATTCAACTCCACCAGAACCCAGCGCTTGCATACCCAGTTTCTCAGCTCGAATAATTTGTTGCCACGCCAAAGCAGCGGGACGGGATTGGCCGTTTTCCCAGCGGTTAACGCTAGCAAAAGAGACGCCCATAAGTTCGGCGAAGCTTGTCTGAGTCAGACCTAACTTGGCACGAAGCCGCTTAACACGGTCAGGAAAGTCCGGCGGTAGCTCGTGGTGAGTGCCTCTGATTGTTCCCATATCTTATCCATCAACCATGATCCGAGCCATGTTCCGCGCTTTGACCCCGTGTGATTTAAAAGGTATTATAGCATCTGCTATATAGGCGTCGAGTAGGACACAGGATGCCAATTTTTGAAAGCGTCAAACTGACACTGCGTTGGTTATAGTAGAAGCCAGAGAAAATCACCGAGCAAGCCAGAGCTAAATATTCAGGTCGGATTTGTTAGTCAGCTTCTTTAGGTAATGTTATGGTACAAACCATCCAGGCTAGAAATGCAACTCTCCGTGACCTGATCGATAATTTTGGACTCCAGCTCGTCCGGGACAATCAATTCTTCCGCGAATGGCAGGACAACCTTCCGGCTGTCACTGACTCAGAGAAGCAACTCCTAGATCGGGTTGTTGATGGATTTATAAATCTGCTGAACTATCCTCCTGTACTGGAAGATGTGGTCAGGATGTCAGTGCTAGACCCATTGCTCTTCATTGGCGGCTTTTACCTTCCTCCCTTCCACGTCAAGTCAGAGCAGTCTGTAAAAATCATTACTGAGGACGAAGGAACCATCATCACAGGTAGCCTCGATGTCCTCATCCTCCTCGAGCGATTGTGGGTTCTAGTGGTTGAGTCGAAAAAAGTCTCCTTTTCTGTTGAAGTTGGACTCCCCCAAATCTTGTCTTACATGCTGGGCAGTCCCGCTTCAGAGCAAACCTGCTTTGGCATAATCACCAATGGCAGCAGTTTCATCTTTGTCAAACTCGTTAAAGGCAATCCACCTCAGTATGCGACTTCCAAACTATTTGGCATTCGCAATACAGGAGACTTGTACACCGTCTTCAGCGTTTTCAGGCACCTCGGTCAACTAGCGGGATGAAAGCTAATCGATGCTGTGGTCAGTCCCAGTCTCTTCTGGATCACAGCGGATCTCAATCAGAAATCCATCTGGATCGTAGAAGTAGATGCCTCGCCCGGTGGGGCGACTGACTGGACCATGATCGATTGGCACTTGATTTTTCTTTAGTACCTCGACTGCTCGGTCAAACAATTGCGGATCGATGTCAAAGGCGAGGTGATTGGCGCGGGTAAAGCCGCGATGGGGGTCTACATCTGGCGGTGGCAGATCCGGCTCCCAAAACAGATCGAGGACTGTGCCATCTGGGGTGACGAAGTTGCTCACTTTCCCAGCCGTAAAGAGCGATCGCAGCGTTGTGGGCACTTCTTCGCCCGTTAGTTCGTGAAGACCGAGTATAGCTCCGTAGAAGTGACGGGAAGCTTGTAGATTATGCACATTGAAGGCGATATGATGTACCCGCCGCAGATGACCTGGCGCCAGGGCTGTGCTTAGGGTGGTGGGGTTAGACAACATGGTAAAAACCGCTCCATTTCGTTACTACCATACGCATTCAAGGTTACGATCTATCTACTACATTGTTACCTAATCTCGCGTCGAAATGTTCTCACGGCTTCCGCGCTATCTGATTGTGCCAGCAATACGCATCGTGTTAGCAAATCCATTTCCAGATCTTTAAGTCCTGGTAGTTCACTTTGATAAATTCGCTCGTAATTGTTTCCCCGCAAATGATAGAGGGAAAATAGCCCATCTTCCCAGAACCATACTTCCGGTACACCTAATGCTTTATAGCGAGCTAGTTTACTCGGACCGCCACTGGTAAAGACAACTTCGATTGATAAATCAGGAATTGGTTTAGATTCACCAATGCAATAAGACTCATCGGCTTGGGCTGATGCGACTGACTCAGCTTCTTGCGTCATAGAGCCAGTTGGCTCAAACTTGATGCTCCTCTCGAAAAAGAAGGTTTCAATCAGATAGCCTATTATAGTTTTAAAACCTTCGTGATCGCGCCCAGGCATCAGAATTTCAATCGTACCATTGTAGTAAAAGAGCCTTACACCAGGGGAGTCGGCAAATCCTTCTTGGATTAACTTAAACTGCTGCCAAGTTCTCCCGTGGTGGACTATGCGTTGATCTCTGGTTGGCTGAGCGAAAAGTTGAGTTTGTGTCATCGCGATTACTCCATTTATTTATTATAATAGAAATAAAACATTTCTCTTATAATTCTAATTTTTTAAATAAAACTTAATGATGCCGTTTGATTACTCTTTAGATTTTAAAAATATTGATTTCCGCTCCTCTCCTGAGCTTTATCGAGTCGGTAAGGGTGAGCAGGGAGTGCTTTTGGTAGAACCGTACAAATCAGAAATTCTTCCTTACTGGAGGTTCAAAACTCCAGATATTGCTAGGCAGTCTAGCGAAAAAATCTACTATATGTTTCTTAATTATCTTCAGCAGGATGATTTTATTGGTGCGGATATGGCTCGGAAGTTTTTACAAATGGGTTATACTCGTTCCCGCAGATACGCTAATCATAAGAGCGGCAGAAAATACAAGCAAAATCCTCAAAAAGAAACCTCTAAGTCAGCGCAAATAAAAGCAAGACAAGATATTTTACCAAATCAATTAGATCCTGTTAAAGCTGAGTGTGCGGCAATTTTTAAAGAGAAATGGATGCAAGCAAAGACGAATGAAAAATATTTACAGCTTTTAGCAAAGCATAAAAAGATGTAGGAGCAAGAATAACACGAGTGCGAACGCTTATTCACAGAAGAAGCCGACTAACACCATACCCAATGCTTGCTCAGGCGCTCCGACGCAAGCAGCTAAGTTTAGGGGCAAAACATAGGTTTTGCTGATTCAATTTCCGCGAAAAAGCGATAAAGTTCTCAGTTTACATAAGCAAAGCTTATGAATCAGACTTAAGGTGTGATGATCATCCTTGCGGATTTTCACCGATTTCGACTAACGTATCACAGAGTGAAATAGAACTTAGGCGTTTTGACATTAAGGAGAATCGAAATGGGACTTGGCGACGGTCTGAATGACCCGAATAAAAGAGGGATGGTCGTGGCTGACTGCATTAAGTTGATAGACGAGCTGGTTGCTTCAGCAGGAGGGATTTCTGGTCTCGGCTTAAAAGCTGGCTACGCCGCTGTAAAGGGGATCAAGCCCGGTTATTGCGCCGGAGCCGTTGAGCGGCTTCTGCCGGATTCCTTCGCGGCACTCGATCCGATTTGGAGTGAGGGCATACAAACGGGTAACCCGGTCGAATACCTCATCCAGAACCGCTCTCACACGGCGGACACACTACTGGGCGTCACCGACGCCAGGATCTCGAAAAATCAAAGCGGGCTCCTGCGAGGGACATATGAAAAACTCCGCAATTCAGCTAAGGGGCATGTGGAAAAGGTAATACCGGGTTTAGCCAAGATAATCGATAATTACACCAAGAGCTGAACGGCAAAGCTAGCTGCCTTGGTTTGAGTCTTCAGACTCAGTGACTAACTCATCTACAAACGCTCTGAACCGTTCCTGCCAGTCAGGGACGGTAATAAGTTTTTCCTTCTGCCCAATAAATACTTATGCTTGCTTATTCACAGAAGAAGCCGACTCACACACACCCAATGCTAAACATTCCTCAAATACTGGCAGAGGAGCTTTCGCTCAGACCCTCACAGATTCAAAACGCCCTCGAACTTTTTGCTGAGGGGGCGACGATTCCCTTCATTGCCCGCTACCGCAAAGAGCGCACTGGCGAGATGGATGAAGTCCAGCTGCGCGACTTGTTTGACCGATTTACCTACCTGACTGAGCTTGAAGAGCGCAAATCGGTAATCCTGGATGCGATCGCAGAGCAAGGCAAACTGACCGAGGAGCTGAAGGTCAAGCTCCTCGCCTGCTTGCAGAAAACCGAACTTGAGGATCTCTACCTTCCCTACAGACCAAAGAGACGAACACGGGCAACCATCGCTAGAGAAAAGGGCTTGGAGCCGCTGGCGGAGTTCATCAAGTCGCTGAACACTCCCCGTGCAACTCCGGCGTCACTGGATGAAGCAGCAGGGATTTATGTATCCGAGGAGAAGGCAGTGAAGACAGCGGCAGAGGCGCTCAAAGGTGCCTCTGACATCTTAGCAGAAGTTGTGTCCGAGAAGGCCCAGTTGCGCGCTTACCTGCGAGACTACCTGCTAGAGGCAGGGACGTTTGTCTCACGGATCAAAGAGGATTATCCCGAAGGCAGCACCAAGTTTGAGATGTACCGTGACTTCCAGATCAGGGTCAAAAATATTGCGCCGCACAACCTGCTGGCACTGTGCAGGGGCGAGACTGAGGGAGTATTGCACTTCGATCTCTCCTTCGATGAGTCAGTCGTGATGTCCTACCTGGAGTCGAAGGAAATTCAGACAAAAGTACCGGCAATCCGGGACTTTTATCGAGGGATGCTCAAGGATGCATTCAACCGTCTGATGAAAACCTCCCTCCAAAGCGAAGTGATCGCCGATAGGAAAACCTATGCCGATATCGAGTCGATCAAGACGTTTGAAACCAATCTGCGTGAGTTGCTACTGTCTCCTCCTGGCGGAATGAAACCGACGTTGGCAGTTGATCCGGGATTCCGTACCGGCTGCAAGGTTGCTGTCCTCGATGAAACGGGGAAATTCCTGGAATACCAAGCTGTGTTCCCACACCAAGCAGCCCAGCAGCGAAGCCAGGCGGCTCTTACCATCAAGAATCTGATTAAGAAGTACAACATTGAGCTAATCGCCATTGGCAATGGCACAGCCTCCCGCGAGACAGATGACTTCATCTCTGAAGTTCTGCAAACAATGGAGCGCAAACCAGTTAATGTTATGGTGAACGAGTCAGGGGCATCGATCTATTCGGCAAGCGATGTCGCACGCCAAGAGTTTCCCGAGCTTGATGTTACTGTCAAGGGAGCGATCAGCATCGGTCGCCGCTTGCAAGATCCACTGGCTGAGCTAGTCAAGATTGATCCTAAGTCGATTGGTGTCGGGCAGTATCAGCACGATGTCGATCAGAAGCTGCTCAAGAAAAAGCTGGATGATACGGTAGAAAGCTGCGTCAACTATGTCGGTGTAGATTTGAACACCGCCTCAAAGGAACTTTTGACCTTCGTCTCTGGCATTACGCCAACCGTTGCCAAAAACATCATCACCTATCGCAACCAGTATGGGGCATTTAGAAATCGCCGGGAACTTCTCAAAGTATCAAAGCTGGGTGCAAAAGCCTTCGAGCAGTCAGCCGGATTTTTGCGCATTCGCGGTAGCGACAACCCACTAGATAACACAGCAGTCCATCCTGAAAGTTATTTTGTCGTTGAGGCGATCTTCTCTGACCTAAATGTGCCGTTGGCGCAGATCACAAAAGCTGCCGAGAAGCTCAAGTCGATGAACCTGAGGAAATACGTCACCGATACTGTCGGCGAACCGACGCTACGCGATATCATCAACGAACTTGAAAAGCCCGGAAGAGATCCACGCGCCGAGTTCAAGTATGCCACCTTCAAAGAGGGGGTTAAGGAAATCACACACCTCAAGGTTGGCATGGAACTCGAAGGCATTGTAACAAATGTAGCCAATTTTGGCGCGTTCGTCGATATCGGCGTTCATCAGGACGGTCTAGTGCATATCTCGCAACTGGCGGATCGGTTTGTTGATGATCCAAAGAATGTTGTCAAAGTAGGACAGGTGGTTTCGGTGCGGGTGCTGGAAATCAACGAGAAATTAAAGCGGATCAGCTTATCGATGCGATCGCCAGACGGGGCAAGAGCTTTTCGGAAGTAGGGTTCGTCTAGAGGCAAAGGGAGACTGCATTGTGGCTCATGAAAGCGCGGGGAATATGTATTGATTTGGGGAACGAGTGCGACGTGAAGATGTCCGCCCAGGTATGCCAGAGGCAGGTGCTGCTGAGCGTATTGTCAAGGGTTAGTGCAACAGCCGCAGTCAACAATTTTGCTGCTAATCAGCGATTTGTATGCCCGCGTAGACTCACTTGAAACGTATTGACAACGTAAATACATCTGCCTATAATGTTAGGCATGGACGTATATTTTGTGCTTAACGGCATTACCTTTGTGTGGAACGAGGAGAAAGCTCGAAACAATCCCGGTAAGCATGAGGTGACGTTTCAGCAAGCCGCAGAAGCTTTCTTCGATCCGTTTCTGGTTGTGGATGATGCCAGTCGCAAAGATGAAGCGCGAGATGCCATTATCGGCATGGACAGACGATGGAATCTTTTATACGTGGTTCACATTGAGTTTGATGAGGACAATATAATTCGCATTATTTCGGCTCAAAAAGCAACACGCAAGGAACGTGAAAACTATGAAAGTTGAAACCCTAAAAAAGCGATTAGATAAGAATCGCCCCATGATCACCGTTACCATTCGCATCCCTGAAGATGTAGTGGAAGATCTAAAACAGTTAGCCCCATTACTCGGATTTTCGGGTTATCAACCATTGATTCGAGCATATATTGGTCAGGGACTTAGAGCAGATCTTGAGCGATTGGAAAGCGATACGGTTTCCGCATTGATTGCGAGTCTAAAACGTCATGGTGTGAGTGCTGAGGTAATTCGTGAAGCCCTTAGCGAAATCACTCATGAGTGAGTGAAACTCACTATAAGTAATGATTGAAGCGCTGCTTCGGGCTTCAAGAATCTTCACGGAATCGATCTCAAGCTCGAACTGAATCCTGATGCAGCTTATACTCTATACCAAGGAAATCTGACTAAAACTCCGTTTGTCAGTGGCTCCTGTGATGTTGCTATTAGCATTTCGGTCATCGAGCATGGCGTAGAGTTACCAGCCTTTTTTGCCGAAGTATCAAGGTTACTCAAAACAGACGGCTTGCTGTTTCTTACGACTGATTATTGGTCAGAATACCTGGAGATTGATAATTCTATTAAACCATTTGGGCTGGAGTGGAAAGTATTCTGTCAAGCAGATATTGAGCAATTAATCGCTTTAGCTAAAGAAAACAATTTGGTGTTAGAACGGGATGGAGGTATCCCGGCTGGCTCAGATAGACCCATAGCCTGGCATAATTATAACTACACATTTATGGCGTTGCTATTTAGGAAAGTGACAGTACCCTATTGAATTAACCCTTATGGTTCAAGAATGGCATTATAGGGAGTTTACAATTAGCACTGACCGCCAGCGCCTTAATCTGGAACTCATTCACAATTTTTTAACCCGTTCGTATTGGGCTAGTGGTCGAGAGCTAGCAATAGTGAAAAAGTCGATTGATAATTCCTTCCCCTTCGGAGTTTATTGGAGAAAGCAGCAGATAGGCTTTGCCCGGGTCATCACCGACTATGCCACCTTAGCGTATCTTTCTGATGTGTTCATTGTGGAGTCATTTCGAGGGCAGGGGTTGGGGAAATGGCTTGTTAAAACTGTTATTTCCCATCCCGAACTTCAAGGTTTGGGGAAATGGTCTTTAGGAACAGCTGATGCCCATGAATTGTATCGTAAGTTTGGGTTTGCTGAAGTCAAATATCCCGACCGCCAGATGGAAAAGTGGGAAGAGAATACCTGAGTGTCTTACTCGTGGATTGTGCCGTCAGGCAAGATTGCCCCAGTCAATTTGGCTCCGGTTAGTTTTACCAAGATTCGGTCTGCTGACCTGACCTTGGCACCCCTCAAATCGGCACCCCTTAAATCGGCTCCACTCAAATCAGCTCCAATTAAATTAGTCTCCCGTAAATTGGCCCCGCTCAGGTTCGCCTGAAGCAAATTTGCTCTAAACAGATTCGCTCTTTCCAGGTTCGCTCCCTGAAGATTGGTGTTGTGCAGAAAGGCATCGCTCAGGTTAGCATTACTCAGGTTGGCATTGCTTAGGTTTCTTCCTGAGAGATCTTTTTCTTTCAGGTTCATTCCTCTCATGTCTGCCCCACTCAGGTCAGGATTCTGCTCCCTTGCTTGATGGTGAGATTGAGAGTGCGATTGATAGTGGTGTCGGGGTGGCTTTTCGTGATAGCGTGGTGGTGCTGACTTTGGTGATGGTTGCCCCTCTGCATGTTTTTTCTGGGCATTTGGTCGCATTGACCGCAATTGGTCACGCGCCTGATTAATCTCCTTCAGTTTCTCTTGCGCTTTGTGTTGTAGCCGGGGATTATCTTTAGGAATTCGGTCTGGGTGCCAAATGAAGGCCAAATCTTTGTAAGCTTGATTTACTTCCTCAAGTGTTGCTCCAGGCTCCAGGCCAAGAACTCTGTAGTATTGATCGTAAGCACTCATTTACTTCACGTTTCAAGAACACGACTCTCTTGTGGATAAGCGACGGCTATTACTACATTATTACTGGAGTTAAGACGCGCTGACAAAAGGAAGCCTTAAACTTAGTGCTATTCCTCCTTAGCACTTCGATCAATACGCCATAGCGGTAGAGAGTTATCTGCCCGGAAACCACGAAACTGCACGAGCCGAACACTTTTTGTTTTTGCTTTTGTAGGCGGTTATGATGTTGGTTTGGAGCCGCGCGTGACGTCAAGCCCAGACACGGTAGGAAGCTTGATTGTCTTGCCGGTACGCGCCGCTTCATAGATGACGGCCATTAGTTTGTGGTCTTGCAACCCTTCTTCACCGGGCGTGTACGGCTGTTTATTCTCCATCACGCACTCTGCCATGTGGTCCATCTCTAGGGCAAACTGGTTCTTTTGTTCCATGCGCCGTTCTTCCACAGTTTCGACCATGCTGTTGGTTCTGGATTTATGCGCCATATGCAAACGCAAACCTGTGTAAGAAAACGCCGGGTCCATTTCGGCCCAAGCAGCGTCGCCGAACACGCGGTAGCGTCGAGCTTCGTGGTAGCCGTAGCTAGCCGAGCAGGTGGCTAGGATGCCGCTGGGGAAGCGCATCAGGAAATTGATGTTTTCTTCCACCTCCTTAAAACGGGGGTCGCCCGGTGTGCTGTACATACTGGCGCTGATTTCAATCGGTTCCTCACCTATTAGGAAGCGGGACGTGTTCAGGCAGTAGATGCCGACATCCGGCAGGCAACCACCGCCTGCTAACGCTTTTTTTAACCGCCACTGGTTGAGGTCGCCGCCCTGGTTCTGCCCATTGTCGGCTGCGATCATCCTCACCGCGCCTAATTCTTTGCTGCGTACCATCTGCATCATGGCGCGATTGTAGGGTTCGTACTGAATGCGGTAGGCGATCATCAGCTTTTTGTTCGCCTTCTTACACGCGTCGATCATCTGCTGGCACTCTTGGGGCGAGGTAGCCATTGGCTTCTCGCACAGAATGTGCTTGCCCGCCTGCGCCCCACGTACCACATATTCTGCGTGCATCGAGTTGGGCAGGACGATGTAGATGACATCCACGTCGGGGTTGTTGCGAATGGTGTCGTAGTTCTGGTAGTTGTAAATGTTCTTCGGGTTGATGCCGTACTGCTGCGCCACAGTAGCGGCTTTGTCCGGGCTACCGCTGACGAGTGCAACCGGCTGGCACATCTTGGCTTCACCAAAGGCGGGCAGGATCTCCTCCAGCGCCAGCGTACCTAGTCCAACAATAGCGAAACCCAACCGCTTATCGGGTGGCAATGCCCTTGGCGGTCCTCCCGACTCTTTTTCCGTGGGTGCCATCAGTGGCGGCAACTTAATTTTTGGCGGCAGCGACGTTGACTGTTGGGCAACCGCCGGTTGGATCATGTCACCGACAGCACTTGCCGCTACCAATCCCAGACCTGCTGTTCTCAGGAATTTACGGCGTGTTAACTCTTTGGGCGACAATTCAGACATTGTTTCTCCTTGCTGAAATGAATCAGTAGTCAGTAGTCAGTAGTCAGTAGTTAGAAGGCACCTAACTACTGGGTACTATTGCAAGATTCCGATTTACAAATCAAGTAGGATTAGTATAATTGAGCCAATTGTGGCATATTGTTTTATTTATACTTATATTTTTAGCCAGCCAATTATGAGGTTAAAAATCAGGCGTTGCACAAGAGCGATCGCCACGCCTCAGGAGTCTGCACACCTTCGCGCCTGCTAGTCAATTAGCTGTTGTTGTTCATAGCGCGTGCTGCTTGAGCTTTCGAGCCGAGGCAAGGGCATTGAATCCTAATTACCAGCCCGAAAGGGTGAATACTGACGGCTGGGATCAAACACAAACCGCGTGGCGAACATTAACAGTATTTTCATGGCACTCTCGATTCAGCACGATTGCACCTGCACCGTTCGTTTGTTGCCTTGCTGAGCCAAAAATCCCCTCAAATGCGCGATGCTACAATGGTTGCATGAAGTTAGAGTGGGACGAAAACAAAGCGGCAAGAAATCAGTCAAAGCATGGAGTTTCGTTTGAGGAAGCCAAAACTGTTTTCGAAGATCCGCTCTATGTTGACTTCTACGATCCAGACCACTCTGATGACGAGGAACGTTACCTCATTGTTAGAGAATCAAACCGGGGACGCTTACTAATTATGTCGTATACGGAGAGAGGGGATTCGATTCGTCTCATTAGTGCTAGAGAAGTAACACTCGCGGAACGAGAAGCCTATGAAGAAGGTTGAGCCAGAGAAGGAAGACGAGCTGCGGTCAGAGTATGACTTAAAGAGTCTAAGGGTCAGAAAGTTAGGCTCTGAACGAAAGACTTTTGGCGGAACAATCGTTCGCTTAGAACCTGATGTTGCACAGATTTTTCCCAATGCCGATGCGGTCAATGAGGCCCTGTGAACTCACCGGTTCAGCAAACCCACACCTTACTTGAGCGTGACTTGCTAAGGATAGACTCGGCTCGATGCACCTCGTCATCCGTGCCATCTACCATCAATAAATACTCACCTCGCGAGCAGGGAGCTATATTAGCTCTGGCTCGGTTAGAGGGAATCACTAAACCAGCTAAAGTCGAAATCAAGCCACCACCTGTTACGCCAATACCAGCGCCTGCGAGGGTCATACCTACAGCCGTTCCACTAGTCCCCACGGCTACTATAAAACCGACTCCGGGCACTACCAACATACCAAGGCCCACTAAGCAACCAAGTACAGCACCTAGCATGCCACCTGTGATTGCACCTGCGTGAGCATCGTTCCCAGCACAATCATTTATACCAACTCCGTCACGCTGATGCTCATGGTCTGCGTATTTGGCAACGATAGAGATCTGAGCCACTGTAAACCCAGCACTGTTTAGTTCGCTGAGCGCATTTTCCGCATCGAGACGGTTGGAAAATCTACCAACAGCGTGTCTTTTTTGACCCAAAACCATCTTTTCCTCCGTCCCCAATGTTCATAAACAGTGACTAGACTTTGCTAGACCCTAATTTTTCGTCGCCTGGGTGTTAATATCGCTCAATCTATTAACATAATGTATTATTGCAGATTTCGCCAGAGAACAACGTCGTAGGGCACGTGTTTTCGGTGACTTGGCTAATTGTGTTATTAACTCGGTCGTCGAGATCCAGTTTCCTTTACACAGAGCGTGACACGACACTACTTCTTCCTAAATGTGCCGCACTTTTGGTAGGCTAGGGAGCGGATTACAACCCTCTGATTTCCACCAAACCCATAATGGCACAGCAAAACTTACCTACATGCCCCAAAGGTTGTTCAGTTCCTGGTAGTACAACCACAGTAGTTCTGTACAAAGCCTCTAGGGGCATCAATGATTATTGGTGTGTTGTGTGCAATTTTCGCTGGCCCATAGCAGACGACAAGCTATGCTAACGCAGCTGTCCTCGCGTCACTATTTGCCAGCAGATCTTGCAGCTCCTCGGCGTCCACTGTTTCCTTCTCAACCAACATAGTAGCCAGTTGTTCCAGAACGTGACGGTTATTTACCAGCACCTCTTTGGCACGACGGTAGGCTACCTCTACTAGGTGATGGATTTCATCGTCAACTGTAGCTGCCGTTTCTTCAGAGAAATCGCGCTCTGCTACGATATCTCGACCCAGAAACATGTTGCCTTGCTGACGACCGAGAGCTACAGGGCCAAGGCGATCGCTCATACCAAATCGAGTTACCATCTGACGAGCCACACTGGCGACCTGTTGCAGGTCATTCGAGGCACCAGTTGTTACTTCTTCCTCACCAAAGATCAGCTCTTCAGCAATCCGACCGCCCAAAGCCACCGCCATCTGATTTTCCAGATAAGAGCGGCTGTAAAGACCTGTATCCATCCGGTCTTCGCTGGGCGTAAACCAGGTTAAACCACCAGCCCGACCACGGGGAATAATGCTAATCTTCTGTACTGAATCATAATCCGGCATTAACGCTCCAACCAGAGCATGACCGGCTTCGTGGTAGGCTACCAGGGTTTTGCGCTTATCGCTCATCACCCGGTCTTTTTTCTCTGGTCCCGCCAGCACTCGGTCAATTGCGTCATTGACCTCATCCATCGAGATTTCAGTCAAATTCCGCCGCGCCGCTAGAATCGCCGCTTCATTCAGCAGGTTGGACAGATCCGCGCCGGTAAAGCCAGGCGTCCGACGGGCAATCCTATCGAGATCCACATCTTTCGCCAGCGTCTTGCCACGGGCATGAACCTTGAGAATCTCCGACCGACCCGCATAGTCAGGCCGATCCACCATAACTTGCCGGTCGAACCGACCAGGGCGCAACAGTGCGGCATCCAGCACATCCGGGCGGTTCGTGGCGGCAATAATAATGATGCCGGCGTTGTCCTCAAACCCGTCCATTTCGGTCAACAGCTGGTTAAGAGTCTGCTCACGCTCATCATTGCCACCGCCTACGCCAGCACCCCGCTGACGACCAACGGCATCAATTTCGTCAATGAACACGATGCAAGGCGCATTCGCCTTAGCTTGTTCAAACAAATCACGGACACGGGACGCACCCACACCCACGAACATCTCGACGAACTCGGAGCCAGAGATTGAGAAAAAGGGTACACTCGCTTCCCCAGCCACAGCACGAGCCAGTAACGTTTTACCTGTACCAGGAGGTCCGACTAGCAGCACACCCTTGGGAATTTTGGCACCCACTTCGGTGAACCTATCGGCGTTCTTAAGGAAGTCAACGACTTCGTTCAACTCCAGCTTGGCTTGGTCAATACCAGCGACATCCCCAAACGTCACCTGCGTTTGAGGCTCCATTTGAACTCTGGCTTTGGACTTACCAAAGTCCATTGCTTGGCTGCCCGGACCACTCTGGGCGCGCCGCAGCAAGAAGAACAAGCCAACCAGGAGCAGCACTGGGAAAAAGAGACTGCTCAGCGCCTTAAACCCGAAGCTTTCATTGGTTTGAGGCAAGACAGAGATATCAACATGGTTTTTGGTCAGAGTATCGACCAGACCAGGGTCGTTGGGTAAGTTAACCACAACCTTGTTACCGTCCGGCGATATCATCAGAGCCCTAGACCGATCAGAACTGAGGCTGACTCGCTCAACTCTACCTTTTTCAACTTCTTGAATAAAACGACTGTATCGCCACGTCTCCCTTTCAGTCTGGGGTTGTTGGTCAAAGAATGCTGTTCCCAGCGCAATCACAACAATCGCTAGAAGTGCGTACAGCCCTGCATTTCTCCACCGTTTATTCACCGGGGTCAATCCTTTTATTACTGTTTACTTTGCGAGGGCAAATTAAAACTAATGTTAATTAATCTTAATCTAAATTTTAATCCTGCTATTACTCCTTGAGGAGTAATAAATACCTGTCCACCCAGTGCCATGCATCAACACACCTTAAGGAAGAGAATTTAGGAGTTCAGATGTGCATCACTCAAATTTGCGTCAGTTAGGTATACTTAGACTGTTTTATCCTGCTAAAATTTCCTTCTTCTGCTTCGAAATCGTGGCGACCGTCTTCCACGTGCTTCAAAGATAGGGGCTGGCGACGGTCGCATTTATCAATCTAACCCGCCAAGAGACATTGGTTCATTGTGAAGCAGCGGCTCTCAGGCGTGAAACCAGCTGGTTAAACGCCATCCCGTCACGAGTACCGTCACGACGCGTTGACTCACCCGACCATAGTACGCGGTTGTCTTTGGTGCTTCGAATCGAGATTTTACCCCAAAAGCCATAGCCGGTAGAGCGAGCAGCCCCCTCAACAACCGCATCAGCCTTGGCCTGTGATGACACAACTTTAACGCGGTTCCATGCCTTCAAGCCCTCAATAATGTTGCTGCGAAAGCCGCCCGAGTCAGGTTCAAAGGGCATGACGTACAGGCTACGTACATCAGATATTGTCATAGCTTTACTCTGAGTTAAGCTGATTAGCTGCGGTTGGAAAGAGCGCTCTGATGCAGAAGACAAGCTGCCACGTGTCTGTGCCAAGGCTGACAGACTAGCGTAACCAGGCAGTAGCACAAGACTAACAACACTGGTCAGTAGCAGGTGTTTCGTTGCTTTGAAGTTCATTTCTAGTCCCCAAATACTTACTAGAGCATTCTCATAGCACTAATGATAGGCTTTGTCTGAAAGTAGCAGCTAGGGATAAATTCAGGCAGTTTTGGCACTTTTTATGGATTTCTCCCTGAAGTCTCCGGGCGAGTGGTGGGTATACTTTTTAAAGAACCGGCCAAAGTAAGATGGATCTTCAAAATTCAAACAGTGAGCAATCTCTGAACTGCCAAGTTCGGAGTGAATCAGCAAGCGTTTGGCTTCAAGCAGTAGGCGATTCCGAATCAACTCTCCGGCGGTTTTCCCGGTCGTTCGTTTGACCGTCTCGTTCAGATGGTTGGCAGTAATGCCGAGCAGTTTCGCGTACTCACTGACCGATTTTTTAGCGAGAAAATTCTCCTCGATCAGCAGCAGGAACTTTTTGGTTATGCGGAAGCCTGAAGAGGCGGTGTAGGTCGTCTCGGTTGGGCGGTAGAGTCGTTTTGCTTCTATAAGCAGAATACGCAGGTAGGCACACAACATATCATCTCTGTCGATAAGTTGAGATTGATACTCGCGCTCGATTCTCTGAATGATGTCGTCAAATGTTTCCGCTTGCTCGTCATTTATATGCAGTAGGGGGTGGGTATTTACCGTGTAAAAATACGGCAGATCTGAAAGTACGCTCTTATCATGCAACGAGCGCGAAAAGAACTCATTTGTAAACACAATCCCATAGCCAGTTACTTCTTCTGTCAGCTTCCAGCCGTGAACTTGACCGGGTGAGAGGAAATACAAGCTGTGTGGCTTTACAGGATAATCGTTGAAATCAATAAAATGTGTGCCGCGTCCTTTTGTTACCCAAAGAATCTGGTAAAAATTGTGTCGATGAGAAGACTTGATATTGTTTATCTCCCTGAAGCCTTGCTCCAAACGCTTCACTCCAACACTAGTCACTCCCGCTGAAAGGGCGGCAAAGTCATGAATGTTGTAGACCGGAATTTCCATTTTCAAGAAATTGTTTTGAACATACCAAAGAAACACAGGTTCTTTAAGCATAACCCAATCACCAAGTTGGCTGAATCAATGAGCAATTCCTGTTCGTCACTTGTAGCTGTTTGCATTCGAGTGGTGGCGATTGCATCAGTTAAAAAGTAGGTTTAGAAGTCCCATCTGACTGCGGGTTGGGATAAGAGTGATTGAATCTAGTGTTGAGCTTTTCCTTTGTCTTGGCAAGACAAGATAGACAAGTTAAGTGGGCAATTAAGGTTTTCTGCTATATTGTGCATCGTGAAGGCTCAAAAGCGAAAACGGTACAGGAAAAGTAGATTTTTTCACACCTCCCCTGTTACAGATTAAGTGCTAGGCTCCATCGCTCGGATCGTCCTCGTCTCGATCAAATGCCACTTCTCGTTCAAGCTGTGGGAAGTAGTCAATCAAGAACTGGCGAAACAGGCGTGGTGCTGCCGATAGATAGTGATTTTCGTGCCATGCAACTCCGATCATTCGCCGACACTGTGGCTCGATAATACGCAACTTCACTGGCACCAAGTCATCAATGCAACGCCATGCCAAAGCTGGAATAAACCCAACGCCGAGACCTTTTGCCACTAAGCCACGCACAACTGTCAACTCGTCACCTTCAAACTAGTGAGTGTAAATTTTTACCCTAAGTCAATTTTCTGAGTAGTCTGCAAGATGTATAAAGTCAATTTCAAAGCTGGGAATGAGGGTCTTGTCGAAATAATTGAGGTTGAAGAAGATGGCGTCAGCGAAACCCATTGTACTCGTTACCCGCAAGCTGCCCGATGGCGTCGAGGAGCGTCTCAAAAAAAGATTACAATCCGCGACTCAACGAGTCAGACGAACGCTACACACCTGAAGAAATCGTGGCAAAAGCTCAGGGTGCAGATGCGCTGTTCATCTGGATGACAGATCATTTCTCTTCCAATTTGATTAAAAAGCTGCCAGATAGTGTAAGGGAGATCGCCACTCTTTCTGTTGGCTATGACCAGATCGACCTTGCTGCTGCTAAACAGCGCCAGCTCGCGGTTATCAATACCCCTAGTGTACTGACTGATGTAACGGCATTAACAATGCTGTTGCTGCTGGGTGCGGCGCGGCGGGCTCACGAAGGCGAGGTACTAGTTCGGGAAGGAAAATGGATCTATCCCCATCCAACCGAGCTTTTAGGCACTCAGGTTACAGGCAAGCGACTCGGTATTTTTGGCATGGAGCGAATCGGTCAGGCAGTTGCCCATCGGGCGCGAGCATCTAACATGAAGATTCACTATCACAACCGCCACCGTCTATCACCTGAAGCATGAGTGTGGCACTACCTATCAAACAGCTTCAGTAGAGATAGACGATGGCTAGCAGTTTGCTATTAGGCATCAGAATGATAGCAAATTAGGGATTGATATTATTAAAACATGCTTATCTATATCTGGCTTTAATGGCAAAAGTTAAATTTTGTTAAAATTTGGTGCTGTCTGTCAATGTTTATCGATGTTTTTGATTGAAAACCTCAGATGAGCTTTACACTAATTTACAAAATCAAGTTGCAATTTTCTCCAGAGATATTACATCATTTAGTGAAGATAATAAGAATTGGGCAAATTTAGGGAGTGGAAAAAGACATTGAGGGGCAGGTCACATGATTGCCCAATTCTTTGGAGTTGCCTGATAAGACCACTTCCAACAGGATTTTTATGTCCTCAGAAAGTTTCGCCATAGAGCCTCACTAACATGCACATCGAAGCATCTGCTCCTGCTATTGCGGTTATCGGAATGGGTTGTTGGTATCCTGGGGCGCGGGAACTAAGACAACTTTGGGAAAATATACTCGCTCGTCGGCAACCGCTGCTCTGGCGATCGCCAGAGCAGCGGTTGCCGACGAGCGAGTATTACGATCCAGATTCCACCTTGCTAGACAAGACCTACGGAACTCGTATGGCTGTCATTGATGGTTTTGAGTTTGACTGGGCGAGTAAGCGCATTCCTAAAACAGTTGTGGAGTCTGCGGACATTGCTCACTGGGTAGCTTTAGAAGTCGCACTCAAGGCTGTAGAGAATGCTGGATATACGCGTGAGAGCGTTCCCAATCAACGTACCGGTGTGTTGCTCGGCAACTCTTTGACGGGGGAACAGACACGCTCTAACAACATGCGACTACGCTGGCCATTTGTTCAACGGGCACTCCATGCCGCAGCAGAGGCGAAAGGTCTTCCATGGCAAACTGTAGCTGAACTTGCAGCAACAATGGAGGAATACTACAAGTCAGTCTTCGCACCATTTACTGAAGATACGCTTTCAGGTAACCTTTCCAACACCATCGCCGGAAGAATTTGCAACTTCTTCGACTTTCACGGCGGCGGTTATACAGTGGATGGTGCTTGTTCTTCGTCATTAATTGCAGTAGCCACCGCTGCTACAGCTTTGAACAATGGCGATCTCGACCTCGCACTTGCTGGGGGTGTCGATATCAGTATGGACACTTTTGAACTGGTTGGATTTGCTAAGACAGGTGCTCTGACTAGCCAAGATATGATGGTTTACGATAAAAAGGCCAGTGGCTTCATACCTGGAGAAGGAAGTGGTTTTGTCGTTCTGAAGCGCTTAGAGGATGCTCGCAACGACAAAAACTATGTATACGCAGTGTTGAAGGGATGGGGAATATCATCTGATGGAAAGGGTAGCCTCACTGCTCCTAGTCGGGAAGGACAAGCTACTGCGTTGCACCGTGCATATGACCGAGCTGGCTACAGGCTACGTGATGTTGCTTTCATTGAGGGGCATGGCACAGGCACATCCGTAGGCGATCGCACCGAACTGGAAGCCATGGCGCTGGCTATGGGTTCTGACAGTGAGGCAGCTGAGCGCTTCTGCGGCGTCACTTCCTTCAAATCGCTCGTCGGTCATACCAAAGCAGCATCTGGTGTAGGGGGATTTATCAAGGCTGTCATGGCCGTCAACCGCCGTGTAATACCACCAATCGCTGGCTGTAAAGAGCCAAACGAAGTCTTTGAGAATTCCGCCCGCTGTCTTTACCCGGTACTTCAGGGAGAAGTTCGCAGCGAGACAGAGCTACTCCGCGCTGGTGTTTCCGCTATGGGATTCGGCGGCATTAACTGCCACGTGACCATAGAGTCTGGTGATGCTCCTGCTACTCAACTCGAACCGCCCATCAAGGAGCAGGCTCTGTTAGTCTCCGACCAGGAGACAGAAGTTTTTGTGTTTAGTGCAGTCACAGTTCCTGCCTTGCTTCAACGCCTGGTCACTGTGATGCCAATGGTAGAAGGATTGAGCCTGTGCGAACTTATCGATCTCGCTGCATACCTTGCCCTCGAACTCAAGCCGCAACTGCCAGTTCGGGCAGCGATCCTCGCTAGCTCGCCGCAGGAGCTTTTTGAACGTCTCAGCCTTTTAGAAAAATTGTTGAGAGAGCCACCCTCCAAGGGAGAAGCGATTGCCATCCCCACAAAAGGAGTTTGGGTTGGGAATACAGTTCAGCAGAGCCGAGTCGGTTTTCTATTTCCTGGTCAGGGTTCTCAGCAGTTGAATATGACTCGCACTCTCATAGAGCGCTATGGCTGGGCACGTGAGCTAGTGTACCAAGCAGACGGCTGGCTTCGCGAGGTTGGATCACAAGGGGTTAGTGAATTCATCTATAGACCACTAGACCGCGCTACCAATCTGAAGCAGGTTGAGGAGTGGTCGAGGACACTTGCACGAACTGAAGTTGCTCAGCCAGCCATCTGCCTTGCTTCGCTGCTTTGGATGCGCTACCTAAATTGTCTCGGGGTGAAGCCTGTTGTTGTGGGCGGTCACAGCCTCGGTGAACTAACTGCTGTTCAAGTAGCAGGCGCATTTGATGAGAAGACTCTACTGTGCTTAGCTGCGGTTCGAGGACGTGCCATGTCCGCTGGAAACAGCATGGGCAGCATGGCGAGTATTGCTTGCTCCCGTGATAGAGCTTATGAGTTATTAAAGCAAGTCAGTGGCTATGCCGTCCTAGCGAACATCAATAGCCCACGGCAGGTAGTTGTATCTGGTGAGCGGATGAGTGTTGAGGAGGTGATTAAGCTTGCCGCAGATCAAGGATTTGAGACGCGTAGGCTTCCGGTTTCTAACGGCTTCCATTCTCAACTTGTCTCAGCAGCGGCCGAACACCTGCGTACCTATGAAATGTGTCCAGAAACGCTTAAGAAAACTTCCGTGCCGCTATTCTCAAGTGTAGATGGACGTGAGCTAACACCGGAACTCCGATTGCGCGATCACTTCGCCAATCAGGTACTTGCGCCAGTAGACTTCGTCACTTTGATCAAAAAGCTGGCACAGACATGCGATCTGCTAGTTGAGGTTGGACCTGGAAAGGTAATCTCTGGATTGGTGGGTGATATCACGGGGCCGGATGGACCGCAATGTCTTCCTGTTGAATCGAAACCTAGATTTGATCGGGATCTGAACGCCATATTAGCCACCATTTTTGTCCGTGGTAGTGAAATTAACTGGGAAGCACTCTATGAGGGCCGTCTTGTGCGTCCCTTTGTTCCAGCATCGGAACGCATCTTCATCGAAAACCCCTGTAAACGACCGTTTCAGGTATCCACAGCAAACACAGCATCTCCTAGCCTGGGAAATTCTGAAAACTTGCTTAATTTAATGCTTGCTGAACAAAACGATATTCCGCCAGAGGTTCTGTCTGATTACCTTTCCCAGCGTGGCAAGTTTCTGGCTGCGGTGATCCGAGCAGATCTGCAAACTTTACCGCTGGTTGCTACTCCTCAAAATTGTGCAGGAGAGGCTCAAGTTCGTTTATCAAGTGCCCCCACCTCTGCCGCACCGAAGCCTATGGGAAACTATGGTGTTCTTGCAGGTGGCGATAAGAGCGATGCTATCCAGGTTCTCATGGTGGAGCTTATCGTTCAACAAACAGGATATGCAAAAGAGAGCATCACTATGGAGATGCGACTGCTTGACGATCTAAACCTAGATTCAATCAAAGCTGGTGAACTTGTTGCTGCCGCCGCCAAGCAATGTGGTGTAGCAGGCAAGATCGACCCATCGTCTTTAGCTAATGCGATGATACAAGAGATTGCCGAAGCGATTCGCTATGTCATGCCATATAGTAGCGCCTCCATCATTGATGGAGAGAGTTCGCCGGTACTGACAATGGCTAGTGGGTCCCAAACGTCAGCAGTTGCTTCTCAGGATCTGCCCAAAGATGAGGAGAATATTAAGCTTCTGACAGTTAGACCGGATTTAAACCGAAAGCAATTAGTGCGTGACTACATCATCCAAACTATTCCAGAAGAATCTCCATCGGTTCCTTTAGGAAGACATTTTGAGGAAAACTGGGAAACTGCGAACGTACTCATCCTATCTGAACCAAGCAATGTAGGCATAGCAGCGGCGTTGTGCAACGCACTCCATAAGCGAGCTGCTCTGGTGAAGACCGTATCCTTCACCGAGGCACGCGAGCAAGCACTGACTGACAGCATCGATTTCACCCACTTCATTGCTGTTTTACCCTGTGTACCTAACGGTGAGTTGTCGCCATCTGTTCGTGTGCCCAGTATAATCGAGCGATTACGTAGCGTAGCCACCCCACCCCTAGCGGAGCGTGCTGACCGCAAGCATACGACAGTGGCGTATGTCCAATTTGGTGGGGGACATTTCGGAACACATCCGCCGCTAGCCGATATCGAGCAATGCTGTGCAATTGGTTTGGCAGCCAGCCTTCATCTTGAGCGGACTGATCTGAAAGTTCGGGTGATTGATTTCTCCCCCACTGTCAATCCAACCAAGCTGGCGGAATGTGCGATTAGTGAACTCTCTACCCCGCATGTCTACACAGTTGTGGGCTATGATACCCATCTAACCCGCCGCGTTCCTCTGCCAAAAGTGCAAGAACCGGTAGAGTATCAAAGCCGCAGAATCACGTGGTCGTCTAACGATGTCATTCTTGTTACTGGCGGGGGAAAGGGCATTACTGCAGAGTGCGCCCTAGCTTTAGCTCGGGATACAGGCGTTCGGATGGCGCTCATCGGTCGTTCACCGCAGCCTAGTGGAAACATTGTCAATGGGAGTGGAGAGATAGCCCGCACTCTTCTTCGCTTTAGTTCCGAGGGATTGACCTGCCGGTACTATATGTGCGATGTTTCCGATTTTGACTCAGTAGTCACTCTCCTTCAGCAAATACGGCAAGATTTGGGCGAGATTGCCGGAGTGATTCACGGAGCTGCCCTCAACTGGCCTATGTTAATGGAGCAGGTCTCTATAGAATCTGCGTTTGATCAAGTCAGCCCTAAGCTTATAGGCGTCATGAACCTGTGTCACGCGCTGCAAAACACATCGCTGAAACTTTTTGTTGGTTTCTCGTCAGTCATTAGCATCACAGGCATGCAACGCAATGCTTGGTATGGCTTCTCCAACGAGGCTCTGGAGCTAATTTTACGCCGCTTTCAAGCTCAAAACCCCCAAACTGCTGTGATTTCAATCGCATTTAGTGTTTGGAAAGAGGTAGGAATGGGTGCGCGTATGGGAAGCGTTCGTAGCCTCGGCAAGATGGGGATAGAAGCCATTCCCAAAGATGAGGGCATACGTCGATTCCTTCATTTAATAAAAAATGACCCTGGAGATCTTCGAGTTGTGGTTGCAGCCCCAATGCAAACCCTATCTGCTTTTGAATCAAACGGCTTCGATACCTGTTATCCAGAACGGTTTTCACCCCCTGCTGGGTCAAAATTTCTTGAGCAGATCCTTCTATACGAACCTGGAGTGGAGGTTGTCTCACGGGCGCACCTTAGCCTTGATCGGGATTTTTACCTGTGGGATCACTTATACAAAGGTTCATACCTGTTTCCGACCGTGTTCGGCTTGGAGGCTATGGCTCAAGCAGTTGCCTACGTAACTGGTCAGCATACCTTCTCAGCTCTTCGCATTGAAGATGTTTGCCTTGAACGTTCTATTGTTATAGAGCCGGATAAGGGGTTAGACATTGAAATTCATGCGGAGGTAATCGAACGAGAGTTTAAGAATTCTGTGCAGCGGGTCTTTGGGGTAATCAGGTCAGAACAGACAGGATTCGCAATCAATCATTTTTCGGCCACCTTTATCCTGGGTGTCGAAAATAGCCCGCCAATGGAATCGGTCGAACTCCCAGAAGCGCCAGGGTAAGCGCATCTAATTTTGTGTAAATTGTACTTGACAAGGGTGGGAGAGGCTGATATATCAGAGCATGAAGCAATGCTACCTTTGAAAATCTCCAGGAACACGCTGATATGTCTCAGGGCT
>JAABUZ0100003569.1_pt1 | contig 22854 bp, 27 predicted proteins | sample 5562091 | NCBI WGS metagenome assembly JAABUZ01 (sample SAMN12813069, study PRJNA571459) | rock metagenome | isolation source: Antarctica rocks | place: Antarctica: Victoria Land, Linnaeus Terrace sud | collected 2015-12-21
CCGCGTCAACGCCTTCCGCCAGCGCGGATCGATCTCGATCGTCGCCCGCGTGATCCCCCTCTCGGTGCGCAGGGTCGACGAGCTCGGCCTGCCGCCGGTGATCGAGGACCTGGCCGAGGAGGAGCGCGGCCTGATCCTGCTGACGGGCACCACCGGGTCGGGGAAGTCGACCACGCTGGCGGCCATCATCGACCACATCAACGCCTCCAAGGCACGCCACATCGTCACGATCGAGGACCCGATCGAGTACCTGCACACCGACCGGCGGTCGATCATCAACCAGCGTGAGGTGGGGATGGACACGGGCTCGTTCGCCAAGGCCATGCGGCGGGTCCTGCGCCAGGACCCCGACGTCATCCTGATCGGCGAGATGCGCGACGAGGAGACAGTGCGCACCGCGCTGTCGGCCGCGGAGACCGGTCACCTCGTGCTCTCCACCGTGCACACCCTCGACGCCACCGAGAGCGTCAACCGGATCCTCGACTTCTTTCCCCCGCACGAGCAGGGTCAGGCCCGGGCGATGCTGGCCGGCACGCTCAAGGGCGTCGTCTCGCAGCGGCTGGTGCCCACGCCCGACGGCGGCGGCCGGGTGGCGGTGTGCGAGATCCTCAAGGTGACCGGCCGCGCTCGCGACATGATCGTCGACCCCGAGCAGACCGGACGCTTGCACGAGGTCATCGCCGAAGGCGAGTACTACCGCATGCAGACCTTCGACCAGGCGCTGCTGCGTCACTTCCAGGCCGGGCGAGTGTCGATGAAGGACGCCCTCCGGGTGGCATCGAGCCCGCACGACTTCAAGCTCCTGGTCGCCTCTGAGGGCAGGACGAGCACTTCGATGGAGGATCTGGCCGGCTCGCCACGGGAGGAGTCCGAAACCCCCGCCGCCCGGCCGAGCGCCACCGTCTCCCCACTCACCCCGAGGCCGGCCCCCAGCCCCGGGCCACCGCGCACCGGCAGTACCGGGCCGCCGCCTCCGGTGCCGGCGTAGCGACGATCCGCCGGGCAAGCCCTGGGCGGCCTCCGGGGCGCGCTCCATGCTTCAGTTCCTGAAGTGTTGCGCTAGAATGAGTTGCGATGGCTGTGAACGAGAGCTGCCCGGTCTGCCGCACCGCGGAGATCGTCTGCGGCAAGTGGACGCTGCTGGTGATCCGCGACCTGGCCGAGAACCGCTCCCGGTTCTGCGAGCTGGAGCGCTCGCTGCAGGGCATCAGTCCCCGCACGCTGTCGCTGCGGCTGCGCGCCCTGGAGGAGGAGGGGATCGTCGAGCGGCAGATGTACCCGGAGGTGCCGCCGCGGGTCGAGTACGCGCTGACCGAGAAGGGGCGGGCGCTGGTGCCGCTGATCGAGGACATGCGCGCTTACGGCAAGCATTGGCTCGGCGCCGGTTGCGGCGAGCCGGACCTGGACGCGCACGAGCTCGCCCAGCGCGAGCCCGTCGGCGCCGCCGCCTGAAACAGAACCGCGCGGTCGCCACGACGCATGGTGGGCCGCGGTGCAACGGCTGACCCGCCGGCAGGAAGTGGTTTTCCCGGCGCGAATCCGCGCCTGTGCACAACTCCATCCTGCACGACGCGCTGCACGCGTTCACCACCGACGCCGCCGCGGCGCTGGCAGCTGAGACCGCCGCCGGCGCGGAGGTCCCCTTCGAGGTCGATCAGACCCGGGCGGGCGGCCGCGCGGCGCTCTACTGCTACCGGCCCCTCACCGACCGCTTCATCGACCAGTGGCTTCCTCGCCTCACGGCGCTGAGCAGCTACGGGGCGGCGGCCCGCGCGGTGCGTGCGCCGGAGGGCATCGACACCTACCTGGATCAGCGGGGGGCGACGCCGGCGCCCGCCGGCCCCCAGCGGCTGGCAGAGGCCGTCCTGCAGGCGTTCCTGGCCCGCGTCTTTGCCGAGCGCAGTGACTTCGCTTTCGATCTCGCCCGCTTCCAGCGGGCCTATGAGGAGCTGGAGCGCGCGCTCTACGAGGGTCGCTCGGTGGCCACCGTGGTGGCGCCGGTGCTCGGAATCGGGCTCGATCCCGCGATCGGTGAACTGGAGCTCGGCGAAGGACTGTCGCTGCTGCCCGGAGAGCTGCTCGGTGACGCTCCCGCGGAGGCGATCTGGGGCACGTCCGGCCTCGATGGATCCCGAGAGCCGAACGTGCTGGCGGTGCTGAGGGTCGATCGGCACCGGGACGCCCGCGGACCGGTCTCGCTGGCACGCGGGCGCTTCCGTCGCGTCCTCACCGCGCTGCGGCTGTGGCAGCGGGGTGGCTACGCGCTCGGGCCGCTGGCCTGGGTCCGGGCCGACACCGGCGTGTGGCGTCCGGTGGCCTTCGGCGGTAGCGGGCGCCCCGGGCTGCTGACCCTGGTGAGCGCCGCTCAGACCGACGAGCTGCGGGCGTTCTGGAACCTGGTCGCCCGGCGGGTGCCGACGCGCGGCGAGCTGGCCTGGGCGCTGGCGCGCTTTGAGATGGGATGCGAGCGGCTGGCGCCGTTCGAGGCTCTCACCGACCACCTGCTGGCGCTGCGGGCGCTGCTGGAGCCTGAGGGCCCGCACAGCGGGCGGCTGGCCGGTCGTCTGGCGGTCCTGTGCGCGCCCACCGAGCGCAGAGCGGGCCTGGCCGAGCGCACTGCGCACGTGATCTCGCTGGAGCGGGCGGTGATCGCGGGACTGGCACCGGCACAGACGGGGGTCGATTCGCTGGTGGCGGAGATCGCCGAGCACCTGCGGGCACTGCTGCGAGACGTCGTCTGCGGCCACCTGGATCCCGATCTCTGCGCCGTCGCGGACGGGATCCTGGCCGAGGCCGTCACCGTCGCCGCCTAGCGGCAAGCTTCCTCAGCCCCGCTGACTGGCGCTACGCTGCGTCAGCGGCCGCTCCCTACTCGGTTCCCACGGGGCCGGGAGTGTTATGCCCACCAGGCACAACATGTAAGTCCTGGGGCTCGTATGTAGTCAGGGGGAGCGCGACCGCAACTTGGACGAGCGGGCTCCGGCCCGCTCGTCCTGTTTCTCGTGCGCGTCGTGGCGGGTATGACCAGGGCTCATGCCCACTGAACCGGCACCCGTGACGCTCGCGCAGGTGGTCCACTGCGCGGTGGAGACCAAGGGCCACCCGCCCGTGGAGGTCGCAGCCTGGCTGCGCGAGCGCAGTGTCCAGGGCTAGCTCGCCGCGGGCGCCCGTGCGGGCCCCGAACGTCCACCCCCACTGCCTGAATCGACCGCGGATCGGGGACGACGGGATCAAGGAGGTCTGCCATCTCGTGACCGAGGCGGACCCCGACGTCGCGCTCTGCGGCGTCGACGTCACCGGATTCCCCTGGAACCCGCCGTGGCCGCGCTGCGTGGCCTGTGAGGCCATCGCGCGGGGCGAGATGAACTGAGACGGGATGTCCGACGAGCTCATCTGCATCGTGGAGATCCCCAAGGGGAGCCGCAACAAGTACGAGTACGACCACGAGCTCGGTGCCATCCGGCTGGACCGCTACCTGATGCCCTCGGTCGTCTATCCCGCCGATTACGGCTTCATTCCCGAGACGCTCGCGCTCGACGACGACCCCCTCGACGTGCTCGTGTGCCTCTCGGAGCCCACGTTTCCGGGGTGCATCGTGCCGGTCAAGCCGATCGGCCTGTTTGAGATGGAGGACGAGCACGGCGTCGACGACACCGTGGTCTGCGTCCCCCTGCACGACGAGGGCTGGAATGTTCTGGAGGAGATCGAGGACCTGCCCGAGCACACCCGCCGGGAGATCATGCACTTCTTCGCCGTCTACAAGGACCTCGACGCCGAGCGCCACTCGGAGGTCAAGGGGTGGGGCGACCGCGCCAAGGCGATTCGCACGATCGAGGACTCCAGGCGGCGCTACCAGGAGCAATCGGCGCAGAGCCAGTGAGGCGGGTCGCGGGGCCGTGAGCTCCGACCTGCGCGAGCTGGCGGCCGTATTCGCCGGCGGCGCGATCGGCGCGGTGGCGCGTGCGGAGGTCACGGAGCTGCTGCCCAGCGTGCCCGGCCGGTGGCCGTGGGGGACGTTCGCCGTCAACCTGGTGGGAGCGTTCATGCTCGGCTTCTTCGCCACCCGGCTGCAGGAGCGCCTGCCGCCCTCGGCCTACCGCCGGCCGTTCCTGGCCACCGGCCTGTGTGGCGGGTTGACCACGTTCTCGACGATGCAGCTGGAGCTGGTGCGGATGTTCGATCACAGCTCGCCGGCACTGGCGCTCGGCTACGCCGCCGCCAGCCTGACCGGCGGCATGATCGCCGTGATGGCGGCCTCCAACCTGGTCCGGCGCGGCGGCCTGCTGCGATGACGTTGCCGGTCCTCGCCGGAATCGCCCTGCTCGGCGGAACCGGGGCCGTGCTCCGCCTCCTGCTCGACGGCGCCGTGACGGCACGCGCGGGCGGCTCCTTTCCCTTCGGCACGCTGGCGGTCAACCTCTCCGGGGCGCTCGTGCTCGGTGTGCTGGCCGGCGCGCTGCGCGACGCCGACGCCCTCAGCCTGCTGGGCACGGGCCTGATCGGGGCTTTCACCACGTTCAGCACGTGGGTGTACGAGACCCATCGGCTCCTGGAGGATGGCGAGTACCGCCTGGGGGCGCTGAACCTCGTCCTCAGCCTCGTCCTGGGAGTGGCGCTGGCGTGGGCCGGGATGAGAGTCGGAGCGCAGCTGTGAACGGGGAGCTGCTCAAGCTCACCGCCTACTTCGGCGAGCGCGACCGTGCCGGAGGGCGCTTTCTCAGCGACGTCCTGGCCGAGATCTTCGGCCGCCGCGGGATCCACACCAGCCTCGTGCTGCGAGGCGCGGAGGGCTTCGGCGTCAAGCACCACCTGCGGGACGACAGGCTCCTGACGCTCTCCGAGGACCTGCCGCTGGCGGGGGTGGCGGTCGATGCCCCGGACGCCATTCAAGGCGCGCTCGCAGACGTGCAGGAGCTGCGTTTCGATGGTCTGCTGACGCTGGAACGGGCGCGGGTGGCCTCCCCGCAAGCGCTTGCGCAGGACGGCGACGGCAAGCTGACCCTCTACGCCGGCCGCCATCGACGCGTCGACGGCGCTCCGTGGCACCGGGTCGCGGTCGAGATCATGCACCGCCACGAGCTGAGCGCGGCCACCGTGCTGCTGGGATTGGACGGCACCCTGGACGGCGTCCGTCAGCGGGCCGGCTTCCTCTCGGCCAACCCGGAGGTACCGGTGATGATCATCGGGATCGCGGAGCACGACCGGCTGGGGAGTGCGCTGAGGGAGCTGGACTCGATCGGCGCTGCGACACTGAGCACGCTCGAGCGCGTGCGGCTGTGCCGCCGTCAGGGGGCGGCCGTCCAGGAGCCCCACCGCCCCCCGGGGCGCGACGGCTCAGGGCGGGAGATCTGGCAGAAGCTGATGATCCAGACCGAGGAGGCGAGCCGGTACGGCGAGCACCCCCAGCACGCCGCGCTGATACGGGCGCTGCGCCGTGCCGGAGCGCGGGGTGCCACCTGCCTGCGTGGCCTGTGGGGCTACCAGCTGCCCCAGCCGCCCCACGGCGACTCGTTCTGGCAGCTGCGCCGTCGTGTTCCGGTCCTCACCGTGGTCGTGGATGCCCCCGAGCGGATCGGCGAGTTGTACGGCATCGTCGAACGGATCACCGCAACTGCCGGTGTGGTCACCAGTGAGCTGATACCCGCCTCCCGGGCGACCGGACCGGGGATCGACCTCGGTAGCCTCCAGCTTGCGGACCTCTGAGCTTGCCCACCAGCGTGTTCCACATCGAGCTGCGTCAGTTTCCCCACACCGCGCGGGCCTTCAACCTCTCCGAGGAGGAGCTCCGGACGCAGATCCTGACGCCGTGGGTCGCCGGGCGCGACGTGGAGTGGGCGCAGCGGGAGTTCTCGCCCCGCAAGGCCCGGCTGACGGTCATCAGCGGCCCGGAGCTGGCAGCCGGTGAGCTCGGCATGGGCCGCGGATGGCAGCAGGCGATGCGCTCTGGCGAGGACGTGACCGAGGTGACGCTCGACGGGGCGCGCCGCGCGCACGGCGGCGGCGAGGCGCTGGAGGCGCTCAAGCAGGAGCTGCTCGCCCTGTGCGGTGCCGAGCCACCCGCCCTCGGGCTGGCGGCGGAGCTGGCCGGCGCGCACTGGCCCCAGCAGCGCGTCAGCGAACGGCTGGCGCTCGCCGAGCAGGCGGTCTGGGAGCTGTTGCACGAACGCCGCCTGCAGCTGCTGGCCGGCGATCCGTCCGCGCCCGTCCCCGAGGAGCAGTGGCGCGCGCTGGTCATGAGCTGGAGCGGGTGGAGCGGCTCGGGGAAGGAGAACGTGCGTTTGGCGGCGTTTGGCCGGGTTTGATCACGCCACGACGTCGGCGATCAGGCGGGAACGCTCCTCGGCCGAGGCGAACAGGTAACGGTGGACGCGCAGCAGCCCCTCGATGTCGTGGACGTCGTCGTCGAAATGGGGGACCAGCAGCATCGGTGGCTCACCCAGCCCGCGGGCCAGGCGGGCGATGTTGCGCTCGTCGCGCTGGGCGAGGACGTGGTAGTCGCGCAGGTTCTCGATCACGCGCGCGCTCAGGTCCGCCCCCAGCTGGTCGGGCAGCTGCGCGTGCACCTGCCCGGGGTCCAGCTCGCCGAGCAGGTCGTGGTGCACGCGGTTGACGATCACCCCACCGAAGGGCAGCCCCGTCTGCTGCAGCGTGCGGCCGAACCAGATCGACTCCTCGGCGGTGTCGCTGCCCGCCGATGTCACCACCAGGAACGCGGTGCTCGGCGCCCGCAGCATCGCCTCCACCCGCTCGGCGCGGACGCGGAAGTCCTCGGTCATGTCGCCCAGCAGGGCGAAGAAGGTGCTCAGGTCGCTGAGCAGATCGATCCCGGTGACGCGGCGCAGCGCGCCCAGGACGGGGCTGGCGCCGCGCCCGAGGATCCGCATGCCCACGCCGGTGGGGCGCATGAAGGTCCGCAGTGCGCGGCCCTCCAGGAACGAGGTCAGGCGCCCCGGGGCGTCGAGGAAGTCGAGCGCGTTGCGCGATGGCGGCGTGTCCAGCACCAGCAGATCGAAGTGCTGTTCCAGGTCTAGCTCGTAGAGCTTGGCCACGGCAGTGAACTCCTGCGACCCGGCGACGGCGGTGGAGAGCTCGCGGTAGACGCGGTTGGCCTTGATCTCCTCCGCACGCTGCGCCGTGGGCGCGACCCGGTCGATCAGCTCGTCGAAGGTCCGCTTGGGGTCGAGCATCATCGCCCAGAGCTCTCCCTTGACCTCCAGCCCCGCGGCCGCCAGGCGCTCCGGCGCCACGCGGGTGGGCTCGTTGTCAAGCTCCTCCAGCCCCAGCGCGTTGGCCAGGCGCCGGGCGGGGTCGATCGTCACCACGGCCACCCGGGCCCCGCGTGCGGCCATGCCCAGGGCCACGGCGGCCGAGGTCGTTGTCTTGCCCACGCCCCCGGCGCCGCCGCAGACGCACACGCGCTTGCCCTCCAGCAGCTCGGCGACGCTCACGGCAGCGGTTGCCCGTCGATCGCACCCGCCAGCACGTCGGCCAGGAGGCCCAGGTGCTCGGCGCCCAGCTCGGCGGCGAACAGGTAGGGCAGCTCCACGAGCTCCGTCCCCAGCCCGTCGCGCAGCCGCTCGCGCTGCTGCTCCTGGATCTGGACCCGGGCATGCTCGGAGAGGGCGGCGCGCAGCGCGGCATGGGCGGCGGGGGAACCGGTGCCGGGCAGCAGCGAGCGCAGCTGCTGCGCCTCCTCCTCGCCGAACCGGCGCGGGTAGACCGCGTTGAGGACCACGCCGTGCAGCCCGAGCCCCTCACGGTCGACTGCCTCACGCATCGCCAGGGTCTCATTTACCGGCATCTCCTCGGCGGTGGCCACGGCGACCAGCGCGGTAAAGCTGCGGTCGGCGATCGTCTGGGCGATCGCGCGGCCCTGGTGGGCGATCGGGCCCACCCGGGCGATGTCGGCGAACGTGCGCGGCGTCTTCAGGATCCCGACGCCGTGGCCGGTGGCCGGAGCGTCGACGATCACCAGGTCATACGGCGCCCCCCCCCGCGTGCGCCGCTGCAGCTGGGCCAGCTCCCAGATCTTGCCGATGCTGAGCAGCTCGCGCATCCCCGGCGTGGCCATGGCGAAGGCCGAGAACAGCTTGCTGGAGGCGAGCACGTGGCCCACGGCGCCGGTCTTGACCCTCAGGTACTCCTCCATCGCGTGCTGGGGATCGATGGAGATCGAGAACAGGCCGGGGGCCAGCTTCACCTCCTCGAAGGGCGCGCCCTCCTGCTGGAAGGCCTGCAGGGTGCGACGCTGGCCGGCGAGCTCGGCCACGATCGTGCGCAGCCCGTGTCGGGAGGCCAGCAGCCCCAGGGCGGTCGCGACCGTCGACTTCCCCACGCCGCCCTTACCGGTGACGAAGATCAGGCGGCGATCCAGGAGCCCGCGCACGCGGCGATGGTAGGCGACGGCACCGCGCCGGACGCTCCGCAGAGGATTTCCCGCGCGCGCTGCGAATACATCCGCTGATGAGTTCCCCTGAGCATCGGAGCCTCCCGTGAGCGCCAAGAGCTGCAAGGTGATCGCCTTCGCCAACCAGAAGGGCGGCGTCGCGAAGACCACAACCGCGCTGAACCTCGCCGTGGCCTTCGCCGAGGAGGGCCACCGTGTGCTGTGCTGCGACATGGATCCGCAGGGCAACCTGACGATGTCGCAGGGCATCGATCCCGACACGCTGCTGAAGTCGATGTTCGATGTGCTCGCGCACCGAACCTCGATCCGCGAGGTCATCCGCCGGCGCGAGGTGGACGTCGCCTGCGCCTCGATCGACCTCGCCGGGGCCGAGATCGCCATGTCGACGATGATCGGGCGCGAGCGCGCCCTGCAGAAGGCGCTGCGCGAGGTGGAGGAGGACTACGACTTCGTCTTCATCGACACTCCGCCGAGTCTCGGACTGCTGACGATCAACGCGCTGACGGCGGCGCACAAGGTGATCGTCCCCGTGCAGTGCGAGTATCTGTCCATGCGCGGCCTGGTCCAACTCCAGAACACGCTGGCCATGATTCGTGAGAACCTAAACCCCGACGTGGTCATCGAGGGCATCCTCCCGACGCTGGTGGATACGCGGACGCTGCACGCCAAGGAGGCGATCGAGCTGCTGGAGGAGAATTTTGGCGATCAGGTGTTCACCTCCCGGATCCGCAAGACGGTCCGGTTTGCCGAAGCGCCGGTAAAGGGAATGTCGGTACTGAAGTACGATCCGGACGGTCTGGCCGCCCACGCCTACAGGCAGCTCGCGAAGGAGGTACTCCAGAATGCCAACCGGTAAACGCGCGAGCATGCGTGAGGGGCCGCTGGCGGCCCTGTTCCGCAAGACCACCGAGGATGCCGAGGGGAGTGAGCAGGAGAGCGTCCCGGCCAGCGTCGAGGCGAATCTCCCCCATCCCTCCTTCCAGGCGCCGCCGACGCCCCCAGAGGATCCGCCCCAGATCCCCTCGCCCCAGGAGCGGCTCCGCCACGCTTTTTCCTCCGACATTCCGGAGAACGTGCTCGAGCGACCCGCGGCCCCGGCCCCCGAGCCCGACGTCTACGCGCGCCCGGAGCGCGCCGGGGACGCCTTCGGCGCACCGCGTCCGGTGGGCACACCGGTGCTGCGGGTGGTCGGAGTCGGCGGCGCCGGGGTCAACGCCGTCAACCGGATGGTGGAGGCCGAGGTCGAGGGGATCGAGTTCCTGGCCATCAACACCGACCTGCAGTCCCTCCAGCAGTCAGACGCCCACGAGACGCTGCACATCGGCGAGGCGATCACCCGCGGTCTGGGCTCGGGCTCGGACCCGGATCTGGGACGGCGGGCCGCGCGCGAGGAGTACGACCGGATCAAGGCGCTCCTGCGCGGCTCGGACATGGTGTTCATCGCGGCGGGCGCCGGCGGCGGCACGGGCACCGGCGCCGCGCCGGTGGTGGCACAGATCGCGCGGGAGCTCGGCGCGCTGGCGGTCGGGATCGTCACCCGGCCCTTCCAGTTCGAGGGCTCCAGGCGCCGGGACCAGGCCGAGGTCGGGATCGACGCGCTGGCGGCCGAGGTCGACACCCTGATCGTGGTCCCCAACAACAGGCTGCTGTCCGTGCTGGACCGCAACACCTCGATGGTGGAGGCCTTCCGCGTCGCCGACGACGTGCTGCGCCAGGGCGTGCAGGGGATCTCCGATCTCGTGACCCTGCCGGGGCTGATCAACCTGGACTTCGCCGACGTGCGGACGATCATGTCCAACGCGGGCAACGCGTTGCTGGGCATCGGCATGGGCACAGGAGAGCGGCGCGCGATCGATGCCGCCGAGCAGGCCGTCGCCTCGCCGCTGCTGGAGACGAGCATGGAGGGCGCTCGCTCGATCCTGCTCTCGATAACCGGCGGCCGCGACATCTCCCTGTGGGAGGTCAACGAGGCGGCCAAGGCCGTCGCCGAGGCTGCGCACCCCGATGCCAACATCATCTTCGGCGCGATGGTCGACGAGAAGCTCGATGACCAGGTATGGGTCACCGTAGTAGCCACTGGATATGGCAACGGTCGTCCGCGGCGCCAGCCGCAGGAGCGCCCGGGCGCCGGTGCGAGCCGCCCCTCCTCCTCCGAGGTCAGGTCGCCGCTCCGCGAGCGGCGGCGGGCGGAGTCGCGGCCGACCCTGCGCGAGCCGCGCGGCGAGCCACGCGTCAGCCGTGTCCGCGAGCGCCAGCCGGCCTCGGCCATGGAGCTGGACGTTCCGGAGTTCATCCCCCGGCGGTAGCCCGGCGTGGCCGAGCCTCAGCTCGGCGTCGTCGCCGCCGGCCATCCGCTCTGTGCCCGGGCGGGCGCCGATGCGCTGCGGGCCGGGGGAAACGCGGTGGACGCGGCGTTGGGGGCAATGCTCGCCTCCTTTGTCTGCGAGCCGCTGCTCACCGGCCTGGGTGCCGGGGGCTACATGCTGGTGGTGGCGCCGGACCGGCCACCGGTGCTGCTCGACTTCTTCGTCGAGGCGCCCGGCCGCGGGGCCGATGCGGTCGCCCGCGCCGATCTGATCCCGATCAGCGTCTCGTTCGGCGATGCGCTTCAGGTCTTCAACATCGGCGCGGCATCGGCGGGGACCTACGGCGTGCCCCTGGGGGTGTGCGAGGCGTCGCGGCGCTTCGGAAGGCTGCCGCTGGCCGAGCTGGTGGAGCCCGCCGCCGGGCTGGCCCGAGACGGGGTGACGGTCACCCCCCTGCAGGCCTACCTGATCGAGATCCTCGACGGCATCGTCACCTCCACGCCCGAGGCGCGGGACCTGTTCGCGCCGCAGGGGCTGCTGCTGCGGGCGGGTGAGCGCTTGCGCCAGCCTGAGCTGGGGGTCGCGCTGCAGCGGCTGGCGCAGGAGGGGCCGGCGCCGTTCTACGGCGGTGACCTGGGCAGCGCCATCGCCGACTGGGTGGGCGCGCGCGGCGGGTTGCTGACCGATACGGACCTGCGCGCCTACCGCGTGATCGACCGCGAGCCGGCGCGAGTGCGCTACCGCGGTCGAGAGGTCCTGACCAACCCGCCACCCTCGGCGGGCGGGATCCTGATCGCGCGGGCGCTGGGGCTGCTGGAGGGCGATCCGGCTCTCCCGGATCCCGAGCGGATCGTGGAGGTGATGGAGCGGACCCAGTCCGAGCGGACGCCCGAGTTCCTGGAGGGCCTCGACGACCCGAAGTTCATGGAGCGGTTCCTCGGACACGGGGGGCCTCTGGGCTCCACCACCCACATCGCGGTGATCGACGGCGAGGGCTGGGCCTGCTCGGTGACCTGCTCCAACGGGTCGTGCTCGGGGGTGATCGTCCCCGGAACCGGAGTGCACCTGAACAACATGCTCGGCGAGCAGGACCTGAACCCGCTCGGCTTTCATCGCTTCCCGCCCGGCCGCCGGTTGCCCAGCATGATGGCCCCCACCGCCGTGCTGCGCGATGGCCGCCCCGAGCTCGTCCTGGGCAGCGCCGGCTCCAACCGCATCCGCTCGGCGATCATGCAGACGATCATCCGAGTGGTCGACGAGGGTCTGCGCGCTCCCGAGGCGGTACAGGCCCCCCGGCTGCACTCCGAGGACGGGGTGGTGTACGCCGAGCCGGGCCTCAACGTCGAGGCCTTGGAGCGGGCCGGACGCACGATCGGCCGCTTCCGGGCCCGCAACCTGTTCTTCGGGGGCGTGCAGGTCGCCGAGGCTGACGGCGCCGGCGGCTTCTGGGGGGGTGGAGACCCCCGGCGCGGGGGAGAGGCGATCGTCGTCTCGTAGCCCTACCGCACGCGGGCGCGGGAGGCTCCGGCGGCCGGGCCGGTCTGGAACCAGGCGAGCACGAAGCAGGCGATGCCGAGCAGGAACGCGGCGATCCCGTGCTTGAAGTGATGTGTGCTGGATCCGGCCTTGTGGCCCGGGAAGAAGCTGGGCAGGCCGCTGGCCGTCGAGACCCAGTAGACGATCGCGATCGCCACCAGGAGGAGGCCGAGCAGCACGGCCGGGAGGATGAGCTGTCTGTTCTTGGTCATGGCACCTCGGTTAGGTGATCAGGAAGCCGATCGTCAGCAGGATCCCGGCCACTGTGGAGTAGATGGCAAACGGGGTCAGCCGGTTGGTCTCGAAGAAGCGCATCAGGAACCGCACCGACAGGTAGGCGGTCACGGCGGCGCACAGCGCCGCTACCAGCGCCGGTCCGCGGACGCCGTTGCCGGCCTTGCCGAACAGGTCGGGGAGCTTCAGCGCGGCGGCGGCGCCGATGATCGGGGTCGCCAGCAAGAAGGCGAACTTGGCGGCGTCCTCGTTGTTCAGGCCGACGAACAGCCCGCCCCCCATGGTCACCCCCGCTCGCGAGATCCCCGGTATCAGCGCCAGCGCCTGGGCGGCGCCGACGCCGGCTGCCTGCCGCCAGCTGACGCGGTCGGCGATGCGGTGGTCGGCGTCCGCGCGCCCCTCGGCATCCGTGCGCCCCTCGGCATCCGTGCGCCTCTCGGCATCCGTGCGCCCCTCGGCACTCGTGCCCCCCCGGGCGGCCTGCGGGGCGCGGCGGCGCAGCCGCTCGGCAGCGAACAGCAGCCCGCCGTTGACGATCAGGAAGATCGCCGCGGAGGTGGCGGAGGCGAAGACCTTGCGCAGCGGATCCTGGAGCAGCAGCCCCAGGATCCCGGCGGGAATCGTTCCCACCACCAGCAGCCAGCCCAGACGGGCGTCGGCGTCGCTGATTTCGCGGTCGCGCAGCGAGCGGCCGATGCCGGTGACCACGCGCACCCAGTCACGCCGGAAGAACCCCAGCAGCACGATCGCGGTGGCCAGGTGGACCGCCACCAGAAAGGCGAGGAAGAACTTGTCGTTCTGGTGGATGTTCCAGCCCAGCAGCCTCGGGGCCACGACGGCGTGTCCGAGGCTGGAGATCGGGAACAGCTCGGAGAAGCCCTGGAGCAGGCCGAGGACGATGCCTTGGGAGTAGGAGATCGGGTGCATGGCTGGCTGCGAGGCGGCGGCGATCATACTCAGCGCACCATAAGGAGAACCACAAGCCCGATCCGATCCAGCACGATCAGTGGCATGCGCCGCCTTCGCACCGTCATCCCATTCGCCTGTCTGGCCCTGGCCGGATGCGGCTTCAACGTCGCCCCGTCGGACCTGTTCGTGCTCCACCGCAGCGGCCAGGGCCGCGAGCTGACGCTGCTGGTCTCAGACGGTGGCACGATCCGCTGCGACAACGGTCCGCCGCGGCCGATCTCGGACGCCCTCCTCCTCCAGGCGCGGGACCTGGCCGACGACCTCGACAAGGACGTCAAGGCAGGGCTGCGTCCGGCGTCTCCGTCGACCCGCAGCGTCTACACCTACTCCTTCAAGTTGCAGGACGGCATGATCGCCTTCGCCGATACCGACGCCGCCGCCCATGCGGAGCTGGGGCGCGCGCAGCTGTTCACCGCGCAGGCCGCGGAGGGCCCCTGCGCCGCGCGGTAGTCCTCAGCCCAGTCGGACCTTGCCGTTTGACCGTGCCCGGGCCTGGGCGCGGTCGACGAAGTCCAGCCGCTTGACCGCCGCGCGGAACAGACGCGTGACCAGCCGCAGGCGTGCGTCCTCGCTGCGCAGGTCGAGTAGGGCCTGCTTGGCGTCGAGGCCGAAGTCGACCCTAGCCGCCATCGCGTACGCGTCCATCGCGGCCAGCTCTGCCTCCTCAGGGGACTCGTCGGTGGCCCGCTGGACCAGCTCCGCATAGGCACTCCGCGCCTGATCGCCCAACTCCGCATCGACATCCCCGTGGCGGTCCTCCAGCAGCTCCACGATCCCGGCTGGGTAGGGGAGATGGCTCTGGCGCTCGATCACGCGCAGCGGTGTGGTTCCCCGCGTCAGCAGGTTCAAGCGACCGTCCTCGGAGCGCTGCAGCACCCGCTCGATTCGGCAGGCGCAGCCGATGTCCCGCAGCCCCTCCTCGGAGAGCCAGATGATTCCGAACTCCCGCTCGGCGTCCAGGCACTCGTTCATCATCGTCTTGTAGCGCTCCTCGAAGATGTGCAGCGGGACGGCCTCCCCGGGGAGCGCGACGAGGCCGAGCGGGAACAGCGGGAAGTCCGGGATGGGCCTGTCCGGCACCTGACCTAGTCTAGGATGGGCGCCGGGCGGTCAGGAGCAGGTTGTAGAAGATCGCCGGGGGCAGCAGCGGCTCGAGCTGCCCGTCGAGGCGCTGCAGCAGCAGGTAACCCTTGAAGGCGTACATGCGCCAGCTCATGGGCACGTCCTCGGGCGTGGCCATGGCCTCCAGTGTGCGGTTGAACCAGCCGAACCAGTTGGCCACGAGCTCCTCGCCGCGCACCGTCACGCTGTCAAAGCCGGCCCCATGGGCGTGGCTGCGCAGGTCGGAGGGAACGAAGGCATGGATGTCGACGAAGTGCTCCAGGCCGTGGTCGACGACCTCGGCCGCGCCCGGGCCGGCGGGAGAGGGCGCGGGTCGCGCGCGCAGCGCGGTGCGCCAGGCCGGGGCCAGTGTCACCGCGCCCCGCTTGGGCACCGCCGCCAGGCGGTCCCCGAGGCGTGAGGGCTCGCCCGCGAACGCGATCCTGCCGCCGGGCGCCAGCACGCGATGGAACTCGGCGAAGGCGCGGTCGAGATCGGGCAGGTGGTGGAGCACGGCGTGCCCCAGCACGAGGTCGAAGCTGCCGTTGGCGAAGGGCAGCGACTCGGCGTCGGCCCGGACGGCGCGCACCGAGAGCCCGAGCCGGCCCGCGTTGTCGGAGAGCGTGCTGAGCATCCCCGGCGAGATGTCGGTGCACGTCGCCTCCCCGACCACGCCCGCCTGCAGCAGGTTGAGGCTGAAGTAGCCGGTGCCGGCGCCGATCTCCAGGCAGCGCCTGTAGCCGCGGTCGAGCTCGCTCCCGACGAGCTTGCGCAGCTTCCCGAGGACCTGGGCCTGGCCGACGCCGCCGAAGTCGATGCCCCACTTGGAGTCGTAGCTGGGTGCGGCGACATCGTGGTATCGCGTGTTGACCTCGCGGATCTCCTCCGGCGTGACCACGGCCTCCATGGGGGCGCCACATTACCCTGTCACCGGTGTCAGTGAACGCCTACGTTCAACAGGATCAGCCCCCCGGTGTGCCGCCGCTGGAGCTGACCGGGGAGCGCACCCTGCCCGACGTTCCGGCCGAGAACTACTGGTACCGCCGACACCTGGCGGTGTACGAGTGGATCGCCGCGAGGGTGGCCGGCGAACGCGTCCTGGACATGGCCTGCGGCGAGGGCTACGGCGGCGAGATCCTGGCCCAGCGCGCGGGAAGCGTCACGGGCGTCGACGCCAACCCCGAGGCACACGAGCACGCCCGGCTGCGCTACCGGGCGGCGAACTTGCGCTTTGAGCGAGGGTTGGTGGAGACCTGGGGTGAGCCGGGGGTCCTGGATGCGGTCGTGTTCCTGCAGACGATCGAGCACGTGCAGGATCCGGCGGCGGTGCTGGGTCACTTCCGCACCCTGCTCGCGCCCGGGGGCGTGGCCTACGTCTCCACGCCGAACCTGCTGACGCTGGCTCCCCCAGGGGCGGTCAAGTCCGGCAATCCGTGGCACATCAAGGAGTACCGCGCCGAGGAGTTCCGGGAGCTGTGCCAGTCGGTGTTCACGCACGTGGAGCTGCTGGGCCTGTTCCACGCCCGCAAGCTCCGCGTGCACGAACTGGCGCTGCAACTGGGGTGGGACCGGGCCCACAAGCGCCTGCGGGTGACCCAGCCCTTCTACGACTGCTTCACGCCTGCGATCGCCGCCAGCGACTTCAAGCTGCGCCCGGCGCGACTGGACGCGGCGCTTGACTTCCTGGCCATCTGCCGCGCGTGAGCCGGCCCGCTCGGACCGCGGGGACGGTTTTGGTCCATGGTGGACCAATTTCGCCCCCGCCCCCCCCGCCCCGCCCCGCCCCCGGCGGCCAGCGCTGCGCCGCCCCGCCCCGCCCGCGCGGCGCGGCGCTTCAGCGCCAGCGAAACGTCCTGGGCGCGTCCCGGCGGCGGATCACACGCGCCGGGATCCCCGCCACGACCGCGTTCTCGGGCACGTCGGCGGTGACCACCGCGCTCGTGCCGATGATGGCGTTGTCCCCGACCGTCACTCCTCGCAGCAGGCAGGCGCCATAGCCGATCCAGGCGTTGTGCCCGACGCGGACGTCGCGCTTGTAGATGCCCTGCTCACGGATCGGCCGCTCGGCCTCGACGACCCCATGGTCGAAGTCGATCATCATCACCCGGTCGGCGATGATGCACTCGCGGCCGACCGAAACGTGCTGGTAGGCCGAGATCGTGCAGTCCTGGCCCATGACCGACTTCTCCCCGATCGTGACCTCGCCCTCGTGGGCCCTGATCTTGCAGCCCTGGCCGATCCACGACCAGCGGCCCAGGCGGACGGTGGCGCTGCGCCCGATCTCGAAGTTGACGCCGGCGCACACGAAGCACAGCCCGTCGGTCTGCAGCCGCCCCCGCCAGCGGAGCTTCAGCCACAGCCACCGCGCCATCAGAGGGACGTAGCCGGCGCGCAGCATCCGGTGGCGCCGCGCGAAACGGAGCAGCGTGAGCGGGCCACCGTGCAGCGGCGGGCTCGGGGGGCGCAGCGGCGGCAGCAGCGCGGGTGGCGGCGCTGCCTGGCGGATCGGTCGCGTGCCGGTCGACACGCGGATGATCGTAGGCCAACTCCCGAGGCGGCGGGAGTCTCGCCTCCCGCTCAACCGTCGTCGAGCAGGCCCTGCAGCGGCCCCAGGATCCGCCGCGACCGGCGGGAGACGCCGGGTATCGCCAGCAGGCGGTGCGACGGCGGCTCGCCGCGGCCGAAGCGGCGCAACTGCTCCAGGGCGACGGCCCGCCAGTGCTCGTCGACCAGCACACGCGGATCGGCGTCGGCGACCGCCTCGATCGGCAGCTCCAGATGCTCGGCCCACAGCCGTACGCGGGTCTCGCGGACGAGGCGCCGATCGTGGGTGGCGACGTTCATCTCGGTGTCGTTGAGCAGCGAGTGCGCGTTGAGGTTCGCCGAGCCGATCGTCATCCAGGAGTCGTCGACGATGGCGATCTTGGCGTGCACGTAAAGCCGATCCTCCCGACCGCCGGAGACGGAGCGGATCGTGGCGGCGAGCAGCCGCTCTCCGTGATCGGCGGCGCTCAGCACCCCCAGCTGCCCGCTCGTGTCCTCCTGGCCGTTGTTGGCCCGGGCCGGCAGCAGGATCACGAGCCGGAAGTCCGCACAGGGTGGCTCACGCAGCTTCTGCGCCAGGAGCCTGACGATCTCTGGCGCCCACAGGAACTGATTCTCCAGGTAGATGAACCGCTGCGCGGAGCGCAGTGCCCGCGTGTAGCTCTCCAGGATGCTGAAGTCTCCGCGGGGCACGGCGTCGTACATGCCCTCGGCCACGGTGCGGATCACCTGCACCGTGTGCTCGCCGACCGGACCGGGCGGCGGCGGCGTAGCCAGCTCCTCACCCGTCACCGCCTTCCAGCGCAGCGCGAAGTGCTCGGCGACGTCGGCCACCACCGGTCCCTGCAACCGGGTGGCGACGTCGTGCCAGCCCAGGCGCCGGCGGGCCGCGTGGGCCGAGTTGTCGAAGCGGTCCCCGCCGTCATCGGTCAGGTCGATGCCTCCGACGAACGCGACCTTGCCGTCGATCACGATCGTCTTCTCGTGGTGGCAGTGGAAGGGATGCTCACGCGGGTCCGGCTCGCATCTGATGCCGGTGCCGCGGACGAGGTTCCGGGTTCCCTGCCGGACCTCGCCGCGGGTGGGGTGAAAGGCCGGAACGGGAGCGCCCGCCCACACCAGGACCCGGACGTCGATGCGCTCGGCCAGCTCCGCCAGCAGCGCTCCGAGGACAACCGGGTGACTGCCGCGGACGAGCTCGAACGCGGGGGCCACGTGCCACCCGGTGATGTGCACGAACTCCCGCGCCTGGGCCAGGGCAGCGGCAATCGCCGGCAATGCCTCCGCGCCGTCGATCAGCACCTCCATCGCGCAACCCGGCCGCGGGGGCGGGTGTGAGGGCGCCCACAGGCCGTCTCCGGCGGGTGCGACGGCGTGCTCCCAGCCCAGCCGGCGCAGCCGCACGCGGTGCTTGAGCCGTACGGCGGATTCGATCCCGCCGCCGACCAGCGCGTCCAGGCGGTCCCTCAGCGATTCCATTGTGTCCCTCTTCCCCTCGCCGCCCGACTCATACCGCCCTCACGCGACACCCGCGGTGCTCTGGCCGGCGACTGACGCACCGTGGCGCCCCCTGCCATAGTTCTGACGCTGAGCATGGCCGCCGACCCGACTTCACTTGCCGCGCGTCTCCTGGCCGGCGACAAGCGCGCCCTGGCCCGGGGGATCTCGCTGGTGGAGAGCGACGATCCCGATGGCTGGGAGCTCGTGCGGGAGGTGTATCCCCGGACCGGCAGCGCCGCCATCATCGGCTTCACCGGTCCGCCCGGCGTGGGCAAGTCCACCCTCCTGAGCTCGCTCACCAAGCTCGAGCGTGAACTGGATCGCAGCGTCGCGGTGCTCTCGATCGACCCCTCCTCGCCCTTTACCAAGGGCGCGTTGCTGGGCGACCGCATCCGCCTGACCGACCATTTTCTCGATCCCGGCGTCTTCATCCGCTCGATGGCCAGCCGCGGGGCCCTGGGCGGGCTCAGCGAGGCGGCGCTTCAGGCGGCTCTGCTGATGGACGCCTCGGGCCGGGACGTGGTGCTCCTGGAGACGGTGGGCGTGGGCCAGGCCGAGGTCGACATCATCGACCACGCCGACACGGTCGTGCTGGTCCTGATGCCCGGCTCGGGCGACTCGGTCCAGGCGCTGAAGGCGGGGGTGATGGAGATCCCGGACGTGATCGTGGTCAACAAGGCCGACCATCCGCAGACCGACAGCATGGTGCGGGAGATCAAGGGGGTCCTGGCCCTCGGCTCCCACGAGGGCTGGCAGGTGCCGATCGTCACGACCGAGGCCGCGCGCGGGGAGGGGGTGGAGGAGCTCGCTGGCAAGCTGGCCGAGCACCGTCGGTACATCGAGGCCGAGGGGACGCTGTCCGAGCGCCGGCGACGGAACCTGATGAACGAGGTGCTGGCGATCGCCACCTTCCGGATGCGCCGTGAGCTCCAGGCCTCGATCGAGGCCGATGACGGTGTGCAGGCGCTCCTGGATCGCGTGGTCGCGCGGGAGCTCGATCCGGCCAGCGCCGCCACCACCATCCTGGAACGGCCGCGGGAGGGCTGAGCGGTGGCGCAGGCGCTGACGCCGCCGTTCCTGCTCGCCTGCGTGCTGCTCGTGGTAGCCGGCGCCGGGAAGCTGCGCTCACCGGCGGCGGCGGCCGCGGCGGTGGCCGTGCTCGGAGTCGGGCCGCGGCTCGGAGAGCGGGAGCGCCGGCTAATGGTGCGGGCGCTGGCGCTCGCCGAGATCGCCCTGGGCGCCGCCGGAGCCCTCCATCCCTCGCCGGCGCCGGCGCTGGCGCTGGCGTGCGTGTACGTCACCTTCGCGCTCATCACGCTGCGGCTGGGCCGCCGCCGGGCTTCCTGCGGCTGCTTCGGCCAGGAGGGGGCTCCGGCCTCTGCGGGGCAGTCGGTGCTGAGCCTGTCGCTCGCGCTCGTCGCCGGGCTGGGCGCGGTGAGCGCTCCCCGCGGCCTGTCCTGGCTGCTAGCCCGCCCGGTGCCCTCGGCGGCGATCCTGCTGATCGGGCTGGCCGGGGCGGTCGTGGCCGCCGCGCTCACCTACACGGAGCTGCCCCGCGCCTGGGCCGCCTGGGGAGCCCGATGAGCTTCAGCGAGCGCCTGGCGGACTCGATGGGGGCGCTGCTGGAGCGGCGGCTCTCGCGCCGCGGCGCCCTGGCCCGGGCCACCCTGGCGGGCTCGGCGCTCGCCGTCGCGCCGCTGCGCTATCTCGTGCGTCCGGTCGACGCGTGGGCGGTGGTACGCCCCGAGAGCTGCGCCGGGGGCCTGTGCACCGACGGCTACACGGCGTTCTGCTGCGAGATCGAGCACGGGCGCAACACCTGCCCGTCCGGCACCTATGTGGCCGGGTGGTGGAAGTGCACCGACTACGCCGGGGGCGGCCTCTGCCACGAGGAGGGCGTGCGCTTCTACCTCGACTGCAACCGCATTCCCGGTCACCGCTTCCCCGGAGGATGCCAGTGCGCCCAGGGGGACTGCCGGCGGCGCCGGGTCGACTGCAATCACTTCCGCTACGGCCAGTGCAACACCCAGGTGCACGGCACCACCGAGGTCGTCTGCCGCCTGGTCATCTGCCAGAACCCGGCCACCGTCGAGGGACTGAACTGCAACGCCACCGAGATGATCGACAACCAGACCTGCGCGCAGGAGGCGAGCTGCCTGGAGGGGCTGGCGGTGCAGCTGCCCGGCGGCGGGGGCGTGTGATGGTCGCGCTGGTCTCGGTGGAGACGGTGCTGCTCGTGCTGCTGGTGGTGCTGGTGGCGGGCCTGCTGCGCAGCCATGCCGAGCTGCTGCGGCGGATCGGGCCGGCGCCGGAGGCCGCCTTGGCTCCCCCCGCGGCCGCGTCTGAGCTCCCGCAACCCCCAACGAGCCCTCGGGGACGGGATGAGACGCGCGCGGCACAGCTTGCGGGCGTCACCCTCGGGGGGGACGCCGTCGCACTCGATTTCGACGGGCTAGGCTCCTCGCCGACGTTGCTGGCCTTCTTGACCAGCGGCTGCAGCACCTGCGCGGGCTTCTGGGAGACGCTCGGGCAGCGGCGGCTGCCCGGCATCCAGACCGTGATCGTCACCCGGGGCGCCGATCGGGAGCGACCGGCGCGGCTGCGATCTCTGGCGCCCGACGGCGTGGCGGTGGTGATGTCCTCGGCCGCGTGGGACGATTACACCGTCCCCGGTGCCCCGTACTTCGTCCTGGTCGACCAAGAAATCAGGGGCGAGGGCGTGGCCACCGGGTGGCCGGCGCTGTCCTCGCTGGTGCGCGACGCGGTGCAGGACGCCACCGGCGCCGCCGGCGGGCGGGATGCCGGGGGGGCCGCCCGGACCCGCTCGGTGGACGAGGCGCTGGCGGCCGGTGGCATCGGGCCGGGGGATCCGCGCCTGTACCCCGGTCGAGCCGGGCGATGAGCACGCTGCTGGTGCTGGGCTGTGCCGCCGCGGTGATCGGTGCCCTCACCGCTGCCTGGTCGCCCTGAGGGGAGTCGATGCTCGCGAGCATCACTCCGCTCGGCGAGCGGGGCCGCCAATCCAGGTGGGGGGTCACGGTGACCGCGTTCGCCGCCGCCGCGACACTCGCCGGCGGCTTGGGCGGCGCGGCGCTGGGGGTGCTCGGCGGCGTGAGCCTGAACGGACTGCTGGGTGCGCACGGGCGGCTGCTCGTGCTCGCGGGCGGACTGGCGCTGGCGGTGGCCCTGGAGCTGCTGCCGGCTCCCGTCCCGGGTCCTCGGCGCCAGGTCGACGAGCGCTGGCTGCACGATTTCCGGGGCTGGGTCTACGGAGCGGGCTTCGGTGCCCAGCTCGGCCTTGGTCTCACCACCGTCGTCACCAGCGCCGCCACCTATGCCGCCGTCCTGGCCGCGCTGCTGAGCGGATCAGTGGCTGCCGGTGCGGTGATCCTCGGCGCCTACGGAGCGCTTCGCGGCCTGACACCGATCCTCGCCGCGGGGGTGCGGGACCCGGCGCGGCTGGTGGCGCTGCACGTAGCGCTGGAGCGCTGGCGGCGGCCTGTGGCCCGCCTCACGCCGGCGCTGCTGGGCGTGCTGCTGGCGCTGTGCCTGGGAGCGCTGGCGTGATCCTGCAGGCGCACGGGATCCGCATCGAGCTACCGCACGGCTGGAGCGGGCGGCTGTTCAATCGCGCCCCGGGCACGGCCACGCTGCACGCCGCCAGCTACACGCTGACCCTCGACGATGGCCAGTTCGGCGACCGCAGCACCGCCCGCATGGCCTCCGGAGCATGCTTTCTGGCCCTCACCGAGTACCTGGCGGGCGACGGGCTCCACCCGGGTCAGGGTCTGTTCGGAGCGCGGAAGATGGAGCTGCCGCTGGATCCCGCCCGGTTCTCCGCCCGCGCGCTCGCCCATCCCCGCCCCGGTCAGGTGGGCTCGCAGCAGTTCTTCACCGCCGCCGGCAGACCGTTCTGCCTCTACGTCGTGCTCGCCGGCGTCCGCACCGCGCGGCCCGGCCAGCTCGCCGTCCTGCACCATCTACTGCGCACGCTGCACATCACCGCGCGCGGCGGCTGACGGGTCAGGGTCAGCCTCCCGCGGGGCACACCTGCGGACGCCGTGCCCCCGGCGGCAGGCACCTGTCGCGTAGGCGCGGGGCCCCGTCACGCATCCTCAGGATGAGCACGGCGCCGACCTTGCCGGGCGCCGTGACCGAGACCTCCACCGTCGCACCGGGGGCCAGCGCCCGTCCCGCCAGCAGCCGGGCGAGCGCCATGCGAGAGCCCGACCTGCGCACCCCGCGACGGGCGAAGGG
>JAABUZ0100003570.1_pt1 | contig 22845 bp, 20 predicted proteins | sample 5562091 | NCBI WGS metagenome assembly JAABUZ01 (sample SAMN12813069, study PRJNA571459) | rock metagenome | isolation source: Antarctica rocks | place: Antarctica: Victoria Land, Linnaeus Terrace sud | collected 2015-12-21
TTCTTGGCAACCGCTGGAACGCCCTCGTTCCAACGCCGATAATAGGATGATGCGTCTTTGTCGAAAAAGTAGTGACATGGGTTCCCGCTACCAGGCATGGATCGTGTTTGCAGCGCTCTTTGTGCTCTCGGGCACGGGCGGGGCCGGGCAGAGCTCAACGGGCAAGGTCGCAAGTCCTTCGGCTCAGGCCGCACCTGCTCCAGAGACCCCTCTCAGCAAGTCAAATGCGGCCGTTCCCCTGCAGCCCCGCCTGCCGGGTTCGATGTCCAGGCGAGAAGCCAGGAGGTCCTCGCCCACCTCAGCGCCGTCATCCGGTACTACCGCGCCTCTCTCACGCCCATCCAGAAGGTCGGCGAGCCAAGCGATGCTCTCTATCGCGACCAGGCGATCACAGACGCAAAGCAGATCGGCGACTACGCCTTTCAGGCCGGAAAAGCCGAGGCCAGCCTCCTCGTGGCCTACCAGAAGCAGCTCGCTGGTGCCCAAGGGAGCCAACGCATCGAAGGCGAAGCGCAGAAGCTGCAGGCCGCACGCGCCAACGTCGCGAAGCGGGCAGAGGCATTGCAGGCGCAGCAGAAGTCGATCGATGAGCAACTGCGGCGCGCGCGCCCAAAACAGGTGCAGGCACTTCGCGCTCAAAGGGAGCAGGTGGAGGGTGCGCTTGAACTCAACGCCGCCATGAGCGACGCCCTCGGCAAGATCGTCGGGATGCCCGATACCCAGGGCAGGGTAGGGCTCGCGGGTGACATCGAACGTCTGCAGCGAACAGCGCCGGAGCTGGCTGACCCCAAGACCAAGGTCGTTGCAGTGCCGCTCGAAAACCTCAGCAGCGAGAAGTCGGCAGGCGTCAGCAGCCAGGCCGTGGTCTTGTTTGAGCTGCTCTCCACACGACACGAGATCGATCAGGCCACCCGCGACACCGAGGCGTTGCACGAGCAGGCACTCGCTCTCCGGACGCCTCTGACAAACGTCGTCCGAAGTCTCGTGCGCAAAGGCCAGGAGCTCTCCGGACAGCAGGCGGTAGCGCCCGTCTCCGCCCCCTCCCCTGCGAACTCGGCCACGAAGACCGCTCCCGCTGATCCAAGGGCAGCGGAGGCGACGGATCTCACCCAAACGCGCGAGAGCTTCGATTCAGTCACCGCTACCTTCAAAGTGCTCAGTGCTGCCGCTGTCCCGCTCAGCCAGGAGATCATCACGCTTGAACAGAGCCGGGCTAACCTGATGGCCTGGCGATCGGCCGTGGACACGGAGTACCGGGGCGTCCTGCGTTCACTCCTGCTTCGTGTCCTCGTCATCGCCATTGCCCTGGGCATCCTGTTCGCCGTAGGGGAGATCTGGAGGCGTGCGTCCACCCGTTTTGTGCACGACCTGCGCCGTCGGCGGCAGCTGCTCATCCTGCGCAGACTTGTCGTCGGCTTTCTGAGCGGTCTCGTCGTCATCTTCGGCTTTGTGACACAGTTCAACTCGCTTGCAACCTTCGCTGGATTCATCACCGCAGGTCTGGCGGTCGGCCTGCAAACAATCCTCCTGTCCGTGGCGGCTTACTTCTTTATCATCGGCAGGTATGGTGTCCGTGTAGGAGATCGCATCACCGTCGCCAGCGTCACGGGCGATGTCATCGAGGTGGGCCTGGTCCGGTTCTATGTCATGGAGCTCGCAGGGAGCGGAACCGAGCTGCAACAGACGGGACGCGTCGCCGTACTCTCGAACGCCATCCTCTTCCAGGCGGGCACACCCCTCTACAAGCAGATGCCCGGCACCGAGTACGCCTGGCATGAGCTCACGGTAAAGCTGCAGCAGGCAGCCGGGTACGCCGGCGCCGCGCAGGCAATCCTCGATGCAGTCAAACAGGTGTACGAGGGCTATCGTGCCAGGATCGAGCAGCAGCACAAGGATCTCGAGGCGTGGATGGATACACCCATCGAAGCCCCCACGGTTGAGTCGCGGCTGCAACTCGTGGAGGGGGGCCTGCAGCTCCTCGTACGTTATCCAGTGGAGATCCGCGATGCGTCCGTCATCGATCAGCAGGTGACAAAAGCCATGCTCGGGCTCATGCAGCAGGATGGGGCCGTAAAGGATGCCGTCGCCGCTCCTCCCGCAATTAAGACCGCAGTCAAAGGCTGACGACCGGCGCCCCCGCCCCGCGAAGCATTGCCTCGCCCGCGAAGCAGTGCATCGCTCCTGGGCATGACGTCAGCGGGTCGTGTAATCTTGCAACCGCTTACAGTGATACGCTCCCGACGATCCCCTCACGAGCTTTTCGTACCTCTGTCCAGCCGAGTTCTGCTCGAGTATGGACCGAAGCGAGGGGTGGGAGACCAACGAAAACGCAGAGGATACGTATGCAAAAGATAGGACTTCTCCTGAGTGGTTGGCTGATTGCCGCCGGCAGCGCTGCGGCACAGAACGCGATTCGCTATGACGCCGCGCAGCACGTCTGGCAGATTGGTGCAGGCGAGATGAGCTACGTGCTCGGCGTCAACGATCAGAAGGCTCTGCAGACCCTCTACTGGGGTCCGAAGCTCGACGGCGGTGCCAGCTTCGCCACGCCAAAGTCTTTGCCGGAGACGGCCTCTTTCGATCCCAGAGTCGCGACGACACCGCTTGAGTATGTCGGTTGGGGTGGCGGCCTGCCCTACGAGCCCACCGTCAAGATCAGCTTCCCGGACGGCAATCGGTCCCTGCATCTGGAGTTCGTCGACGCAAAGATAACCGGCGATGAACTGGCCATCACGGTGAAAGATGCGCTCGCTCCCGTCTATGTGCAGCTCTTCTATCACGCGTACCCTGAAGGCGTACTCGCTCGATGGTCGCGCATCGAAAATCGCAGCAAGGGAAAGATCACCGTGGAGCAGGCCGAATCCGCGACCTGGAATCTGCCAGCCCGGACCACCTACGACCTGAGCTCCCTGACTGGCCGATGGGGTGCCGAATGGCAGCTGCAGACCGAAGCCCTCCATCCCGGAGCCGTCGTCCTCGAGAGCCGCCGAGGCAGCACCTCACATCAGGTCAATCCATGGTTCGCCATCGGCAGCCGCGGCGAGACAACCGAGACCGCCGGTCCGGTCTGGTTCGGCGAACTGGGCTGGAGTGGAAGCTGGCGTATTACGGTCGAGCAGACCCACGCCGACAGAGTACGGATCACCGGCGGTTACAATCCCTTCGACTTCGCCTATCCTCTCGCTCCCGGCGAGTCGCTCGAGACGCCAAGGTTCTACGCCGGGTATACCGCCCGGGGAAACGGGGAGGCATCCCGCATCCTGCATCGCTTCCAACGAGGGCAGATCCTGCCTCAGCGACCCACCCCCAAGGTACGCCCCGTCCTCTTCAACTCGTGGGAGGCCACCGAGTTCGCCGTCAATGAGGAGGGACAGATCGCGCTCGCCGAGAAGGCCGCCAAGCTCGGCGTGGAACGCGTCGTCATTGACGATGGCTGGTTCGGCCAGAGAAACACCGATCGTGCCGGCCTCGGCGACTGGACAGTCAACCCGCATAAATTCCCCCACGGCCTGAAGCCGATGATCGACAGGGTGCATGCCTTGGGAATGGACTTTGGCATCTGGGTTGAGCCGGAGATGGTCAATCCCGACAGCGATCTGTATCGCAAACATCCGGACTGGGCGATGAACTTCCCAGGCCGTCCACGCACCGAGGCAAGAAACCAGCTCGTCCTCAACCTCGCCCGGGACGACGTCCGCCAGTACGTCTTCGGCTTCCTCGATAAGCTCGTCTCCGAAAACGACATCGCCTTCCTCAAGTGGGACTACAACCGGAACTGGTCCGAGCCCGGCTGGGACGCCGTTCCGCTCGATCAACAAAAGACGATCTACGTCAAATACGTCGAGAACCTCTACGGCATCCTCGCGGACCTCCGAAAGAAGCACCCCAAACTCGAGATCGAGTCCTGCTCCGGAGGCGGCGGCCGCGTCGATGACGGCATCCTCCGGTACACCGACCAGGTCTGGCCCTCCGACAACACCGACGCTCTCGATCGCCTGGTCATTCAGGATGGCTTCACGCACGCCTACTCACCAAACCTGATGATGGCCTGGGTCACGGACGTCCCCAACTTCCTGGACCGTCGCGTCATCCCGCTCGATTTCCGCTTCCTCGTTGCAATGAGCGGATCTCTCGGCATCGGCGGGAACCTCAACAAATGGACTCCTGAAGAGATGGAAACCGCGACGAGGTTGACGGCCTTCTACAAGGAGGTTCGGCCGACGGTCCAGCTCGGCGAGCTCCATCGGCTGATGCGCTCGGGGGCCAGCGAGACCAGCGCGGTCGAGTACGTCTCGCCGGATGGGAGGTCCGCGGTGGTCTTCGCCTACCTCCACTCCCAGCACTACGGCCGGCCATTTCCGACCGTACGCCTCGATGGTTTGGACCCTGCCGCAACCTACCGGTTGACTCCCCTCGATGCCAAGAAGATCCCGGGGCTTACGTCCGAGCGGAATGGATCGCAGCTGATGGGCGAGGGAATCGACTTCGCCCTGCGCGGTGACTACGACGCCACGGCGGTGCGGCTGGAACGTCTGAAGTAGGCGGCTGAAACGGCGGTCTTGTCTCTTGGCCGCGGTCTTCAGAGATGTTGCCACCTCCTGCCGCTCATCGGCAGGGGGGAACCGCGTTAGCATGGAACGGGTACAGAAACGCTCGCGTTAGGAATTGAAAAACTCATGGATCGAAGGCATTTCCTCAAGACCTCCGGAACGGCTCTGGCCGCCACCAAGCTCGGCACAACAGCGATCGCGCAGAACCCGGTCTCTCCCCGGCAGACTGGCCGGCTGGTTCTGCCGATCAACCGCGGCTGGCGCTACAGCGAGAAGATGACCGACGCCGCCCACGCGACCGAGTTCGACGACTCCGGCTTCGAGCAGGTCGTGATCCCGCACACCAACAAGCGTCTCCCGTGGCACAGCTTTCCCGACAAAGCCTACGAGTTCGTCTCGATCTATCGCCGGCCCATCAAGGTGCCGGCAGAGGCTAAAGGCAAGCGCATCTTCGTGGACTTTGAAGGGGTCATGACCGCGTCTACCGTGTGGCTCAACGGCCAGAAGATCGGCTCGTACAGGGGCGGCTACACCCCCTTCTCCTTTGAGCTCACCGGCAAGCTCGACCCCAGCGGTAAGAACGTCATCGCCGTCGACGTGGACTCAACCGAGCGCGCCGACATCCCGCCCTTCGGCAACGAGATCGATTACCTCACCTTTAGCGGCCTCTATCGCGAGGTCGCTCTCAGAGTCGTTCCCCAGACCTTCCTCGAGAACATCCACGCGCAGCCCCAGGGTGCCCTCAGCGGCAAGCCCACCGTCGATGTAACCTGCTTCCTCGACCGCGCCGTGGGCGCCACCCCGGGAAAGCTCTCGCTCAACGTCGAGCTTCGCGATGGCGGTCGCGTCCTCGCCCACGCCTCCGGCAAAGTCACCACACCCCAGCCAATTCCAACCCAGAACGAAGATGCCGGGCAGGGTGCTGGCGCTGCACTCACCTTATCCATCGATGGAGCCGCGCAGACCATCACACTGACCGCTCTGCCCAAGGTCGACCTGTGGGATCTCAAGCACCCGAAGCTCTACACCGTTCACGTCCAGCTGCTCGAGAACGGGCAGGTCGTCGACGAAGACTCGCGTCGCATCGGCTTCCGCGAGGCCATGTTCACCGACGCGGGCTTCTCTCTCAACGGCAAGATCATCAAGCTGCACGGTCTCGATCGTCACCAGACCTTCCCCTGGGTCGGGCAGGCCATGCCAGGACGCGTGCAGCGCCAGGACGCAAAGATCCTCCGAACCGATCTCCGCTGCAACATCGTTCGGACCTCCCACTATCCGCAGTCGCGCCACTTCCTCGACGCCTGTGACGAGATCGGACTCCTCGTCCTCGAAGAGATCCCCGGCTGGCAGCATATCGGCCCCAAGCCGTGGCAGGACATCGCCGTCGACAACGTCCGTCGCATGATCCGGCGGGACTGGAATCATCCCTCCGTCATCCTCTGGGGTGTCCGCATCAATGAGTCTCGCGACAACCACGACTTCTACACCCGGACCAACGCCCTCGCGCACGCTCTCGACAAGGGTCGACAGACCGGCGGCATTCGTTACTTCCAGGAATCCGAGTTCCTCGAAGACGTCTTCACCATGAACGACTTCGGCTTCCCGCTCAAGGCGCCCAACCACCCGAAGTACCTCAACACCGAGTTCGTCGGCCACACCTTTCCCACCAAAACCATCGACAGCAAGGAACGCCTCCAGGAGCACACCATTCGTCACGTCCGCGTGCACGATCAGCTCGCGTCCAATCCGCAGTACGCCGGCGGCATCGGCTGGTGCGCCTTCGACTACAACACCCACGCAAACTTCGGCTCGGGCGACCGCATATGCTACCACGGCGTCATGGACATCTTCCGCACACCCAAGCCCGCCGCCGGCTTCTACAAGTCCATGTGTGAGCCGGGGGAAGAGATCGTCCTCGAGCCCTCCTTCCACTGGGCCCGCAACGATGAGTCCACCGGCTTTACCAACGGTCTTGTCAGCTCCAACTGCGACCACCTCAAGTTCTCCATCGACCCCATCATGGGCCCAAACGTGGGCAAGGGATGGATCCTCCTCGCCGAGGGCGACGCCGACCGCCAGACCTACCCCCACCTCCCGCATCCCCCCTTCAAGATCGAGATTGGCGACAAGATCCGCGAGAACTGGGGCGATCTCCGCATCGACGGCTTCATCGCAGGCAAGCAGGTCATCTCGAAGACCTACTCCGGCAGGGGAGTCGATCAGGAGTTCAAGCTCCTACCTGACGAAACGAAGCTGATCGCCGACGGTGCCGATGCCGTTCGCGTCGTCCTCCGCGCCAACGATGAGTTCGGCCGCATCCGTCCTTTCGCCGCGGACGCGATCGAGATGAGGCTGGACGGGCCAGGGGAGATCATCGGAGATAATCCGTTCTCGCTCGTAGCCGGAACCGGAGCGATCTGGATCCGCGCAAAGGAGCAGCCGGGCACCGTCCGTCTGCACGCAAAGCATCCGTTCCTGGGAGAGCAGACCGTGGAGTTCGAGGTCGCTTCAGCGGACCCGGAGACCGCGTAACACCTCCTCGCATGGGCACACAGCCCAGGCTTCACCAGAGCAGCACCTCCCATGCTCAATGCGGGGCCTGACGCGCAGCCGCGGAGGTCCGCACGAATCGCAAGTGAACTCGATCGGAAGGGACACCGTCGCTCGCAGCGCGCGTAGACTCACGCCTTATTCAGCTACGGACCAACAAGAGAACCCGTACACCAGGGAAGCACGGCCAACCTGGCTTACGATCTGCCCCGGCAACCCGCCTTGAACACCTTCGGCTTCCGCCATTCCTCGTCCGTTGCAAGGATCACGCACGTCTCGCCCGTGTCCGTGTTCAATCGCCACGTCAGGTCCCCCTGGCGATAAAGTTGAAAATGTCCCGAGCCGCCAAAGGTCATGCCGTTCGGTGGATTTGGCGCGATCGAATCTGAAGCAGGAGTGCCTACCCCCGCCGAGGACCCAGCTCCACCTTGCGCCACCATTCCGCTCGTACCGCCATTCGGTTCAGCAGTTGTCGGCATCGTCGCTGCCGGAGTCGTGGCTCCGGTCGGTTCCACCTTCGTCCTTCCACCGGCCATCCCGTTGGTGTACGCGTCCACACTCCCACTTGACTTACCCGTTGCGTATCCGCTGTAGCCCACGTACGCAAACACCACCAGCACCAGGATAAGCAGCCCGATCAGAACGCCTCTCAGCATCCCGGCACCCAGTCACCGAGCACGCACGAATCAGCCAGGTCGCCGATGCGGAGCGCCTCAGAACCGACCAGACCGCCCGGATTCGCCGACACCTTCTGACCAGCTTTCAACGGCAGCTCCCGCTTCACGCATCCTGTTGCAATCATCATCGCTCGGAAAACCCGCTAAAGCCAACGAAACTTGTTGGAAGCGGTACAAAAACATGGGTAAGCCATCGCGACCTACGAACAAACGCGCCTTCTGGCCGCCGCGCTTCATCTATCTTCACTGGGGATTTTTGGCCTGAGCTTCCATCAACAAAGGAGTAATATCAATCCGTGCCGAAATACTCCGTCGTCGTCCCATTCCACAACGAAGAAGAGAACGTCACAACCCTCTACGATCGCCTCAAAGCCGTCATGGAGCAGGTGAACGACCCCTTTGAGCTCGTCTTCGTGGACGATGGCTCCCGCGACCGCACCTATCGCCTGCTTGAAGAGATTGCTGCCGTTGATTCCCGCGTGCTCGTCGTCAAGCTCCGCCGCAACTTCGGCCAGACCTCCGCCCTCGCTGCCGGCTTCGATCACGCTGGGGGCGAGTTCATCCTCGCCATGGATGGTGACCTCCAGCACGACCCCGACGAGATCCCCAAGTTCCTCGCCAAGCTCGAAGAAGGCTACGACGTCGTCAGCGGCTGGCGCTCCCAGCGCGGCGACAACTTCATCTTCCGCCGCATCCCCTCCCGCGCCGCCAACAGGCTCATGGCCGTGCTCTCCGGCGTCGACATCCACGACTTCGGGACCACCTTCAAGGCCTATCGCCGCGAGGTCATCCAGAACATCCCGCTTTACGGGGAGATGCACCGCTTCATCCCCGCCCTTGCCAGCTGGTACGGCGCGTCCATCTGCGAGATCCCCATCTCCAACCCCGCCCGCACCGCCGGAAAGAGTCACTACGGTATCTCCCGCACCTTTCGGGTCTTCTTTGACCTCCTCACCATCCGGTTCCTCCTCAAGTACATGACCCGTCCGCTCCACTTCTTCGGAACCATCGGAACGGCTGGAATGCTCTCCGGCGGTGGCATCGCCGTTTGGATCCTCATTCACAAGCTCCTCACGCACCACGATGTCGCCGACGAACACGGCCCTCTCTTCATGATTGCCGCCGTCCTCATCCTCGCCGGCATCCAGATGCTCGGCATCGGCCTCCTCGGCGAGCTCCAGGTCCGCCACTTCCACACCGCGTCACACCGCGCGCCCTACGCGGTCGACCGCGTCCTCCGCCTCCGCTCCAGCGAAGAAAGCCTCCTGCACTAACCACCCACGAAGCCTGCAAGCCGAACTTCTTCCCGTTCCAGTCCATGCAGGCACTCAGGGATGCGGCACTTCACCTGCCGTCGGCGTCTCCAGTCTTCTCTTGAAAGCCTCGGACCTTCTTGTCTTGAATCGCTTGCGGATTACGAAGGCCTCGCATCCGCTACTCTAGAAGGCGAATGCCCTACAAGATCCTCTCGCCCCAAACCCCTGATCCGCAGCAAACCGGCAAACATGCTCTCGCCATCATGGCCAAAGCCCCCCGAGCCGGCAAGGTCAAGACGCGCCTCTCCCCTCCGCTCACCCTCGCGCAGACCGCCGCCCTCAACGTCTGCTTCCTGGAAGACACCACCGAAAACATCGCTGGCGTCGGTGCGGACAGCATCGGTCTCATCTGCTACACCCCCGTCGGCGACGAGCAAGCCTTCGAAGGCATCCTCCCCGCATCCTTCGCCCTCATTCCCCAACGCGGAGAGGCCTTCGGCGAGCGCCTCCTCGCCGCCGCGCAGGACATCCTCGCCTGCGGCTTCTCGAGCGTCTGCCTCATCGACTCTGACTCTCCCACCGTCCCGCACACCGCCCTCGCCCAAGCCGTCGCCGAACTCGCCAAACCCGGCGACCGCGTCGTCCTCGGCCCCTCCCAAGACGGTGGCTACTACCTCATCGGCCTCAAGCACCCGCACCCAGAGCCCTTCAGCCGCATCACCTGGTCCACCGGCTCGGTGGCAGAGGAGACCCGCCAGCGCTGCCGCGAAGCCTCGATCGAGCTCGTCGAGCTCCCCCTCTGGTACGACGTGGACGACGCGGAAACCCTCGCCCTCCTCAACGCCGAGCTCCTCGAATCCATCCCGCCTGCCTTTACCAATGCGCCCGGCTACCCCGCCCCCCACACCCGCGAGTTCCTCCTCGAACTCGATAGCCCGGCCGACCTCGTCAGCCAGCCGCTTGCGGAGCAGGGAAGCGGTCACATCGAAGAGACCTCCTAGTCGGCATAGATGACCGGAAACTAATCCTCTTTACTCCCTCAACTCCCAAAAGGACTGTCATCCTGAGCGCCGCGAAGATCCCCCGCACCTTGCCCGAAGCGCCCCAGCATCCCGCCAGCGGCGCCTCCGGCCTCTCCCAGCCGGGCACCAGGCAGGCCCACGGGCCACACTCATTCAACGCCCGCCCTTGGCAGACGAACGCCGCCCTCCTCTTCCTCGGCCTCTGCCTGTTCCTCCTCTCCCGCCAGCTCACCTTCGAGTACGACGCTTACACCATTGGCTTCTCGGGCGCCTCCGGCTGGTCCGTCTGGTGCTACGTCTTCGCCTGTGCCATCACACTCTTCGGCCGAAAAGACCGCCTCACCTTCCCCATCATCCTCGGCGTAGCCATCGCCTGCCGCCTCGCCACCCTCTTCGCCGACCCCGTCCTCTCCTCCGACATCTACCGCTACGTCTGGGACGGCATCGTCCAGCACGCCGGCATCAACCCCTACCGCTTCGTCCCCGCCGACGTCCACCTCGCCTTCCTTCGCGACGCCTCCGACGGCAACATCTACCCGATGATCAACCGCAAGGAGTACGCCCGCACCATCTACCCTCCCGTCGCCCAGTTGCTCTTCTGGTTCGCCACCTTCATCTCCCCCACTATCACCTGCATGAAGACCGTCATGGTCCTCTTCGAGGGCCTTACCCTCTGGACCATCCTCAAGCTCCTCCACCTCCTCGGTCGCCCCCGCGAGCAGGCCATCCTCTACGCCTGGTGCCCGCTCCTCATCTGGGAGATCGCCGGCTCCGGCCACCTCGACTCCGCCGCCATGGCCTTCATCGGCCTCGCCCTCCTCTTCCGCTACCAGCGACGCCCCGTCCTTACCGGTGTCTTCCTCGCCCTCGCCGTCCTCACCAAGTTCTACCCCCTCGTCCTCTTCCCAGCCCTCTACATGCGCAAACCCGCAGTGGACGAAGCAGGAAACCGCCGCACCTTCCTCCAGACCCTCGACTGGACCATGCCCGCTGTCATGCTCGCCGTCGCGATCCCCGCCTACGCCCTCTATAGCTCCGTCGGCAAGCTCGTCTTCGGATTCCTAGGCGGCTACGTCCAGGAGGAGGGCATGGCCACCGGCGCCCGCTACTTCCTGCTCGAACAGGCCCAGCACCTCCCCGGCCTCCACAACCTCAGCCCTTCGGCCTACATCCTCTTCGCCGCCCTCATCCTCGGCCTGCTGACCCTCTGGGCCCTCCGCACATCCTCTCCAGTCATCTCTCAACAGTCGTCATATCCCGGCTTTCAAGAACCCCCAAACCAAATGGCAACTCAGGGCGAAGCAGCCTTTCTCCGCTCCGCCTTTGCCCTCGCCGCTGCCCTTATGCTCCTCTTCAGCCCCCATTACCCGTGGTACATCGCTTGGCTCATCCCCCTGTTCACCCTGCTCCCCAACCTCCCGGTAGCGGCCTACATCCTCGGCCTCTTCTATCTCTGCACCACCGACCTTGCGGTCGGGTACGGCCCCAGGCAGTTCCACCTCAACCAGCTCCTCTACTCCGCCATCGTCCTTGCCACCCTCCTCCACCTCGCCCTGCGCCGCTGGCCGATAGCCTCACGAGGAACGGAGATCTGACCACTGAGCACTGAGAACTCAATGCCGATCTCCGTCATCATCCCCGCCCTCAACGAGGCCGAGTCCATCGGCTCCGTCGTCCGGTCCATGCCGTGGCGTCTCATCGCCGAGTGCATCGTCGTCGACAACGGTTCCACGGACGCCACCGCCCAGAACGCCACCGCTGCCGGAGCCCGCGTCATCAAAGCCCCCCGCGGCTACGGCTCCGCCTGCCTCGCCGGCTCCCAGGCCGCGCTCGAATCCTCGAGTGTCCTCGTCTACCTCGACGGCGACGGCTCCGACATCATCGAAGACCTCCCCCGCCTCACCGCCCCCATCCTCGCCGGCGACGCCGACTTCGTCATCGGCTCCCGCATCCGCGGCCATCGCGAGCCCGGCTCCATGCTCCCCTCCCAGGTCTTCGCCGCCCACCTCGTCGGCAATCTCTTACGCCTTGTCCCGTCCGTCCGTCGCTCCGCCCGCTACACCGACATGGGCGCCTTCCGCGCCATCCGCCGTTCCTGCCTTAACCAGCTCCGGATGTCCGAGCTTACCTACGGCTGGAACCTCGAGATGCAGATCAAGGCCGCCCAACGCAACCTCCGCATCGTCGAGCTGCCCGTCAACTACCGCAACCGCATCGGTGGCGAATCCAAAGTCGCCGGCAACCTCCGAGCCTCCCTCAAAGCCGCCACCCGCATCCTCGAAGTCCTCTTCCGCGTCGGCCTCGGCTCCCCCCACCCCTGAGCGATGGACACCCACCCAATATCATTGGGACCCTTCACGAAGTGAAGCGGGAAGAACCCCGCGTCTGCACCCGCCTCACCACCCTCGATCCCGCCCCGCCGCCCCAAACGTATAGTGGATGGACCCATGCGCCTCCTTCTCGCCGCCGCCGCCACCCTCCTCTGCACCGCCGCCGCCACCCTCGCGCAAACTCCCACGCAAACCCCCGAAGACCTCACCACCCTGGCCCAAGCCCACGGTCCGAACCTCCAGCAAGCCATCCGCGCCACCTTCCCCGCCAAAGAACTCTCCGAAGGCACCGCCTTTCGCGGCCACCTCCACGATTTCTTCTTCGCCATCGAAGCCCCCACCGCCCCCACCCTCCTCCTCGACAACTCCGATCCCAACTCTGCCGCCCGCCAGCAGCTCCCCATGCAACAGATCCCCGGCACGGATCTCTTCTACGCCTCCGCGCACATCGGGCAGCTGGGCACCCTTCACCGCTTCTCCTACCTCGTAGCCGGCAAACCCTTCGGCGGTCGCCTCGACCTCCCCGCCTTCACCGAAGATCACTACGGACACCCGGGCGTCCCTACCGGCACCCTCTCCCCCAGGCTCTCCCACACCAGCAGGATCTACGACGGCATGCAATCCGATTATTGGATCTACGTCCCCTCCCAGTACGACCCCAGGACCCCCGCCGCCCTCATGGTCTTCCAGGATGGCTCCGGCTACGGCAATCGCGACGGCGACCACGGCATCCTCAACGACCTCGACAACCTCCTCGCCCAGCGGAAGATCCCCGTCATGATCGCCGTCTTCATCAACCCCGGCGACATCTCCGCCTCACCCAACACCCCCACCTACAGCTCCGTCGACGCCTATTCGAAGAAGTGGTCGCGCACCCTCAAAGACTCCATGCGCTCCACCGAGTACGACACCGTCTCCGATCGCTACCCCCGCTTCCTCCGCGACGAGATCCTCGCCGAGGTCTCCGGCAAGTACAACATCCGCAAAGACGCCTACTCCCGCGCCATTACCGGCCTCTCCTCGGGCGGCATCTGCTCCTTCAACGCCGCCTGGCAGCAGCCAGACCAGTTCAGCCGCGTCATCACCTGGATCGGCTCGTTCACCGCCATTCAGTGGCATGAAGACCCCGCCGTCCCCGACGGTGGCCAGGACTTCCCCGAGAAGATCCTTCGCGAGCCCCACCGGGACCTCCGCGTCTGGATCGCGGACGGCTCCAACGATCAGGAGAACGATCGCTACGGCTCCTGGCCCCTTGCCAATATCCGCATGGCCAACGCTCTCCACCTCAAGGGCTACGACAGCCACCTCAGCTTCGCGCACGGCACCCACAACCCCGCCCACGGCGCCGCCGAGTTCCCCGAGGAGATCACCTGGCTCTGGCGCAGCTACGATCCCGCCAGGACCTCCGAAACTTTTCGTCCCGATGCCGCCGAGACTGCTCTCCCGCCCTTCCGGGTAGACATCGTCAACCGGCCCTCACGGTAAAGCGGCATGCCTCCCGAGTGCCCATCGGGGGACAGATCAGGTGCCGATCCTGCAGCAATCAAGATAGACTAGGGATTCTCCCCGAGCGTCTGATCCATTTAGGGGTGCATCTTACCTCGATGGAAGCCCCGAACTGTTGCGAGACAATCAAGATCCAATGCCCGACACCATCCAAGATCGAGTTCTAAAGGTCATCGCCACGACAAAGCGAATTCCCCTCGAGAGCGTTCATCCCGACTCGAGCTTCGAATCCTTAGGCATCGACTCGCTCGACCGTCTCAACATCCTCTTCGACCTGGAAAGCGAGTTCGACATCGAAATCAACGATGAGGACGCCAAGAAAGTCCAGAACATTCACGAGATGGTTCTGGGGATCAAACAGTTAGTCGACGCGAAGACGGCACCTTCGCCCACGGACTGACGTGCACCGCGTTGTCATCACTGGTGTCGGAGTCATCAGCCCACTCGGACACAACGTCGCCGATTTTTGGCACGCTCTTGAAAACGGCCGCCCCGCGATCGGTGAAATAGGGAGTGTAGACATCTCCCAGATTCGCTTCAGAAATGCCGCCGAAGTTCGGAACTACAACCCCGAAGCCCACTTCTCCCCCAAAGATCTGTCCTTTATGGATCGCTTCGCCCAGTTCGCGGTCGTCGCCGCACGCGAAGCCATGACACAATCCGGCCTTGAACTCACCCCGGAGCTTCAGGAAAGCTCTGCCATCGTCACCGGCTCCTGCCTCGGCGGCCGCGGTACGGAGGAGACTGGCTACTGGGAGCTCTTCCACAACAACCGCAGCCGCGTCCACCCGCTCACCATCCCGCTCTCCATGTCCAACGCCGGCGCCAGCCACATCTCCATGCAGTTCGGCATCCAGGGCCCCGCCTACACCATCTCCACCGCCTGCTCCTCCTCCGCGCACGCCATCGGCCAGGCCTTCTGGATGGTCCGCTCGGGCCAGGCTCCCATGGCTATCGCCGGCGGCAGCGAGGCTCCCTTCTTCCTCGGCGGCCTCAAGGCATGGGAGGCCATGCGCGTCATCTCGAAAGACACCTGCCGGCCCTTCTCGCTCGAACGCTCCGGCATGGTCCTCGGCGAGGGCGCAGCCATGGTCGTACTCGAGCCGCTCGAGGCTGCCCTCGCCCGAGGCGCTCGCCCCCTCGCCGAGATCGTCGGCTTCGGCATGACCGCCGACGCCGCCCACATCACCCAGCCCGTCACCAGCGGCCCGGCCCGCGCCATGGCCAAAGCCCTCGCGGACGCCGGCCTGGCTCCCGAACAGGTCGGCTACATCAACGCCCACGGAACCGCAACCGAAGCCAACGACCGCACGGAGACCGCCGCTATTCGCTCCGTCTTTGGAAAGCATGCGGATTCGCTCGCCGTGAGCTCCACCAAATCCATGCACGGCCATGCCCTGGGTGCCGCCGGAGCCCTCGAAGCCGCCGCCAGCATCCTCACCCTCTACCACGGCGTTCTCCCTCCAACCGCTAACTTCCTCAATCCCGACCCAGCCTGCGATCTCGATGTCGTCCCCAACACCGCCCGCGCGCAGCAGGTCGAAGCCTGCCTCTCCAACTCCTTTGCCTTCGGTGGTCTCAACGCCGTCCTCGCCTTTAAGACCCTGCCGTAAAGAAATCACCACCGAAATGTGGGAAGCAGCCCTCCCGAAATTCACCTCACTAACCTGCCTCAGTAGCCCGGGTACCGAAGGTTGAAATTCACTCCCCGCTCGCGGTTGACCTCCATCGTCGTCGCCAGGTCCAGCTGCTGCATTGGCATCACCACCGGAGCCCCGTTCGTCGCTGTATAACGAATCGACCCGTTCTGAACCCAATAGTTCGTGGCCGCCATCCCGTAGCCGTTCCGCATTACCAGGATCGTCACCGGCGGCCTCCTCACGACGGATACGATCGGCGTCGGAGCTGGTGGGGCGACATACTCGTAGCCAACAGGGCTGGGTGTCGGTTCCGGCGCCATCACCACAGGCGCAGGCGCCGCATACGAGACCGGAGCTCGTTCCACCAGGGCAGGACTCTCGTGCGCCATCTCTCGCGTCGGCACACCGAAGTCGTCCATTACCTTCAACGTCAGTCGCGTCTCCGCCTTCAGCACCGGACGCGGTCCACGCCGCGGCAGGTTGATCAGGTCGATCGGCCACAGCACCGGGATCATCCACTCCACCACATCCCGAACCGGGTGGCCCTTGCCAAGAATCCGCCCCTCCTTGTCCACGTTGTACTTCGGAACATCCACCACCTTCGCCGCCAGCGGAATCACGGTGTCTGGCTGGATGATCATCCGGTCGAACTTCAGCTCCATCCAGCCCTTGCCCACCAGGTGGCCCGGATCCTTGTAGTCCTCAAACCGCCCTACCAGCACACTGCCATACGGCAGCGAGTGACCGTACGTCTCCACATGGCTCACGCGGCACAACACAGGGTCGCCAACGTCGGCGGTCTTCGACGAAAGCCTCGGCTCAGAGATCGTGCACTGAATCAGGGATCCAGCCGGGATCAGTTGCTCCCCAGCGTATCCGGTCAGCGGTGCGGCGAGAAGAAGCAGGGAAAGAGCATGCATGGGGCGCTTCATGGTGATGCCTCCTGTCCGACAGACCTCGTGCGGGCGGCCTGTCAAACGCATTCCGTTTCAGGCGCCGGTTTTTGCGGCGGCTGGTGAAGTTTGGTTGGTCGCCGGAAAAGGGAGGTCACCTCCGGCAAGATTTGCCCACGATCATGCAAGTTCACCCGCCCGCCGTCAAGCGAAGATTACGCACCCAAGATAATGAGGAGCTTAGGTATCCGGAACGCGACTTGCGAAGCAGGTCCCAAAGCTTAAAGGGAGCAGGTCCCAAAGCTTAAAGCAGGAAGGGGGCACGCCGCTGAGCTCAACTCTGTTGCCGCATCCACTCCACCGTCCGTCGCATCCCCTCCGCAAACGTCACCCCTGGCGCATACCCGAAATCCCTGGCCGCCTTGCAGGCCGGAAACTCCTGGTCCCGCCCCAGCAGATACACCGCATGCCGCGTCAGCAGGGGCCTTCCGGGCAGTCTCAACCCAGCATGCACCAGCTCTGCGGCCCTCCCCACTCCCATCGCCACGCCGAAGGGCAGAGTCATCCACGGTTCGGGCAGCCCCAGCCCCAAAGCCAGCGCCGACACATATTCCCGCCAGCTCACCTCGCTCCCGTCCGTCAGGTTGTAAGCCTCGCCCTTCGTCTCGGGGTGAGAGCACACCGTCATCATCGCGCAGCAAACATTATCCACGTAACAGAAGCCGCCGGACGCCCGGCCACCATCCACCAGCAGCATCATCCGCTGCCGCAGCATCTTCGCGATCTCCACAACGAAGTCCTTGCTCCGCGGCCCGTAAATCGTCGCAGGCCGGATCACCGTCACCGGCAATCCCTGCTCCGCATACCCCCACACCTCCAGCTCTCCCTGCAGCTTCGTCCGGTTGTACGGCAGTCCGGCATCCACTGGCTCGACGTCCTCCCCCACCGGCCGCTCCGGATATCCATACACGTCCGTCGTGCTCACGTGGACAAGCCGCTCCAGTCTCGGCTCCCGGCTCGCCGCCTCCAGCAGCATCCCCGTCCCTATCACGTTGCTCTCGAAGTACGTCCGCTCCGTCGCCCAATCCGTCGAGCAGGCCGCGCAATGGAAGATATGCGTTCTCCCTCGCACCGCCTCCCGTACCGCCGCAAACTCCGTCAAACCTCCGGTCACCACCCGCACCGGCAGCCCGTGGAGGTGTCGGAGGTCCGCGCCCGGCCGCGCCAGCACCGTCACGTGTGCTCCACGCCGCACCAGCATCTGTGTCAACCGTCCACCCAGAAACCCGCTTGCCCCCGTAACCAACGCTTCGATCAACCCCTACTCACCCCGTAGCTTGTCAAATGTATCCAGCGCAAATTGGAGGTGCTCGGCCGTGTGCGCCGCCGTTGCACACAACCGCAGCCGCGCCGCGCCCTGGGCCACGGCCGGAAACAGCACGGGAGATGTCAGCACACCATAGTCCCGTAGCCTCCGCGCAAACAGGGCCGTCCTCGCATCGTCGTGCAGCATCACCGGAATCACCGCCGTCTCCGATAATCCTGTGTCATAGCCCATGCTCTTCAGGCCATCCCGCAGCATCGTCGCATTGCTCCGCAGACGGTCCACTCGCTCCGGCTCCTCCTTCAGGATCCGCAGCGTCTCCATCACCGCCGCCGCTGCCGGAGCCGCCATTGCCCCCGAAAAGATAAACGGCGCCGAAGCGTGCTGGAGAAAGATCGCCAGCTTCTGCGACACGGCCACAAATCCGCCGTTCGAAGGAATCGCCTTGGCCAGCGACCCCGTCCATATATCTACCTCGTCCGTCAACGCGCCGAAGTGCTCATCGGTCCCGCGTCCTGTCGCCCCCAGCACCCCACTTGCATGCGACTCGTCCATCAGCAGGAAACATCCAAACTCCTTCTTCATCCGGATCAGCTCCGGCAGCACCCCAATATCGCCGTCCATCGAAAACACGCCGTCCGAGATAATCAGCGTCCGGTTCGCGTCGGGTCCGTGCTCGATCTCATGCCGCAGCGACGCCATGTCGTTGTGCAGAAATCGCTGCACCTGCACCCCCGCCAAACGGCACGCGTCCATCAGACTCCGGTGCGAGAGTGCATCCGCGATCACCCGGTCGGCCGGTCCAAACAACGCACTGATCACCGCCAGGTTCGCCGCGTACCCTGACGTAAACGTGATCGCCGACGCTGTCCCCTTGAACTCCGCGATCGCCCGTTCCACCTCGCCATGCAGATCCAGCGTGCCCGTCAGCAGCCGCACCCCGCCCGTCCCCGTCCCATACTTCCGGATCGCCGCGATCGCCGCCTCATCCACCCGCCTGTCCCCGATCAGCCCCAGGTAGTCATACGACGACAGGGCCAGCATCCGGTGGCCATCCACCTCCACCACCGGCCCCGGTCTCCCACTCAGCGGAGCCTGAAACGGATACGCATCCATCGAGCACGCCAGCGCCGTCGTCTCAAACACCCGCCGCGCCCGCGCATCCATCAAATCGCTCTTCTTGAAGCTGTCCTTCCGCTCACCCTGGAAGTAGCTCTGAAACATCTCGCCCGAAGACGATGGAAACTCCTGCTTCATCACCGCTGGCCCTTTTTCGCAGCTTTCCGTCAACGTCGCCGAATCCGTCATAGCAAGTCATACTATCGCGAGCACTTGCCTCACTACAAAAAGTTCCCGGTCCGCCCCTCATCCCATCCACCTAAACTACAAATCCCGTATCGAACTCCGCATAGTTCTCCAGGTGGTCCTTCACCACAAGAAAACACTCACACGCACGCTCCTCCAATCCCTTCATGTCAACGATGTGGATGTATGCGCGGCTGTACTCGATCAACCCCGCATGTTTCAGAACTCCTGCCGCGATCGAGACACTCGGCCGGCTGATGCCAAGCATGGCCGCGAGAAACTCGTGGGAGATCCCGATATCTCCCTTGTTCGCCCGATCCGCGCAGGTCAGCAGCCACCGCGACAGCCTCTGCTCCACGTCATGCTTCATATTGCACGCCGCCGTCTGCGCGCTCTGCGTCAACTGCGCCTGCACATACCGCAACGCCAGCTCATGGAACCTCTCTCCCCGGCGAAACTCCTTTCGCGCGCACTCCACCGAGGACGCAAATCCATGCCCCGCAACCTGCATGTAGACGCGGTTCAAACTGCGGCGTACGCCCATCAGCGCCGAAACCCCAATCACAGACTCATACCCGAACATACCCGTCTCGACCTGCGATCCATCCTGGAGCGCCACCGTCATCGACCCAACGCCCTCTTCGATAAAAAAGAGGTTGTCGATGCTGCTCCCCGGGACCTCCATCTCCCGGCGCAGCTCAAGATCTACGGGCCGTATGTGCAATCGCCCGATCGACTCCGGGTCAAGATGCTGAAGCACTGTGTTCTTAAAACGTGACGTCACTTGTCATATCCCTTTCTCATCACCTACATGTCCCAACCCATGGTACCGACCGTCCCAGACTCCTGTATCCAAAAGTAACGTATTGACACCATGAACATTCAACACCCCAAGCTCTTCATTTAGCTTAGGAATGAAAACTTAGGAAGCCATTCATCCTTGGATAAAGCTTTTGTTCTGAATCATCTAAAAATCAATGCAGGATGAGTTGCAAGGAAGCGTATTCCGAAACAACGTCAACGCTTTGTTATCCAACAAACAGACCTAGAACCGAGGTGTAGTTATCTTTAGTAACGAAAGTGAGGTAGGACTATGGCTCATTACAGCGGCACTGTGAAATGGTTCAACAACGCGAAAGGCTATGGCTTTCTCGGTCGTGATGGCGGTGCTGACGTGTTCGTTCACTACAGTTCCATACAGTCGGAAGGGTATAAGTCTCTCAAAGAAGGGGATCCCGTCGAGTTCGACGTAGTCCAGGGCGAAAAAGGGCCGCAGGCAGATCAGGTAACCAGACCTACCGTCACGTAGGCTTCGAGGTAGACGCTGTCTGCTTCAGCATTATGCAATTCCACACATAACTTTGATCGGGTGTATGCCTTCCAACATTCGGATCCTTCTCTGGAGCGTATGCTTCCGGCAGTAGGGGCAGGCAGATACTGCCCCTTCGTAATTAGCCTCGACCTTAAAAGCGGCTGTTCCTTGCGACTTCGTTCCAGAAGGACGGCTGCTCCCATGTCTTTTCCCTTGACGAATACGCTTCTTGCGGTCCGGCCATCCCCACCAGCGAGTGCTTCGTGCAGGTAGCCACTACCGTCCTGCGGATCGATATAAGGCGTTTTCAGGACGAGTTCTTTACGGAGGAGCCGTTCCGGAAGATCGTCCTTGAGCACGTCCAATACACCACCTTGCTCATCGGACAGATTGCCGCCTGCAATCGTCTGCATGAAGTCGAGGAGCGCTTGGCGCGTTGGCTTCTCATGGTCTCCGATCGAATCGGGAAGTCCTCCTTCCACCTCACCCAGGAGTTCCTCGCCGAGATGATCGGCTCTCGCCGTTCCACCGTCACCCTTACCGCCAGCATGCTCAAACGGAGCGGCCTCATCGACTACCGCAGGGGTGAAATCCGTATCGCGGACCGGGAGGCTCTCGAAGATACCGCCTGTGAGTGCTACCCATCACGCGCCGGCTCCTCGCGGAGGTGCAAAAATCATCCGTCTCCAATCACTCGGCGGCTATGGCGTTTAGGGATCCTTCCGAATCCTCGACCGGCGGAAAGATCTCGGCCGAGGAGCTAAGAGCGAGTTGCTTGATCTTCGCGGATTCGATCCTTGCGCAGGCGCCATTTGAAAACGACGTCACGATCCTAAACGTCGATCTGCACGATATCCGCCTCTTCAAGCGTGAGGCTCTCATTCTTCGAATCCCTCATGCAGCATCTCCGGGCATAGGTCGTACGCTGCGCGCTTTGCGATCCGCGGCATGGCCTGGGCGCAACGTGGCCAACATCGGTCCCAAACCTCCCGCTCAATGGATATGCGGCTCAGGCAACCGCTTCATGGATAGCATAATGCTGATGCTGCCATCGACATCCTCACCCTGATCAAAGCTGTATTCGAAGTGGCGTCCGATCACCTGTGCCTGGAATTGTCTCCCATCGAGGTCTCGATGCGAAAGGGTGTCGCCAACCTCCGGCAAGACCATGTCCGTCACGGCGCCCTCTACCTCCGTCACTGCGACCGGGTTCTGTTCATCGTGGAAATGAAATACAACTGCTATACGCATGAGGTTACTCGCGATGCTCGGAGGCCCACATAGCGGATCTTCTGTTCCGCCATCCCCTCCAGCGGAATGTCGGCACACCGCAAATTCGGCGGTCTCCTCCTGAGAGGGGGGGACCCTTTCCACTACTCAAGCCTACGCCGAAAGCTCTGAGACGGTGCGTCCGAGCCAGTCAACCCTCCAACTCATCTATCCTGTCGAAAAGCAGATGCCCCAGCCCATACTCTCCCTTCAAAACGTCAACGTGTCCCGCGGCGGCGCGCCTGTCCTCCACAACATCAATCTCACCCTGGAAGCCGGCGAACATCTAGCCATCCTCGGCCCCAACGGCTGCGGAAAGTCCACTCTGCTCAAAACCATCACCTGCGAGCTCTATCCGCTCGCATCCGCCCCCGACGGCAAGCACACGGCCATCACCATCTTCGGCCGCGGGCGCTGGGATCTCACGCAGCTGCGGCAGCGCCTCGGCGTCGTCTCTCCCGATCTCCCCGGCAGGCCCACCCTGCACACCTCGGGCTTCGACGCCATTCTTACCGGCTTCTTCTCCGCCTCTACCCTCTGGCCCAACCTCCTCGTGACCGATGCGATGCGCCGTCGTGCCGAAGAGCTCCTCGGGGAGGTCAACGCCGAAGATCTCCGCCACAAGCCGGTCGGCGAGATGTCCGCCGGCCAGCAGCGACGCATCATGATCGCCCGCGCCCTGGCCGGCTCCCGCGCCGCCGCCTCGAGGCACACTGAAATGGCGGCGGACGCTCCGGCCGATCCACAGTCTGCAGCACCCCCGCACGCTGGCCTCGGCTCAGGCGAGTACGCCGGGGAGATGCTTCTCCTAGACGAGCCTTCAAACGCACTCGACATATCCGCCCAGCAGGATCTCCGTCACCTTCTTCGCCGTTTGGCCCAGGCGGGAACCACCATCCTTCTCATCACCCACCACACCGCCGATATCATCCCCGAGATCGACCGCGTCCTTCTCATGCGCGACGGACGCATCACCGCCGACGGCCCAAAACGCGATCTGCTCACCGCACCGACGCTCTCCAGCCTCTTCCGCACCGCTGTCCAACTCACGGAAAGGGACGGATTCGTCCACACCTGGTAGCGACAGCCCACCTGCCGCAAGGGCTATGTGGCGCAAATTCTAATACCCATCCGCTATCCTTCAGAAGGAGTTAATCGGATCCCGTAAGAAGGGAATTAGCCGGAATCACGGCGCAGGGGAAAGCCACCGC
>JAABUZ0100003571.1_pt1 | contig 22839 bp, 28 predicted proteins | sample 5562091 | NCBI WGS metagenome assembly JAABUZ01 (sample SAMN12813069, study PRJNA571459) | rock metagenome | isolation source: Antarctica rocks | place: Antarctica: Victoria Land, Linnaeus Terrace sud | collected 2015-12-21
TGTTGATGGTACCACTCCTTTTCATGGTCCCTCCTTGTGTCCTTGATGAACACGAGGATAGGGCTTGTCGAGGAGTGGGTCAATTTTGAGCGTTACTTCTGGTCTAATTGTAAGCCGTTATTAATAGTTTTGGTGTTGTCAGCCGTGTGACATTCAATTAATGCTGGTAAAAGTTCACTCTCCACAAAAGAGTTCTCAGGCTGAGAGCAACATTCCAGAACCAGGTGTTTTGGCGAAAGCTGATAGTAGATAGCTCCTTGATTCGTCTTCTTCTGGAGCAGTATCTCTTTGGTAACGAGGGAAGATAAAATAGGCTTTACGTGCTCGCTACCGATCTCCTCTACAACACGTTGATAGATACGTCCCTGCTCACCAAGCGAGACGACATCATATCCACGTTCCTTGACGCTCCTCAAACCTACACCGTACTCGGTTGCGACACGATATTTTTCCAAGAAAAAATGCTTGAGATTCTCAGCTTCGGGTACATCAAAGTCAGTTCGATCAATTGCACAATGGGGAAGGAGAACGTCGTTGATAAGCATGAGTTCATGCTCCCGAAGCACCTGAGCAACGTTTGCATTCAAACGAACACGCCATGTATCCTCGTATTCGCTTAAACGAGTGAGCATTCGGACAAACCAAAAAGACATCTCCTGTTTTATCTCGCCCCAAATCTCGCTCTCTTCTGACTCGTCGTGCATTTGCTTTTCTAAACGTCGAAATGCAGTTATAAGAGGAAGAGTACCAGCACCAGACCACTGCTTTGACGCCCAATTCGTCAAGGCGCGTTCAGCGATCTCATCGCGTAGGCGAAAGCGTATACTCGATGCCTTTTCACGGTTATCAATAAAACCAAGCAATTTTGTAGTAATCTTCGTCTCAGGTCGAACGAGAACAGCATCAACAACTCTCTGCATATTTTGCCAGTAAAGCCGAGGTTTCTCTAGCTCCAATTCGTGTAAGGAGGTTTCATCATCGGACCAAATAATCCGTATATGATTTGCGTCAGGAGAGGCTGAGTGTAAGCTATAGCTTTCGCTTTCCTCATCAACGTCTAGGATAGATTCCAACGCAAAATGAGGGCTGCGTGTATCAGTTGTGGGTGCATGTTCAACCACTCGCTCCACGAGTACGGTAAAAGCATTACGAGTACCTTCTGGAACTATATCGATACGGGGGGAGAGTGTAAGGCCATTACATCTTGCGAGGCAGAGCAGGGGATTCTTTTTACTCACATTAAATAAAATACCATTGCATATTCTACAATGCGTTCTCAGACCATCATGGTAGCATCCGCATAGCAAGCAACGCGTAAGGTTGCCACCAAGATCATCAAGAACAAGGTGCAAGCGGTAATCAATCAACACGTCTGGAACTGAGCTTGAATTTGAACTGGGCGTAAAGTAGCTGTTTAGCTCGTTTATCACACTTAGATAGGCGTAGACTACACCTTTAGCATCTCGCGGCTCCCGTCGATGAGCATCCACATAAATATCCCGAAATAGTGAAGCTAAATCGTCAATTGTACATGCTTGCTTCTTTAGTTTGGTTCGCATTGCTTGAATAAATGGGTTACGCTTGGCAAATTGATATAGAGGATTAATTTTCTCACGTCCGGGGTGAAATAGAGGGAAGGACATGCCCGCGAGTTGCTCGGCTAGTTTTCTAACAGTCGCTGGGTTGTCATCAACGACGTAGTTGATCACTAGCAAGCGCATTCATGGGATATAAAATAATGGCCTTGATCCCAGAAGTTCCGCCCGTTTTTAAGCAATGATCGAGTAAAGGAATGAGAAAAGACTCCGTTTTACCGCTTCCTGTACCTGTAGAGATAATTGTCGTTTTCTTCTCTAAAATACTGTCGATGGCCTGGACTTGATGAACATAAAGATTTTTCTTCTTGAAGGATGGGAACATTTTTGTAAGAGATAAGTGAAGCCTTTTTTGGGCACAAAGCTCCACAAAGGTCTCTTCATGCCGCTTGTAAGCACGGTTGAGGGAAAGGTAAGCCCCACTTGTAGTATACACATCTTTAAGTATCTTATTTCGCAGTTCTTCTGTACATCCAGCACCCTCTAGTGTGTCACGTACCTTGTCTTTGTATTCCTCCAAGATTTTAAATGCCATTGCCATAGGGTTAACAGAACGTGAAGACATCAAGTACTCCCTCTAAAGCTGTATAAGAAGTAGCACATTACAAAATAGGTATGAGGAAACTAGAAAGACATTTTCTGTTAAGTGAGCAAATAAAGCAGGCACAAATGGCTTCCTCACGTTTTTCTTTTTATATGAACAAACGTTCTTAAGGCATCTTCGTGTAGAACATAGCGTATATATCGATTAGTGCCTCTACTATAGCATAGTAGAGTTGATATCACAAGTACGTATTACATTAAAGGAGTATCAGAATGGAGAGTTCGAGAAGTGTTAGCATAAATAAGTGTAGTGTTATCAATAGGAAAGGATGGTATTGACTTTCTGGCGTCTACATAGTATAGTTTAGGTATCTTCTCTAACGAACGTTCGATTGAGCCAAAGGCAATGGTGTACTATGACGTACCATAAGACCTGGCAGTCTACATCTGGCATTCCTCTTAAGGCGTTCTATAGCGCTGAAGATGTACTACCACATGCTCGTGATGCACTCACGGCACCAGGAACACCACCCTATGTTCGTGGTGCCTACCCCGAAATGTACCGCAAACAGCCATGGCGCATTTTTCAATTAAGCGGATACGGCAATCCCGAAGATGAACGTGAACGTATTCAGTTCCTGCTTGCCCAAGGCGAAACGGGGTTCCTCATGGAACACGATCGTAACACTGCCGACCACCTCTACAACGTCGATCACCCACAGGTTGTAGCACGTAAGGAAGATGTTGGAATGACAGGTGCGGTTATTCTTAGCGTACGTGACTACGAAACAATTCTTGATGGTATTCCGATACAGGACTACTACTGCCACCCCGGCGGTGCGGTTGTCCAGCACGCACCATTTGCGTTGGCATGCTATTGGACGGTTGCGCGACGACGCAGCCTGGATTTGCGCAAGCTCCGAGGTACAGGTCAAAGTGATTTCTTTTTGACCTATCTCGGCTGTATTCCACGCCAGCAAATTCCTTCAATGGCTGGACTACGTTTGAATTGCGACATCATCGAGTTCTGTGCTGAGCATTTGCCATACTGGGTTCCTGTTTCAATCGCTGCCTATAACGCAGCAGATACAGGACTCAATGCCTACGAGGAACTTGCTGCACTGTTTGCCAATGCCATCTCATACCTCGATGGTGTCGTGGCACGCGGGCGGTTCGATGTGCGAGAGATTGCCCATAAGATTGGTGGAGTCAACTTGCGCGTAGGAATGGATCTCTTTGAGGACATTGCAAAGCTGCGTGCCGCACGCAAGATGTGGCACGATTTGCTGAAAAATCGCTACGGTGTAACTGACGAGCGTGCATTGCGCTTACGTATCCATGTTGTAACAGCTGGCTCAGCAATGACCTATCAGCAACCACTCAATAACATCGTTCGCGGCACTCTCATGGCTCTCGCCTCAATTCTTGGCGGTGTGCAATCGCTCGGCGTTTCAGGCTATGACGAGGCTATTTCCGTTCCCTCCGAGCACGCACATCAAATGTCAGTGCGTATTCAACAGATACTCCAACATGAGTGCAACCTGACCGCTGTCGCTGATCCGCTCGGTGGCTCGTTTTACCTAGAGCGACTCACGGCTGACTTGGAAGAGCGTGCATGGGACGTTTTCAATCAGATTCAGAAGCAAGGAGGCTTTATTGTTGCACTCGACAGTGGCTGGCTTCACCATCGAGCGGCGGAGAATCAGTACGAGCATGAAACCGCATTGCTTCATGACGAAAAGCAGATCATTGGAGTGAACAGCTACCCCGATGACGTTTCACCATTTGAAGTCAACGGCTTCGAGGGCGTCACAGGCGTATGGGATAAGGCGATACAGCGCCTGAATGTCCTTCGATCTACTCGTGACGAGCGAACTGCGGTCGCAGCACTTCACGCCCTTGAGCAAGCATGTCAGAGTGACGCGAACGTTATGCCAGCGATGCTTGAGGCAGTAGACGCCGATGTGACTGTTGGTGAGATAGGTGATGTGTTTCGAGAGACGTTCGGGGACTGGAATGTCCCAATAGCATTTTGAGGATAGTATGAACCAATCGAGGATTAAAATCCTTCTGGCAAAGACAGCCTTGGATGGTCATTGGCGCGGTGTCTCCGTTGTTGCTCGTGCGTTGCGCGAGGCCGACATGGAGGTTATTCTCGTTGGCATGGCTGTGGCAGAAGAGATTGCCGCCGCCGCTCGTGACGAAGATGTAGACCTGGTTGGGCTGAATGTTGGTGGGCGAATCGAGATTGTTGAGCGCGTACTTGATCTGCTTGCAGCTGAGGGTAGCAACCTACCAGTCCTTGCTGGTGGCACGATTGCTCCGAAGGCCGCCGCGACGTTGCAGGCGAGAGGGGTTGCAGTTTTTCCACCGGGTTCAGCGCTATCGGATATTGTGGCTACGGCACGTACGCTAGCGGCGGATAAGCGTCTACGCGAGGATGAGCAAGCATGACGCAGGAAAAGACATCTCCTGTCCCACGCTTTAAAGACACCTCACGCACGTCAGAAATCCTTGAGATAGCGGCGAAACTGTTTTACGAGCGTGGGTTCAGCGACGTTGGGATGCGGCTCATTGCAGAAACGACTGGTATCAGTGTCGCGACACTGTATTACCATTTCGCCTCGAAAGCCGACATTCTCTTACAGATTACATTCGGTGTCACAAAGGAGTTTGTTGAAACCCTTCTTCCTCTGCTTGAGGATGACGCAACGATGACCGAAAGGCTACAGACGCTGATCCGATGTCATATTGAGCGGCGCTGGGAAAGGCGGTACTGGGTGTCGACAGCCCTACGCGAATTGCGCCAACTCGATCCAGAGTGGCGGAAACAAGTTGACAACTATTTGCGACGTTACTTTCATACAGTACAGACATTCATTGAGCATGGGGTTACAGAGGGAGTGTTCGTTGTTGAGCACCCACGCATTGCGACGCTTGCGTTGTTCGATATGATTCACGGCATCAATGACTGGTTCCAAACAGATGGTGCGTTGTCGATAGATGAAATGGCAACACTCTACGCAGAGTATGCTGTACACAACCTGCTCGGCTCTACTCAGGAATGATCATATTTTTAATAGTGAATGAAGCAAGGCAAGGAGGGAGGCCCAAAGATGAGCCACATTCCACCACAACTACGAGAAAGGCTTGGTCGTGCAACAATCGGAGACCAGCTTCGACGCCATGCGCAGCACACTCCCGACAAAGCCGCGATTATTTTCTATCGTGCCGATGGCCACCGCGAGGTATATACCTATGCAGCGCTCAACTCCCAGGTAAATCGCTTTGCTAAAGCATTGCAGCAATTTGATGTCCAGCATGGAGATGTCGTATCAATCCTGGCACGCAACAGTCCTGATTATATTACAGCTTGGTATGCTTGCCTGAAGCTGGGCGCGATGTTTTCGAGCCTCAACTTCACTTTTACTGAGCGTGAAATTTCGTACCAGGCAAACCATTGCAAGCCCAAGGTGCTGATCGTCGAAGATGTGTTTGCCGAACGAGTCGCAGGAATGGTGGAGCAGCTTCCAAGTGTCACTACGTATATCGTGAGTGATATCGACAGGAGACCTGTGACTGAGGGATGGCCGCGTTTCAGCACGCTGATTGCTCACGATCTACCAGATGACGAGCTTGAATCGGACGTTTGTGAGTTTGACGTAGCGATGATTCAATACACCAGTGGGACCGAGTCATTTCCCAAAGGCGTGATGATTACGCATCGTAACTACCTGATTTCCACGACGCCCGCATGGATGGCTGCACTTGGGATCAAACCATCCGATATCTGGCTCTTCGTAATGCCTTTTTTCACGATAGCCGGACTAGGAAGTATGACGACACTTACTCTCGTGGGCGCAACGATTATTCTTGTACAGGCAGTCGATACACAGCAGGCACTCAGCATCATCGCTGCAGAGCAGGTAACGATCATGGCACAAACGCCGACCTTCTATCTGGCAATGACACAGGTACCGACCTTCCATGATGCTGAACTTGGTAGCCTTGAGCATTGTTTGACTTACGGAGGGACTGTGCCGCGCATCATGATCGACGAATGGCGCAAGGTAACACCACGCGTTGTGTGGGGCACCTACTGGGGCCAGTCTGAACTCTCGCAACTTGGCTCAGTTGGCTGGTTCGCCACGCTTGACGACGTTCCCGATCACGACATGACCTGGATTGGAAAGCCGGTTCCACAACTTGAGGTGCGTGTCGTTGATGACGATGGAAACGACGTAGAGGTTGGCGAGTTGATTTGCCGTTCGCCGTCCGTGATGCTTGGGTACTACGCAGACGAAGAGCGCACCGCACACGTTTTTCGGAATAACTGGCTTCACACGGGTGATATCGTGCGTCGTGATGCCGAGGGGAACCTTTTCTTCCATGACCGTGCGAAGGACGTTATCAAGACCGGTGGGATGAATGTGTCCTCACAAGAGGTCGAGCGCGTTCTCTACCAGCACCCGGCCGTATTTCAGACTGCCGTTGTTGGTCTGCCCGATGCGAAGTGGAGCGAGGCAGTAACAGCGTTCGTGGTCAGCAAACCAGGTGTAACAGCCCACTCAGATGAGATGCTTGCGTACTGTCGGCAGTACCTGGCGGCCTACAAAGTTCCCAAAGTAATACACGTGGTCGACGCTCTTCCCAAAGACACACAAGGAAAGGTGCTCAAACGGGAGTTGCGTAGAATATATAGTGCTTTATTGTAGAGAAGAGTAGTATTAGCTCAACGAGGAGGTTACTAGTGGAACTCATTGAACTTATGCGCAGCCAGTCGTCATGTCGTTTCTACAAAACCGATCCCGTGCCTGACGATGTCCTTAAGCGCGTGCTCGACGCCGCACGTTGGGCCCCTCAAGGCGGCAATAGACAACCAGTGCGATTTGTCGTCGTGCGCGACCCTGAGAAAAAGCGCACATTGAAAGAGTGGTATATGAATCCGTGGAATGCTTACGTCGCTGCCGCGCGTCAGGGAGCTATTCACGTTGGTTCCGAATCTGAGGTGAAAATCCCCAAGATGTTGACCGATGCCGACTACTTCGCGAATCATATGGAAGAAGTACCGGTTTGGCTGGTGGTGTGTGCTGAACTCGCCGAGATTCATCCGACCGACATTGAACTAGACCGTCCGACAGTCGTCTATGGTGCATCTATTTACCCGGCAGTGCAAAACGTGCTCCTCAAAGCACGTGACGAGGGTTTAGGGAGCACACTTACAACGCTCCTTTGCCATTACGAACCACAGGTAAAGGCATTGCTCAACATTCCCGATGGCATTGCAACGTGCGCTATGGTGACACTTGGCTGGCCCGCCAAAGAGTTTCCAAAGAAACTGAATCGTCACCCGCTCTCGGAGATCATCTTTGATGAAAGGTATGGAACACCTCTGTACGAAACGAGTGATGCACGATAAACAGTTTTCACGAAAACTATGTATCCACACATATACCCTGTATATACAGATTCGTCAAGGTGAGCAGAGTGATCTGCTCACCGAAAGGTCTATCTCATGAAACGAGAGATATTTGAGACGGAACACCACCTCTTCCGTGATTCCTTCCGAGCGTTTCTAAACCGTGAGGTCACGCCATTCTACAAGCAATGGGAGCAAGATGGTATTGTATCGCGTGAGTTGTGGCATAAGGCTGGTCAGCAAGGCTTCCTGGGTATGGATGTACCAGAGGAGTATGGGGGAGTAGGCATCAACGACTTTCGCTTCAACACGGTCATCGTCGAGGAATTGGCTCGTGGACGTTTCATGGGCATTGGCATCCCCCTTCACAATGATATTGTGATTCCCTATCTCCTACACTACACTACGCCCGCTCAGCGTCAACGTTGGCTTCCAAGAGTCGTCCGTGGCGAAGCTGTGACAGCCATCGCTATGACCGAGCCAGGAGCGGGTAGCGATCTGAATGGTATTCGTACCACAGCTCGTCGGGAGGGAGACTACTACGTTCTCAATGGGCAAAAGACATTCATCTCAAACGGCATTCTTAATGACCTACTTGTAGTGGTTGCCAAGACTGATGTATCGCGTGGTCATCAAGGCATTAGTCTCCTAGTTGTCGAACGTGAGATGGAAGGCTATCAGCGTGGACGCAATTTGGAGAAGATTGGTTTACGTGCCCAGGATACTGCCGAGTTGTTCTTTGACAATGTACTGGTACCAACTGACAACATGCTTGGCCGAGAAGGGGAAGGATTCACGTATCTGATGCAGCAACTTCCGCAGGAGCGCTTGACCATTGCGGTGAGTGCGGTTGCGGCAGCCGAGGCTGCACTCGAGTGGACGATCACCTACTGTAAGGAGCGAACAGCGTTTGGAAGACCGATAGCTGACTTCCAGAACACGCGTTTCACGCTGGCAGAGTTAAAGACCGAGTTGACAATTGCACGCGTGTTCGTTGACCAGTGTATCCTTACCCACAACCGTCGAGAACTGAATGCTGACGAGGCCGCGATGGCGAAGTGGTGGACCACCGAATTGCAGAAGCGCGTGGTAGACGCAGGCGTACAGTTTCACGGTGGCTATGGTTACATGCAGGAGTATCCAATCGCACAGGCATATCTCGACGCACGAATTCAAACAATTCATGGTGGCACGACTGAGATCATGAAGGAAATTATTGGCCGTTCCCTACTCAAGTAGGGAAAAGCGTACAGTGTATATTCCGACTTTTCCAGTTCCATAAAATCTGATCATATTCATGATCTCAAATCCTTGCAGCTTGCAGCGGTAGGCGGCTTCCTTGTCCCCATCGGTTTCGGGCAGATTGAGGCAACCAGTGGTTTTACCTGGGCCTGGTTTTTTTGGGTGTAGTAAGTCTCGTCTTTGGCGTTATTAGGATTCGCCGCTCGTGAGCCTCTTAGCGCCTCCGCTGTACAAAAGGCTCCTATCGGAGTGGAAAGAGGGTAAGTATGAGACTGGTAACGTATGAAGTACAGACCGTTGTTGGCCCTTTCCGGCGCGTCGGAGTATGGCAGGACGATGAGACCATTGTGGATGCCAATTTTCTCGCGGCCGAGTATCTCAGGCACAGGGGCAATTATGAAGACACGTATCGAGAGGCTGATTACCTTGTTCCGGTAGATATGATCACTTTCATTGCTGGTGGTAAACGCACTTTGGATACGGTTCGTGAAGCGCTTGCACTTGTTCATCCTACCGATGAACAACGTGGAGCGAGGAGTGAGAGAATCGTGTTTCAACGCGGAGACGTACACCTCTGTGCGCCTTTGCCCCGCCCACGCCGTATCCATGATTTTATGGTCGTTGAGGAACATGTGCGTAACAGCCTCAAAAGCAAGATACCGGATGAATGGTATACGATGCCTGTGTGCTACAAGGGAAATCCCGACACGGTGATTGGGCCCGATACTACTGTGCGTTGGCCTCGTTACACGCAAAAACTGGATTATGAGCTCGAACTGTGTGCGATCATCGGACGTAGAGGAAAAGATATTCCTGCATCGAAAGCCACGTCGTACATCTATGGCTACTCTATCTTCAACGACTTCTCAGCACGTGACATACAAATGCGCGAGATGTCCGTGGGATTGGGGCCATTCAAAGGGAAAGATTTCGCGACAGGTATTGGACCTTGTATAGCGACGGCGGATGAATTCGATGCCTTGCACGCAGCCATGAAATTTCGAGTCAATGGCGAAGAATGGTCATCAGGCAGTATCGGTCAGATGCGTTTTTCCTTTGAACAGATCATTGAGTATCTCTCCAACGAAGAGGAGATATTTCCGGGCGATATTCTCGCCAGTGGTACAGTTGGACGCGGTTGCGGTTTAGAACTTGACCGCTGGATTGCGCCAGGAGACCTTCTTGAGGCAGACGTGGAAGGCATAGGCGTGCTTGCTAACACGGTTGGAACTCGTGATTAACGCGATGGTGTCCGTAGAAGCGAGAAACGCCGCACTCGCTAGGTCGTGTTGCTCTGGGCTACACCTGTCGCATCGTTGATGATCACGGAAACGATGTCGTGCCAGGAGAGACAGGACAACTCCTGGTCGGTGGTATACCGAGCATCTCATTGATGGGTGGCTATTTCAAGGATGAGGCGGCGACAAATGCGACGCTCAAAAATAGTCGGCCCTATACAGGGGATAACGTGAGATGCGACGAGGAAGGCTACGTCTACTTTGTCGATCGTTTAAAGGATATGATCAAACGAGCAGGAGAGAACATCGCGGCAGGCGAAGTAGAGAGCCTCATCAAGGACTATCCGGGAGTCTTTGATGTCGCAGTTGTGGGAGTACCGGATTCAATGCGTGATGAGGTGATCAAAGCATATGTAGTTCTGCGCGAAGGGAGCAGTGTTACCAGCAAGGATATCATCAACTGGTGTAGCACACGGCTCGCGAAATTCAAGGTGCCAGGAGCAATCGAGTTTGTCGCAGAGCTGCCTCGAACTTTCGTCGGCAAATTTCAAAAGCACCTGTTGCGCACTCCTGGTTCTTCTTAATGGAAGTGAATTGAAAGGAAAAACACTATGAGCAATTGGACATATACCAAAGGACTACACGACCTGGGCAACTCTGTGTACGCATACTTACAGCCAGATGGCTCCTGGGGATGGAGCAATGCTGGCATGATCACCGATGGTGAAGCGTCCTTGCTAGTTGATACGCTTTTCGATTTATCATTGACACAAGAGATGTTAGATATCATGCGCAAGTCGATTCCAGCCGCATCTCACATTGATATGGTTGTCAATTCCCATGCGAATGGAGATCACTGTTACGGCAACGAATTAGTAGGCGATGCCCGCATCATCGCATCCGAACGTACAGTAAAGCAGATGCTCACAGAAATTACTCCTGATCAATTCGCGGAGTTGATCAGAAAGGCACCGACGATGGGGCAAACGGGGGAGTTTATCGCGCGTATCTTTGGGCCGTTCAAATTCGATGGCATTACGTTGACGGTACCTAAGGAGACCTTCGAGGGTCAGTTAGATCTGAAGGTTGGAGACAAGGATGTGCGTCTCGTCGAAGTAGGCCCGGCTCACACCCTTGGCGATACGTTGATCCATATCCCCGGTGACCGTGTAATCTTCACTGCTGATATTTTGTTTATCGGTGGCCATCCCATTGCCTGGGCTGGCCCGGTGAGTAACTGGATTCGAGCCTGTGATTACATTCTCTCGCTCGATGTCGAGACAATCGTTCCCGGTCATGGTCCTATCACAGATAAACAGGGCGTGAGAGAGTTCAAGGGATATCTCGAATATGTTTTTGATGAGACACGCAAGCGCTACGAAGTCGGTATGCCTGCTTTCGAGGCAGCGAAATCTATAGCGATGGATCGTTATGCTTCATGGACAGATGGTGAGCGCATTGCCGTCACGGTAGCAACAATTTATCGAGAACTCAGCAGTAACCAGTCACATGCCGACATAATAGGTTCGTTCACGGAGATGGCCGAATTAGCAGAGCGTTAAACATGAACGAGCAGCTAGAAGGGACGCAGTAGTGTCGAACACCACCACAATACGAGACCTCTTTTGTCAGGTGCGTTTCGCGTATTCTATTATGGAGGGCGGAGGGATATTGTCGTCGGAGCGAAAGCGCACGTGTCCCTCGACCAGTTCAAATTGCTGTACCCAAACGTGTCGCAAGGTCTGTATTGCTGAAATATGGTACGTGTTCAGGTCTATTGCAAGCAATGAAACATCTTTTACGGAAGCTCGTTTCAGATAGCGCCTGGACTGATGGGTCAATTCTACTCTCAACTGACCCACCAGCTGTCCTTGCGCGTTCGCCTAGAGGCCGCGCAGAGCCTCCACAACCGGACGGCGTGATGCCGTTTGTGCGCCGAGTACCGCCCCGATCATTGAAGCGAGGGCCGCCCCCGTGAGTATCACCAGGTAGAGCCACGGCACAAAAAGGAACTCCGGTGGAGGATCGAAGACTCCGGTCAGTATCGTGACGAGCATCTGTGCGACACCAAAGCCGAGAGCGATGCCGAACACTCCGCCACCGACCTGAATGAGCAGTCCCTCACTCCACAGAAAGGCTCCTAATTGCTTCCCTTTCGCACCTAGTGCGGTCAGAATGGCGAAGGTCCGCCACCGTTCAGCAAGGCCAAGTGCCAATACCAGACCCATTGCACCAATTGCCAGCAAGATCGCAAATGCCAATTCCAGAGTAGTGAGGCCGCGCAGGTCTACGGCAGTGAGGCTGGAACTAATAACTCGCTGTGTCGAGCCAATATCAGTAACAGTTGTGCCAGCAAGTGAGTTTACAGCATTCCGCGCGCGGGCTGCTACATCCGCTGGATTGCCTGTCGTGCGTATCAAGACCACTTCTGCCACATTCGTACCAGTTTGCTGTGCCAGATAGCTGCTATTGACGATGAGAAAGGAATCCTTTGGCGCAGTAGGAAACTCCCGTACCACCCCCACAAAATGGAACGGGATCACGTGATATTGGTGATCGGCTGCATTCTGTAAACGCAAATTGAGTTGATCCCCAACATGCAACTGAAAGTTCATCACAGTCTCTTCGGAAACCAGGATACCATCTGGGCGACTTGCTAAGGCTGCCAGTGTCACCTGCGCGTTTCCTCCCGCAAAGTAGGCGTTCGACATATTGGTTGCTGTCCCTATTTGCGTCGCATTGATGCCAAAGATGTCTTGCAGGTCGGTGCCAACATAGGCGAAGCGATGCTGCATGGACTGTACAGCCGCGACCCCTGGAAGAGTCTTCAGAGCGGCAAGTTTGCTACTGGGCGGGGAAGCTGTGGAACCTGTGATCGCCACATCTGCCCCATTGGTGAGTTGCGCGTCCACGAGCGCTTGCGCGTTGTAAGTCGTATTGAAGACCGCAGTCGAGGTCGCAAAGGAGAAGGCGAGGGCGACCAGTACGACCCCGCGCGTCATGATGACGCGCTGGCGACTCAGCGAAACCGCAACTATGCTGGATAGCCCGTGGGCGATGGGACGCAAGGCACCTGTCAGAACACGGCGACCACGTGCAAGGCCACCGCTCCATAACCGCATCGCTAGCAGGGCAATCCCAATCCAGAGACAGAGCGGGGCAAGAAATGTCTCATAGGCGACTGATGAGCCAGTCACCCCTTCAGGGGCGAGAACGACCTGATACCCAGTGCTTGCGGTACGCCAGAACGCAATACCTGAGATCATCAGGATTATAACATCGAGGTAGAGACGTTGCCACAGTGGTGTTTGCGTGCGTCCCACAACGGCTCGTGCGGACGCAACGGTGGTCGAGCGGGTCTGTACCCAGGCTGGATACAGAATCGCGGCAATCGCCAGGCTAAAACCTGCAAGTATCGCTGCGGCGGCCCACAGGAGAGTTGTGGGTGTAGATTGGAAGGCAAAGGGAGCGATCAGGATGGTGAGCACATAGGCGATGACGATGCCCAGTACCACTCCACCCGTGCCCACAAGCACAGCCTCCATTGCTTCCAGACCAAGCACTTGCTTGAGAGAAGCCCCTCGTGTACGCAGAAGGGCCTGCTCCTGGCGGCGGCGTGTCGTGCCAGAGACCGCAACCGCGAGCGTGAGCAAGATTGCCAGAATAACGCCTGGCAAGCCCAGGAAGAGAAAGAGGACTTGTGCGTAGAGCGCGTCTTTGCGTACAGCATCCAACCGCGCCGCAAGATTATCGCCAATGATACCGCTCCCCGCAATACGAGCTTCAACACTGTTCGCTGCCTGCTGAACGAAGAGATAGGCGTCATCGGGATTCGCTGGCAGGGTATGCGCGAGGCGGACGTGGAGTTGTAAACGTACCGAATCAGGACGCATGGAAACCTGTGGGTCGAAGAGGCGGTGCCATTGGTCGAGCGGGAGCAGTAAGATATTATCTGGAGGTGCCTGTGGTGCGGCATTCGCAGGAACACCTACTGCTTGAAAGAATGAATTGGCATAAGGAAGATCGACGACTCCCGCAATTTGTACCTTGGCGGAAGGGAGGGCCTGTCGTTGGATCGTGACACTATCGCCGACGGTGACATGCAGGTTTGCCGCTGTCTGCTGGGCGACGAGTACGCCGTTGAGCGACCCGAGCAGGAGACGGAACTCTGCGGGAAACTGTTGGTGATACTGCGGGCTGATACCGATCACTTTGCCAGCCCCCGTCGTTTGAAGTGTACCGCCAGTGCGTGCGGTCAACCCCCCAATGGTTGCGTATTCTGCTTCCTGTGCTGCTGTATATCCTGCAGATTGACCTACAGCAGTTGTGACTGCGCGTATATCAGTACCAGGCGAGAGCTGGATTTGCCAATCGACGGGAACTCCTGCTACTGCTCTTTGTGTCATTGAAGCTGCGCTAGAAGTGATAAATGCTCCTAGCGAGGCGAGCAGCGAGACCGTGAGCGCGACACCGATGATTGTCCCCAGCAATCGACCAGAACGTTTCGTGAGGAGACTTTTGAACCAAAGCAGCATGAGCATTATCGTTGTCCTTCCAGGTGTCCGTGTCGTATGTGCCAGATCGTATGCATGCGTTCCGCGACGCTCATGTCATGTGTTGCTACGACCAGTGCGATATCAGTACCTTCAAGAGAGGCAAGGAGCACATCGAACAGGTGCCGCGCGGTTGGCTGATCTAGCTGTCCGGTTGGTTCATCGGCAAGAATGAGTCGTGGGCGAGATGCTAAGGCTCGTGCGATGGCAACACGCTGCGCCTGCCCACCAGAAAGCTCCTCCGGCAGCTTCTCTGCAAGTGCTGTCATCCGCATGCTTTCAAGCGCACTCAGGGCCGCTTTTCGAGCTTCTGCTGCATTAACGTGCCCAAGAAGCAGGGGAATTTCCACGTTCTCTACCACCGTCAGCGGCGCAAGCAGGCTTTGTGACTGAAAGACAACACCTACCTTGCCTGGTCGGAGCGTCTCACGGGCACCAAGTGCGGGCCAGGCGATCTCACCAGAGGTTGGCGTGTCAAGACCTGCTAAAAGATGTAACAAGGTAGATTTTCCACTCCCAGAATGTCCCATCAGAGCAATGCGATCACCAGCCTGAATAGTACAGGTGGCAGAGGCAAGCGCGACCACAGGTGTTTTCCCATGTGAGTAGGTGCGTCCACCGTTGTGAACATATGCAAGTATGTCAGGCATTGATGATCCTCCCATCAAGCAGGTGAATGATACGGTCTGCATACGCTGCGAGTGCATCACTATGCGTCACAACGAGGGTTGCACCGCCATTGGAGCGGTGCTCCGCCAACAGATGGAGAATATGTTGTTCGGTCTCTGCATCCACTTCACCTGTTGGCTCATCAGCGAGCAAAACTTTGGGGTCGGTAGAGAGCGCAACCGCCAGCCCGGCACGAGCCGCCTCTCCTCCTGAAAGCTGTGAAGGATAGGCAAAACGGCGTGCAGACAAACCGACCTGCTCGATGAGGAGATGAAGTCGCTGCCTATCGACCTTGTGGGCCAGGCGCATTTGCAGGCGGATGTTGTCAGTCACGGTGAGTTGTTCAAACAGGTTGCCTGTTTGCAAGAGGATACCGATCTCGGCGGCACGCATTGCCGCACGTTCCACTTCTGGACGCCGGGTCAGGCGGTTTCCCAGCATTGCGACATATCCACCATCTGGTTCGTCAAGACTTGCGAGACAAGCCATCAAGGTGGATTTTCCACTGCCGGAGGGTCCCATGACAACGACAATCTCACCCGCCGCAACCTGAAGGCTGACGCCGCGCAGGGCTAAAGTTTCCTCGTCACCAATATGGTAAAAACGGTACAAATCAACTGCTTCGAGAATTGGCATACTACACCCACCTGAAACTGCGCGCTATGCGTGCCCATTGGTCAACGTTATCAGCTCCAAGTGGTGCTGAAAGGGTCAGTGTGGCAAGCTTCCCATTATGAAAGAAGAGATACCGATTATTCTCAAGACGTATCTGTTTGCCAGTTACGGCATTAGCATCAGAGTTCGCGCTATAGGTGATGAGGATAGCTGTGCCACTAGCAAGCTGCGTACTTTGTACTTTGACATCTTGCACGGCGTTTCCTGTTTGTTGCAGGGTGACGACCTCGTTAGATCGAACACTGGCCACGCTTGGAGTCGTTTTCGCTTGAGCGAGTTGGACTTGAATATTATTGAATTTGTCGGTAAAACTTATACCTGTCGCCGTGATGGATTGCGCCCACCCTTCTGGTACTTCCAACTCGTAACCACCCTGGGTAGAACGGTATTTAACGAATGCCTGCGTATCCGGTATGTCGCCTGCATGCGGGTTTGTAGCGGCGGGAGTGCCCTGTGTATCGGCTGCTTGCGTGCTCTTGGACGTTCCTGTTGCTTGTGATGATGGGGTAGCGTTCGTACCTCCACACCCGCTCAAAAGGAACACGCTCAGAACTAGTAGCACGAAGAGTATGCTGTTTACTCTTCCTCGTAAAGACATAATAGACTCCTCTCTTTTTGAAAAGCTTTATAATACCTTCGTTTGTCCTGTCATATGGTAGTGTTTTGTTTCGACAACGAGAATGTATGTTTCTCATGTCCGCTTTCTCCCAGGCTGAGTATATGAAGAAATTATGAGAAGACCATGAGAGTTGTCATTTAACTTGATTCATGGCGTGTTTCTACCAGATAATCTGCCAACGATTGACTTGAGAAGGGCGTCGAGACGATTTTGAGAAAAGTTTCTCTCTCATAATGTGGCGTGTCATCATAACTCATCCATTTGGCGTAATTCATAAAAAATGCAACGGCCAGTTTTGTTACCATAAAATGGCGCGTGTTTATCGGAAGCTGCGGATGGCGAGAAGCATGACGTTCTACCACGAGACCATTCCAGAACGGGGGCAAATCGACTGCTTGCTAGAATAAGCCAACAAGCTACTCATTCTAGCAAGCGTTCAGTTTGCCCCCGTTCTGGAATAGTCTCCGTCTCCTTCAGCGACCCCGATGGCAACTCGTGGCTCTTGTAGGACATGCCGGCTCATCAGTAACGAAGGTTGTAAGGCCGTAGAATTTGGTAGCCCTCTCCGTTGAGCGAGTGCTGGGTTACCGGACGGTTACGTCCAGACTAGTACGATGGATTTAACACAGAAACCTCTCCCGTAAAACGGGGTTATAAAGCAGTTCGGAAATCCGGACAGAGCCGCGGCCTGTAAATGGTGCAGCACGTTGATGGCCTCTGCCACCGTGCCGTTGGAGAGGAAGAAGCTCGTTATCCCTGAGCCGCAGGCTTTTGATCCACATTAAAGACTGGAAGAGGAACGGTAGTCATGTTGCACGCAAGCTCGACTGTCACCGCCGTTTCGGCTCCTACACGTTGCTGTCTGGCAACACCTCTCGCGTACTCGCTCACACGAGAAAAAACGTCTTCTCTCTTGCTCTCATACGAACATTGCCAGGATTCATGCTGTCATCGTGGTCGATCCTGCCAGATCTGGGGTCATATCATTTTTTCGTACATTTTTCCCCACGAAGACCTCCAGAGCGAAAATGAGCCCACGTATTCCCCTCTAAACCAAAAATAGAGCCTTCTGGTCCCATCGGAGGCGGTTTCATTGACATAAGCCAAATACGCATGAGAAGGAAGGGATACCTCTCACGTGTATTTGGAGAAAAACATGCCTTTCACTGCAAGAACTCCGATCTATGTGACCCCCGAACAACGCTATGCCTCAGGCATGGCAGGGCAATGACGGCCAGTCCTATCCACTCTCTGCTCCCTGCCCGAGGTGCTACGGCTTGTCTTGCTTTCACATGTTGATTTGCGTGTGTCATAGAAATTCCTCGTGCTGGCGTGATTAGTTGTCGTTGTCCCTATTTCGAGAAGAATTGTAGCAGCACTGGAGCGAGAACCTCTGGGCTCACATCATGCCTTTGACCTTCCAATGTACGCAGTTGTGCATGAGGCATCGCTTGGCTAAGTGCTCGCGCCGTGTCATACATAAAGGCATAGCTCGCACTGCCGTTCATGACGAGTGCAGGCACATGTACGCGAGCAGCCCGTTCGGTAGGCACTGCACCGTCTTCGCCTAAGATGGCGGTACGGTCATAGGCAAGCATAGGTGCTATCGCCTCGTTCATAGCTCCGCACTCTCCGAATCACCACAGGTGACGCAGAGACGCAACATCGTCCCATTCCTGATGCGGCGCGGATGGGTATGTATCTTACTTAACGACACGGAACCTTATATCTGTCCTACCAGGTGACTCTATGACCTTCATTCTTTCCAGTTCAATTTGCTTGCCTACATGCTCGAACAATCGCAGACCTTCAGCAAGTAAGACAGGCATGATGCCAATCTGTATTTCGTCAAGAAGTCCTGCACGAATGCACTGCTGACCGATATTCGCGCCGCCTATTACCGTGACATACTTGTCGTCACCTGCGGCTGCCTTTGCTTTTTCAATGGCACTTTCCCCATACAACCTCCTTTGCTCTTTTTCACCATCTGATCGTTGACGCTCCTGCAGCGGCGTTCTGTGCGGTCTCGGGACATCGTGGGCAGATCAGTTTCCTGCACGAGATGGTCAACTTCTTGTCACTTGACCATCTCGTGCAGATGGAAAAGAAAAAAACTTCTTGTATCTTGCTCACACACGAACATAGGAGGCACCTCAGTCGTCGATTGCCTGGTAGGCCGAGGTCCAGAAATCGAGGTAGACGTCTGGTGGACTGGGGGAAGTCCAGGCACGCTGGGTCATGAGAATGGTAACCATCTCCTCCTTGGGGTCTGAATACCATGAAGTGCCCAAGCCACCGTCCCAGCCGTAACGACCGGGCACCGCCGCGATGTTGTCGCGCCTGGTGACCACGGATACGCCGAACCCCCAACCGTGGTTCTCAAAATAGCCTGGAACCAAGCCGGACACCGCTTTCTGCTCGGGCGTCAGCTGGTCGGTTGTCATGGTCTCGACGGAAAGTCTCGACAGGAGGCGCAGGCTTTTGTGTTTGTCCTGGGAAAGCATCATCTGACCAAGCATTCCTCGACCAGAATCATCGTTGCCACTGCCGTGATCGGTTGCAAATCGCACCGCCGACTGACCAGCGTCACGAGGCCAGGCACCTCGCCCTGGCTGGGCGACTCGGCACCATCACCGACGCTCAAACCGAGAGAGCGTTGCGCACCTTCACTCCGGGGGGTGACCCCACGACGTACCGAGCCGCATATCCCCGTGCCAGCACCAAAGAGCTCTACGAACTGGTCAACTCCGACTGGTTGTTCCGAATGCCGTCCCTTGCCCTTGCACAGACGCACGCTAATGCTGGTGGCCGCACCTACCTCTACGAGCTGACTCATCCAGTCCCTGGCCTCGGCGGTTCTCTGGGTGCGCCACACGGAGCCGATGTTCCTCTCGTGTTCGGAAACTTCGACGGTGGGTCGGCCAACCTTACCTACCACGGTCAGCCCTCGGTTGTGACCGAAGCGCTTGGTGACGCCATGCGGACCGCTTGGACGACATTCGCCCGGACGGGTGATCCAGGTTGGCCCACCTTTACCACCGCAGAGCGGCCCACCCAGATCTACGACACCCACCCCACCCTCGGCCCTTATCCCGAGGAGGTCTCGCGTCAGCTCTGGGAACATCGGCCCATCGACACGCTGGATATGGAACACGGCTCGGCCCGGCACCCGCTGTGATGAACGCAGATGAAGACATCGGTGGTCAGTAATCGTCGTGCTGCTGATCGGCCGCCCATTCCACACACCGAAATAGACCTTACTCGATGCCATAATACATTAGGAGCTGACATGAGTGCCCTCTCACCTCGTCTCGTCGACGTACACGCGCATCTCGTCACCGATCACTACGAAATAGTCACCAAAGATAGTATATCCTGGACAGAAGTAGCAAAGACAGAGGAAGAAAGGAAACATTTATGTCTCCACTGAGGAATAAAGAATTCTGGAAGCCCTGGAATGAATTATGGAATGGAAATGTGTCTCTCGCTGATGAGATCATCGCGCCAAACTTCGTTGCTCATTTTGCTCCCGCTGGCAATAGTCCTAGTGAGGTGCGTGGCCCCGATGGACTGAAGCAGTGGATCGACGGGACGTTGGCAGCTTTCACCGACTATAGCTTTACGACCAGTATCGGTCCTCTCGCTGATGAAGACAAGGTTGCTGGTCGATGGGTCTTTCGCGCGACGTATCAAGGGGGCATGCCAGGAACCTCCCCACCTTGAGAGCTTTTGCTAGGCGCAGTGGAGCACCCGCTTCCGAAGTTGATCGAAGCTTGTCCGGCCATAGGCTTGTCTCTTGATCAGCTTCAGGCGGTGAACATGGCCCTCGACAGAACCTTGGCTCCAATGAAGCGTGAGTCCTGCTTTGACGGCATCGTAGTCCCGCTCTAGCCCTTGCGCAAAACTTTGCAATTCAGCAACCCCCTGCTCTTTGACCACCTTCAGCCAGGAGTCCAACTCATCGCCCTGCCGCTCGCGAAGCATGGTCGTCAAGCCCTGGATGAGTTCATACGTTTGCGCAATCTCCTGGTAGTCCTGACAGAGACGAGCCAGATAGGCTTTTTGCCAATCGAGCCGTTGCTCTTCCTTAAAAGTAATCCAATGAGCCACTTGTAGGGCGGTCGGGGGACGCTTTTTCTTCCCTTCATCGGGATGGATCATGAGTTCAGGCTTGGGCTCGACCGACTTAAAACTGCGAGCCTCGCCTTTGAGCGCCCACCAGGGGGCGATAAAGCGACCAACAGCAGAAGATTCACCAGGATATCCCTGTTCTTCCATTTCACGATACAGGAGTTGAGCATTAAGGTGGGTATCATCGGGCTGCCATTCGACCGAGTAGCGGGACAAGGGATGTTCTCCATACTCCAGCGTGAGCACATCCTGGAAGATGTTGATGAGTGCCTTTTTGCCCGCCAATCCCTGCTCGCCATAGAGCAAGAAGTTGCTAAACTTGGCGTAGCCAACCTTGGTCAACGTGCGCGTCTCACAGAGAGCGGAAAACACATGATACACCAGATCCGGCTCTGGTTGCATCTCTTTGATCCAGCCCAAAACGGCAGCCGGGCTGTGACGCTCATCATTGCGCTTCTCATGGGCGAGGTGCCGTTGGAAGTTGTAATCACGCATCCACTTCTCGTGTGCGGCAAGCAGATCTTCCCAGGTATGAGCTTTCTCGAACGACCAGTCGGCCATACGTCTCTGGACATTGATTATGTGGAATTGCCACTCGTCGATCTTGGGAAAGTCAGAGGAATCGAGCGTCAAGTCCACATAATGCAAGTTAGGCATCTCATGTGGAGAGAGGGTAGAATGAATTAGACCCCTACGGCTATACCTTGCGGTAATATCTTCCCGTCTTCATTTCCAATGTTGTATTGATGGAGCTCGTTTCCGGTCGTCTGGTCTAGTGCATAGATACCATCAGGCTGAAACGCGCGGTTTAAGGCGATAACATAGATTATATTTGGATTCATTGTGATATTCGTCCTCAGTATCAGTCCAAGCACCATTCTGCTGGAACACCATTTATTCTTTCCGCTTTGAGGGTTTATGGAACAGAAGCTTTCCTTGCCAAGACCGAGTCCATAGATGCCATGGCCTGGTAGAATATAGGTCATCGAGAAGCTGCTTCCCATTGGAGACGCTGAGTGCGCTCAGATGCTTGTACGCCCAAAGGTACACAACGTCATCGAACACGATTGGCACCGCGTAGGCAATATTGCCAACACTCCAGAGTTGCTTGCCATCACTTGCATGTAGTGCTATCAACTGTCCTGACTTGCTAGCATTGCCATCATTTGGCAGAACGACATACACCGTTTTGTCGGTTGCCGTCATCGGCAGGTACAATGAGATGTTATGGGAAGTGAAAGAAGTGCTCCACATTTCTTTTCCATCGCTCAGGCGCAGTGCCTTTACAAGTGAAAGTCGAGTGTCTCCCTTCAATTTTTGTTGCGTCACATAGAAGGCATTCTTCGTCACACGCATATTCATGTCCAAGGCATACTCTTTGCTTGAGTAGCTCCACAGATGTTGGCCACTTTTCGCTTCAAGTGCCAGCACATCTGTGTTGCCCACTCTCATGTACAGAATACCATTGACAACGACCATGCTATAGACGCCGCCTTCTTCTCCTCAAGCTGCCAAAGCTTTTTTCCATTGTTCTTTGCATCCAGGGCGGTAAGCAGGCTTCCCTCCTGGTTAAGAGTCACAATATAGACGATGCCATCGACCTCTCTTAGCAGGCCAGCAGTAGCACGTCCTTGACTTTTCTGTGCTATAGTTTGCTGCCAGATTTTCTGCCCGTTACTCGTATTAAGAGCAGCAACCTGGATGGTCCCAGTTATCGTCTCGGGATCAGTTGTTGTGGTGAGAGAACTGCTGAGAGATACCTAGGAGACATAAAGTGTCTGTCCATTGCGGGTAGAGGTGACAGGAGCCAGTGAGTCCTGCCCGCTTTGCTGCTTTCCAGTGGGGGGTGCGCCTTGAGCGGAAGATGACCCGGCAGCGTTTGTAGGACCGCAGGCGGTGATGCATGGAAGTAGCATGATTGCCAGTATGAAATACAGTCAGGCTTGCCATAGTGAGGATACTCGTTGTTGCATAGGTGTTCGACCTTTCTATCACTATTCTGCATGTTTCTTGTGCTACTTTACCTCGTAAGAGAGACCCTTATAGAATCATTATGAAAGGTTGAGTTTTAATGCGGAGGCAATTCGATCACATTGGAGGGTTTGTGCTGAGTGAAAGCTCGATAGTGCCCCGCTCGGTGCTGGCGGTGGATTTC
>JAABUZ0100003574.1_pt1 | contig 22831 bp, 20 predicted proteins | sample 5562091 | NCBI WGS metagenome assembly JAABUZ01 (sample SAMN12813069, study PRJNA571459) | rock metagenome | isolation source: Antarctica rocks | place: Antarctica: Victoria Land, Linnaeus Terrace sud | collected 2015-12-21
CAATGCGATATCGTAGGCTTGAGCGAATGAAAGAATATTGGGATAACGCTGTTCTGGCGTTTTAGCCAGGGCACGTAGAAACACTTCATCAATGCCCCTGGGTAATGCCTTATTATAACTACTGGGTGGCTCCGGCGGAGTATGATGATGGTGATGCAAAAGTTGAGCGGCAGTCCCTTCGAAGACGGCTCGGCCAGTTATCAATTGGTATATCATAACCGCCAGAGCATATTGATCTGAGGATGGACCTACATGGACAGAGCCGGCTAACGAAGGATCATCGAACTGCTCTGGTGCCATGTAGAGCGGTGTCCCTACCGAGCGGTGAAGTGAGCGCCCATTGCGATAGAATGCTGCCAGTCCAAAGTCAGCCAGGAGAAGATGTGGCCGCCCATGTGGAAAGATATTTGCAAGATGTGCATACTGGCTTCCTTTCAGTGGACCGCGTTCCAGGCGTATCAAAAAATTAGTCGGTTTGATATCACGGTGGATAATGCCGTGATCATGGGCGTGTTGAAGCGCAGAAGCAGCCTGCAGAAGATAATATCCTGCCTCCTCCGCTGAGATCGGCCAGCCAAATCCAAATTGCTGTGTACGCTTTTGCAGCCAGTTCCAGAGCGATCCTTCAGTTAAATAAGGCATAACGAGATACGTGATCAGTCCGCCGTTTGCATCGATAGCCTCTTCACCGAAATGGTAGAGGGGCAAAATATGTTCATGTTCCAATTCTGCAACGGCTCGCGCCTCGCGCTCAAAACGCAACGCCGCTTGCTTGCCTTCTGGCGTATTTGGAACTGCACGGAGATCACCACACACCACCTTAATCGCAACTCTCCTTCCGATACGCGCATGTTGAGCCAAATAAATATCGCCCATGCCACCGCTCTCAGCCAGCCGCATCAGTCGATAGCCGCCAAGAGTCTTCCCCACCAACATGTTCATGTCAAAATCCCCTCACGTTTTTGAGAAGGCGAGAGCATAGCAACAAGAAGACCGTGACTCTCAACCATTCTATTCTACTTCTTCCCTAAATTCAGTATAATCGGCGAGGAGAAAAAAACGCTTTGAAGAAGACAAACGTGCTAGTAGTAGAAAAAACTGAAGAGCTTACATGCAGTACTGCATGTAAGCTCTTCAAAGAGTCAGCCTTAATTATATCTCTACTGACGAACTTGATGCAGTGCATCTTGCGCAAGGTAGGAGAGATCTGGACGCGCCTCCATAAGGGTTTGAAGGGCGGGAACTGCATCCTGGTCGTGATATTGCACGATGAGTTGACATGCAACACGAATAACGGAGTCGCGTGGATCGCTGAGCTCCTCGCGCGCCGCGATCCGGCTGCGCACATCTGCTCCGTTGGGATCAAGACGCTTGAGTGCTTCGAGCGCTTGCGTACGAACATATGGATCGAAATCTCTAGTTGCCTGAAGTATACCATCCAGGACACCGGTGTCTCCAAGATTGCCAGCCGCGCGTACCACTGCAGCATAGACAATGCTGCCTGGTATATCTGCATCTCCGCTCTGGAGATTATCGCGCCGTTTGGTTGTATTTGAGCGTCTGCCAACATCCACGGTCCGGTTGACGAGTTGAAACATCGGCGCAGCCGTGCGACGGTCGCCTAGCTGACCTAACGTATCACAGAGCGCGCCTAACGTCAGCGCTTGAGCCCGGTCACGCAGTGCACTAATGGTTTCGATGCGTCTGACCAGAGGAGCAACTGCCCGTGGATCGCGCAGCTCTCCAACAACTTTGACGACTGGCCCCGGAACGTCCTCTTCTGTATTGTCCAACGCCTCCAACAATGTGTCTCGTCCAGGACCATTCATCCAGCGCTCGACATCGTTCATCATCGGCAGGCACTGATAGACGGGATCAATAATACGTCCGTCCTGGAGCTTCCCACCACTAATCTCATTCCAGTAACGACCGAGCAATACTCCTAAACGGTGAACGGCGACGGTATACTGCCAGCTTGGATTGCTGCGTGCACCCGCGAAGAGCGACTGAGCAACCGGTGGTAGATAGCGCGCAAAGATTGCTGGCAGCGCCTCTGATGCTGCCTGATTTGTTGGAGGCGTCATACTATCCTGTAGCACCTGCGCAACGATGAGCGCCGCATTTGTATTGAGCCGTGTATTTGTGCTGTTCTCGTTGCGTAAGTAGCTCTCCAGGGGTATGGTTCGGTAGATAGGAACGGCGATATAGCTTTCTAAGCCAGTGACATCCGCCAATCCACTTGCCAGAATAAGATCATAGAATTGCTCTTGATTGAGAGTGAGGCAAGCCTCGACAACATCAATCTTCGCCCACCCCTTCGCATCTTTTAGCGCGCCCATAAGTGCCTGTTTCGCCGAGACTGTCCCGTGCTTAACAAGTGCCTCGGTGGCATAGAGCGAGGTATTGGGATCAATCGCAAGCTGCCCTAAAATCCCAGCAATATCTGAAGGATCTTTGCCATTACTCTCACCCCGGCTGGCGAAGCGAGCAGTTTTTTCAGCACCGACAATGCCGATCATCCGGTAGTTGCCAAGCATGAGGATTGCGAAGCGCCTGGCCCTTCCCTGGATACTATCCGCGGGATTGCTATTGGGAGGAAGATCAGCCGGATCGCCCTGATCGATAATATACAACCAGGTTGGAATTAACACTCCACCGCGATCGATCTCATAGAGAAAGGGGATGAGTATTGTTTTCCATTGTTGGACAGGACCCATATTGAGAAGAGGAACCAGGTTTCTGGCCGTCTCCTCTATCGATTGATTCTCCCAGCGCAGGCTCGTAAGATTCCTGGTGACCTCCGTGCGTAGCGCACTCAATCTTTGTTTCATTTCAGGCGTATTTGTATTCGGTTCGGTCACGGCGCGCCGTGCTGCAAGGTGTTCGACTGTCCCTGCTCGTTCGAGTGCCTGAGCTGTAGGTCGGATCTCTACCTGCACATCCACAGCAGGTAGCGCAGGCGTTTGCTCTTCGCTCGGTTGTCGGTCTGCATCCTCTTCCAGGTAGACACGCCCTGGCTCCGTGATATCATTCCCTGTCGAAGGGATAGATTGCTCCGGGTCTATCTCAGCCATACAACTTGGCCCTCTCTAAGCTTGTTAGTATATACAGATAAAAAATAAGTAAAAATAAGTAGACGTATGCTAGCACAGATCTGCATATTCAGAAACAGCACGCGCTATTCTATGTTGCTCCATTGTATCGTTCCTTCCTATGATGGTCAAGAGTCTGACTGCTTCATGCATGTAGAAAGAAGAGGAGTCTCTTTATTTGCGTCATTTTAATAAGTTACTGCTGTGTTTACTAATTCATCTTAAGTAAACTCTAACAGGGTTTCAGCTCAATTCCTGTGTAAGCTCATCTTCTACTTAAAAAAGGATGAGGCTACCTTAGAGAATGCTGAAACTTTCTATGGATGACTTGTTCAACGATAGTTCTCCTGTTATCCTTGTAGATGTCAGGAAACAAATCCCCTCATTTTAAGTGTATCTTAACTACTGGATGAGTCGTGTTGTAGGTAGAGAAGAGCAAGCAGCTTTACCTGTAGTCGATAGCAGAAGAATGTATGTGCAGGGAGGAAGAGTCCGGTCTAAGTCTGTACTCTTATATCCTGGATGATGAAGAGTGTGATATCTATACTTTGGAAGGAGAAAGATAATGCAAGCACAAAAAGGGCGCGGCCGTGGATTTGCTTCAATGACCCCGGAGAAGAAGCGAGAGATCGCGAGCAAAGGTGGAAAAGCTGCCCACGCATTAGGCACTGCTCATAAATGGACAAGTGAAGAGGCACAGGCAGCAGGACGTAAAGGTGGTTCAATCAGCCGTCGCCGCTCAAAGTATAATGTTCAGGCATGACCTAAGTATGTATGAACAAGAGGCGAACCATTGTGTTCGCCTCTTGTTCATTTTGAGTACTCCTCTCTATTACAGAGTAGTACTTTTCGAACAAATGCTAGTCACCGTCCTCATCGAACTGATATAATTCTACCGCGGAGAAACTAGTAGAGTTGATCAGATCGAGAGGAGAGACTTATCTCTTACGAAACACGTGATCCATTAAACGCGTCACCTCCAGTAAATGTTGATGTAGAGCCTCAACAACCTGTATCTATTCCACCCTCAAATGCACTCGCTCGTAAGCGCCGCCTTGTATGGGGAGGGCGAACATTTCGCTTTAATCTCAAAAGCTTTCGCCTTAATGACGGCTTTTCTGTTCGCCGCTTCAGCGTGACGGAAGGTGCCTTCTTACTGATGTTGGCGCTTATAACGTCTCGTCTTCTAGGCGTAGTACGTCAAGTTATTTTTAATTCCCTTTTTGGTGTACGGCCCGAGGCAAATGCGTACTATGCGGCCATACGTCTACCCGATACTCTCTTTAACCTGATCGCTGGTGGTGCCCTTGTTGCTGCATTCGTGCCGGTGTTTCTTTCTTATGAAAAGGAGAGGGGAGAGGGAGAGGCCTGGCGTTTGACCAGTATTGTCTTCAACATGATGCTGGTGGTGATGACGCTGCTGGTCTTGCTGGGAGAATGGCTGGCTCCTGCTTTTGTGAGTCGCATACTTGTGCCTGGCTACTCAGCACCTGTGCAGGCGTTGACGATCCAGTTAACGCGCATTATGCTGCTTCAGCCGCTCATTCTTGGCATGGGTACGGTTATCACAGGCATTTTAAATAGCCGCCGCCAGTTTCTGCTGCCTGCCGTTTCGTTTGCCGTCTACAACTTTGGCCTGATTGGCGGCTTATTGGTCACGAAGTTTGTGCCGGGAGTGGGTATCTATGGTCCAACATACGGTACAATCGTGGCGGTGACGTTGCAGCTCCTGGTTCAATTGCCTGCCATCTTTCAACAAAAAGTGCGCTACTCTTTTGATTGGAATTTCTTGCATCCAGGTCTCCGCCAGATTCTGCTCTTGCTCTTACCTAATGCGTTGGCTGTAGGTATTGCTTATGCAAGCAATATTGTGGATACGAACTTTGCCTCTTTCCTACCCGACGAGGCCAGTCTTTCGGCTCTCCACAATGCAGAACTGCTACAGGCACTACCGGTCGCACTGATCGGGCAGGCGGTTAGCCAATCGCTTCTACCACATCTAGCAATGCAGGCCGCGGCGGGCCGTTATTTCCGCATGCGTCAGCTTGCGTTGAAGGTGATGGGTGTCTCGATTCTGCTTACGGTGCCGGCTGCACTGCTTCTGGCCTTCTTCGGGAAGCCAATGATTCACCTCTTGTTTCAGCATGGTGCTTTTGATAAGCATGCATCGGATATCACGAATCTTGCTTTATTGGGCTATGCTTGCTCTCTGCCGGGTCTGGCCGCTGGCAACCTGATCGCTGGTGGCTTCTATGCTCTAAAGGACGCATGGACTCCCTTCTTTACGAATACCTATGCGTTGATTGTTCGCTTGTGCTGTTTGTTTCTTCTCTTCCATCTTCTAAGTCACTCGTTTTCTATTCTAGCTGTGCCTCTTGCTTCAGCTGTCTCTGCAACCACTGAGGCTATTCTGATGTTCTTGCTCCTCCTGTTTCGTTTGCGCCGGCGTCTCAAGCTGGATAAAGGTATATCGCGCCTCGAACGTCGTCGTTTGTATGTACAAGAAGCAAAACTCTCTTCCTCTTCTCTCTCTGCTGACAACTAGTCCTGAGCTATTTGTGTTTGATTATGCACTAAGGACTTTTTGACCGCGAAATAGGTACCAAATATCTCTACAGACGGAGAAAAGACTAGGTTATGCTCTTTTTGTGAGGCAGGAGCGAAAAGAGTGGGCTGGTAGATGGGAAATGGAAATGGTTTGGATTCGTGGTTATTGCTTGTCTTTGCCACGAAGATGCGACTTTCACTCCTGTCTTGCATCGGCATCATTGGTAAACGGTTGGATGATGCGGGAGACACAAGAGAAATAGGGAAGGATCGGTAAGCAACTGTCATGACGAAAGCACATACATCTCATGTCGATCTATTGGAACATCACTCTGCGCAGGTGGCTGATCAGCCATTGTCGCAAGAGGAGTTGAGTTCTGTACGTTCAGAGAGTGTTGCTCACATGGAGGCCAGGCTGATGGCGTGCTGTGACGAGGAGGCCCGTGCTGCCCTGGTGCAAACCCTCAAAGCACAGGTCGATGCGGGCAGCTACGCTATCGATAGTACGATCCTGGCGCAGAAGATGCAGGATGTGTTGAGAACCCATCCCGCATCAGAGACCGAAGAGGATGATTTTAGTAGCTCCAGTTGAAGCCACACTGCGAACAGTGTTTTGCAGGGTGATCGCTTTCAAAGGCGGCTCGAAACGCTCTGTACGTCTCTCCCTGCCAGATGTCAGCCATTGGCTCCTGGAAGATATTTCCGAGTACCCGCTCTTCTTTGTATTCGCGAGCGCTCTTGTGCCCAAAGGGAGCGAAGCAGCAGGAGAGGACGTTGCCGCTGGATGTGATATAGGTCAGCGTGTACGGGCGTCGGCAGCCAGACCAGGGGCGTTCACCGAAGTCACGTACCAGGCTCTCTACTGGTGTAGCTGAGCCTGCCGCACTAAACTTGATCCCCAGCTCTTTACACTTTTGTTCACACTGATGGACAAGGGCCAATTCCTCAGGAGTAGAGCGACGGAAGAGGGACTGGGCAGAGTTCGCCAGTCCCTCTTCAAAGTAGACCAGCCGCTGCATATAGACCTCTGGCACCCCGGTCTCACCAGCTATATCAATGAGCGCAGGCAATTCATGCAGGTTTTCGCGCATAGCGGTAAACCAGAGGGAGAGAACCGGCTTCTTGCTCTCCTGAGCCTTCTGGTGTGCGATAAACGCACGGACGTTGCGCCAGACTTTGTCGAAAGCATCGACGCCGCGCACCTTTGCATATGTCTCGCGGCTGGCCCCATCCATTGAGAGGCGATATTCGTCAAGCCCTGCATCGATAAGTTCCTGGCCCCGTCTTTCGTTGAGCAGAATTCCATTCGAGTTGAACAGGACATAGGTCCCGCGATCTTTGAGATAGCGGACCATGCGCGGCAACTCTTTGTTGAGTAGAGGCTCGCCCAGCCCATGCAGCACTACACGATCAAGCACTGGAAACTGGTCGACAATATAGAGAAACTTGTCGTAACTCAGGTCACGGTCATCCTCACGCGATAGCAGTGTCCGCGGACACTGCTGACAGAATTCATTACAGCGACTCGTCGGTTCGATATAGATTGAACGTGGGAGTGTTGCAACGGGCGTCGTCATAGGAATGGTTGTAGTCATAGAATGTTCCTTATCTCTGTAATCTGGTGTGTGGTTGCTGGTGCAAGTCCTGGATCGTTTTGAAGTATTTTTGCTAACTGCTGTAGGTCTGGCAGTTCATCGACATCAAGCAGCGTCTCTACGAGTTCGACCCGTAAATCCTGTCTCTTTGCTGCAGCAATCGTCATCTCTAAGACGATTGAAGTACTCATGGGAATGCCGCTAAATACGTCGTAGGGTGCGCGCATGGCGATCAGATAGTAACCTCCATCGTTGGCTGGCCCTAGTACGACATCGGCCTTCTCTAGCCGTGCTCGTGCATCCTCGATGACGGAGCGACTCACGTGAGGCGTATCTGAACCAATAACAATCGTATACCGGAAGCCCTGTTGCTGTCCCCATTGAAAGGCGTACTGCAAACGGTCGCCCAGGTCTTCTCCCTGTTGAGGAAAACAATCGCTCCGCTGTACAGCAGGTGCCAACGTTGTTGCCAGAGCAGGAAAATCGCTCTCTGCCGGCGTATAGGTCCAGCGCAGATCGCACGGAGGATAGTCGGCGAAGCGCTGAGCCAGATCGGCCAAAAACGCTCTGTAGAGCAGGACGACGGGGGCGTTCCCAAGCGAGCGGGCCAGTCTCGTCTTTGTTTTACCTGCCTCTGGATAGCGTGCCATGACAACAAGGGCTGTATCAGCCATTACTTCCCCTTCCCACGTAGCGCAGGGTTGTGCTGAGCATAAAATAAGCAGCCCTGATGCTGCCTACCACCGTCCCTGCCACCTTTGACTGCCCATGACTGCGTCGTCGATAGTGAATAGGTATCTCAAGGATGGAATAGTGCGCCCGCGCGGCCTTCACCAACATTTCGACCGGCCAGCCGAAGGTCATCTCATGCATATTCAATGCCGCCAACTTCTCGCAACGTATCGCACGAAACGATCCAATATCGTGAATCTGAGCGCCATAAAACAAGCGGATTAGATGGCTAACCAGCCAGTTGCCCAGGCGAGCCTGTGGAGGTATTGCCCCCTTTTCCGAGCGGCGGCTGATGCGCGACCCTATAGTGAAATCGGCCTGACCCTCTACAATAGGGGTGAGCATCTGAGGTATATCCAGTGGATCATCGCTCCCATCGCCATCCATAAAAATAAGAAATGCTGCCCCCAGGTCGCGCGCAGTCTGGAAGCCCTTCCAGCAAGCGCGCCCATAGCCAGCGATCGGCTCGCTTGCAACCCTCGCCCCCGCCTCTTCTGCCACCTGTGCCGTCCTATCTGTACTGCCATTGTCCACGACGATAATCCATTGCGCACTTGCAGGTGGAATCTCTGTCAGTAGTTTTTGAATGGCCTCTTCTTCATTTAATGCTGGTATTATAATTGCGATACTCTCTTTATTGTTCAATCGCCGCTCCTACCAGCCAGTACACTCTACGCAATCTCTACTACTCCTCTTTATCGACATCAACATATTTCTCCGGTACATGCTATACACATACACGTTCAACCTGAGAATTATTTACATCGGCCCCTCTCTATAGTGTATAATTTTTCATCGTAGTCATCTGTAACATAGAACTTTTGGTGTGCGTGCTTAGAGTAGTGATAGTAGAGCAAATATGCTATCGTAGTCAGGGAACAGCATGATGAAGGGCGCTGAAAGAGGAGCGCTTTATCTATTTGTCAAGCTCTATGAGGAGAAGAAGATCGGGCGCGTCATGTATTGAAAAAAATCCTACAAGGAGGCTATTATGAGCTTCGAACAAGAACGGAAGCTGGCTGCTGGCAATGTGCCGGTAGACGATCTTAGCCCTATCGAAAATGATATTGTCATTCGAATCGTGAAACTCAACAAATACTTTGGCGCGAAACAGGTTCTCAAAGATATTGACTTCGAGGTACGGCGCAGAGAGGTCGTTGCCCTGATTGGGCCTAGTGGCTCTGGAAAGAGTACACTCATTCGTTGCTTGAACGCATTGGAGAAGCCAACAAGCGGCGAAATTTATATTCAGGGAGAGAAGCTTGATCCTTATTTGTCGCCCAGGCAGCTTAGCCCTATTCGGCGTGAGCTGGGCATGGTTTTTCAGAATTTTAATCTTTTTCCACACATGACGGTGTTGCAGAATGTAATAGAAGCACCTCTCCTTGTGCGCAAAATGGCGCGGGACCAGGCTGTGGCGCTTGGTGAAAATCTACTGGCGAAGGTCGAACTTTTAGAGAAGAAAGATGTCTACCCTGACCAGCTTTCGGGTGGTCAGAAGCAGCGTGTCGCCATCGCCCGTACGTTGGCAATGCAGCCCCGTGTTCTGCTCTTCGATGAGCCAACATCCGCGCTCGATCCAGAGCTGGTCGGCGAAGTTCTCAGGGTGATGAAAGACCTGGCTTACGAGGGAAGCACTATGGTCGTTGTAACGCATGAGATGCAGTTCGCCCGTGATGTTTCTGATCGTGTCGTCTTCATGTCCGACGGCTCAATTGTGGAGCAGGGAGACCCCGAAGAACTTTTCAGGCAGCCGAAAGAGCGACGGACGCAGCAGTTTTTAGAGCGCGTCCTCTCAGTTCTGCCATAAACTCTTTCCATTCCAAAAGACCGGTTGGCCGGAAGAAAGGGATCGTCATGACTTTTGAATTGAATAGGCGTCTATTTTTACAGCGTACAGGTGCTCTCGTTGTTACGGGGAGCGTGCTAGAAACTGTCCTTGCCGCCTGTGGAGGCAATATTCCCACCTCTTCTCCTGCCGCCACGCCTGGGGCTACAAAAATAGAGAATAAAGGTTTAAAGCTGCCAGGCTTTTTTCAATGGGGTGCCACCTCTAATAATGGCGCTCCCTACGTCTATAAAGATCCTGTAACTGGCAATCTGATAGGCTTCGAGCTTGAAATCTCATCGGCTATTGCGGGCCTGATGGGAGTAACGCAGAAACAGGTCGAGACCGATTATGCTCAGCTTGACCCGGCACTGCAAGCAAATAATTTTGATGCTATTCTTAACGGTTGGGAGATCACCGAGGACCGGAAGAAGACAGAAATATTTTCGCAACCCTACTATCGCAATGGACAACAGATAGTTGTGCGCACGAACGACTCTCGCTTCACTCAAAAGGCGACGGAAGACGCGCTTTCCCTCAAGGATCTGGAAGGTTTGACTGTCGGAACTGGAGCGGGCTTTGCGGCCGAGGCATTGCTGGCGGCGGATAAAAAGATCAAGCTCAAGTCATACGATCCCGACCTGCCCTTTAATGATCTGGCTCTGGGCAGAATCGACGCTGTTCTGATTGACTTCTCTACGGTGACGTACTATGTGCTCGGCGATGGCCCTGGTGGTACCGCTAACAAAAGCCTCAAGCTTATCGGCCGTCCCTTTGAATTCAATGATTACGTCGTGGCTTTCAACAAGAATAGTAGCAATGCTCCGACCCTACAGAAAGAGATTGATCAAGCAATTACTACACTAAAAAACGATGGGACATTGCAGAAAAATTATCGCAAGTGGGGCCTGTGGAATGATGTACAGGCTCAAATTAGCATAAAGTAGGAAGAGAATGCTTGATTCTCACCGTTGTCTCTTTCTTGCGCCAAGCGTTTTCGCGGCTTCGCCGCTCTCTAAAAACATTTTCATCATACATTTTTCCATTTTCCATATTTTTGCGCGTCGCGCAAAAATATGGAAAATGGAAAAATGTATGATGAAAATAATGAAGTAAGCTGAAGGCTTGGTACAGCCACATGAACCGGTGAAGAGCTCGAAAAAATAGCGAAAAATGAGCTCAAATTATTTAGCCTTCACCACTTAGTGTGGTTGTACCGAAGGCTTGCAGATGCGCGAGAAAAGAGAAATTGATGTATTGGGAATCAAGTACCCTCTAAGAAAGATGGAGCAGATAATGGATGTCATCTTGCCGGTTCTTCCAGATTTTCTTGGAGGAGCAAGAAACACACTGATATATTGTCTCGTTTCGTTCCCCCTCGCCTTACTTCTAGGGCTGCTCCTTGCGGTCATGGCTGGTTCGGATACTATCTGGCTAAGAGGGCCAGCACGCTTTTTTATTGAGGTCGTGCGCGGTACACCAATCGTGGCGCAGATCTTTATCATCTACTATGGTCTGGGCGCGTTGCTCGCGCTAACTCACAACGATGCCCTGGCTCATCTGATCAATGCCTGGAGCGCGGGTATTGGCACGTTGGCTTTAAACTATGCTGCCTACGAGGCCGAGATATACCGTGCCGGTTTTCTCTCTGTGGAGCAAGGGCAGACGGAGGCTGCTCTCTCGCTGGGTCTCACTCCCAACCAGTCTTTCTTCCGCATCGTCCTACCGCAGGCAATTCCCTTGATGATTCCTCCCTTTGTCAACGACTTCATCTATATGCTGAAAGACTCGGCAATCATCAGCGTCATTGCAGGCAGCGAACTCACCGCCGTGTTGAGCTTCTGGGTACGGAGAAACGGAAGTAATCCTCTTCCTTTCTATCTGCTGGCCGTAGTGCTCTATCTTCTTATGAGCCTGCCCATTTCATATATCGCACGCTACTTTGAGCACCGCGTGCGCGCAGCTTTATAGCACTTACCGTAGGAAGCTGACTGGCTGCTTGTCTATGGAAAGAAAGATAAGGGAAAAGGAATGTCTAGTTATCGATCGTCAGCTCAGGAAGCACGGATAAAAGCGGGGAGTCGTCTATGGCCTCGTAACGTTGGAGGTACTTACTTTTACTATCTTCTAGTGGTGATGGCTCTTGCCGCCTTTCTTTATTATCTCTACATCTACAGGCAACTCGTCCTCGTGTATCTTCCCTCTCTGCTGCTTGGTACACTCGTCACCCTCATCGTCTCGCTGCTCAGTGCGCTATTTGCCACGATTCTGGGTCTATTAGGCGCGTTGGGAAGGCTTTCAAGCGTTCGGATTATCCGCTGGCTTGCTACTCTCTATGTCGAGGTGGTACGCGGCACGCCCCTGCTCGTGCAGTTGCTCCTCTGGTATTTTGGTGTGGGGACGGTGCTCTCGAATGCCGGCTTTAATCCATATGACATTGCATTTCGCATCATGACGGTTTTGCAGAATAATAGCCTTGTGCCTACCGCTTTCAATGGCTTCTTCTATGGCATCGTCGGTCTAAGTTTCAATTACGGCGCGTATCTCACTGAGGTATTTCGTACAGGGATTCTCTCAGTCGAGCGAGGGCAGATGGAGGCTGCTCTAAGTCTGGGCATGGATACGCAGCAGAGCCTACGACATATTATATTGCCGCAAGCGATACGTCTAACGATTCCTCCGTTCACCAACAATTTCATTACGCTGATCCAGGATAGCGCGTTCCTCTCAGTGCTGGCGGTGGTGGAACTGGAATACGTGACTATCGGCCTGGCGCTACCGCAGCTAGATCCGAATAATAAGTTCTTTGTGTTTGTGCTAGGAGCTCTGCTCTACCTCGCGCTTTGTTATCCGCTCTCGCTGCTGGCGCTTTATCTCGAACGTCGCCTTTCCGTTGTGCATATAAGCGCGTAGAGGCTTATAGTTCTTCGTTTCTTATCATTGCATACATTTCTGCATATTTCTTGCGTCGCAAGAAATATGCAGAAATGTATGCAATGATAAGAAACTTACTTAATCGAGATGACGATGGGAAGAGGCGTGATCGGGTCGATGGTGACCTTCTGGCTGCCTGCATTCAGGTACAGGCCGGTAGACGAGCCTCCGTCGAGATTGAGGGCGGTCTGGAGGTTCAGATCTGAGGCTGTTGCGTGGTCTATGAGCAGGTCGGCCAGTTCATCGAGTGAGAATGCTTGCGAGGGGCTGATAATAAACAGGAGGCGTCCCTGCTTGTCCTTTGCTACGACGGTGCGGCGCTTGGATGCTGCATCTGCACTGAAATTGGTACGTTTTCCGTTGATGATGAGCATGGGTGTTGATTGTGTGGCTTGCAGCAGTTGCTCGCTATTGGGATCGTATGGTTGATCACGAAGCGAGCGCAGCGATATAGCGCCCTGTGCATCGACGGCGAGCATGCCTCCATAGCCGCTATAAGAGGTGCCAGCGACATTCCCATTGGAGATAACCAGCCCGGTTGCCTGATTATGCTCATCGAAGTAGCCGCCGTTAACTGATGCCATTGCTCCTGTCTGTTTCACCCACGAACTCAGGTTTAGCGGCTTGTCCGGCCGATAGCCAATGCTCAAATGAATACTATGCGGATCGAAGCGAATGATGGTTACTGTATCTTCGTTGTTCCCGGCGCTCTTCCAATGCTCGTAGCGAATGGCGACGCCGGCTCTGGCCTGTGTCCATGTGTCCAGAGGAGGAGCGTCGGGTGATCCTCCAGTGTTGCTGGACGCGGTAACAGGCGTGCCGCTATAGCTGACACCCGGCACAAGACTACAGGCCAGCAAGGCACCGGCCAACAGGCTGAGAAGCAGGCAGAGGTGAAGGGCTTTTTTTGCTGGCATGTAGATGTATCCTTGCTGCCCTGTTACTTTTTCCAGGGTGTGGCTTCAATCGCTGACATCGTCCCTTTGAAATCCATTGCCAGCTTTAATGCTGCATCATGTGCAGCATTCTCTGTGCTATCATCCAGCGGCACCAGCTTGACTTTACCATAGCGACGCTCTAAAGAACGCTGAATCAGCAGGTCGGTGAACCAGGGATTCTTGGGCAGCGAAGGTCCATGCGTATAAGTGCCAAAGACATTTTTGTAGATAGCGCCCTCGAAGCCGTCCTTCCCGTTGTTGCCCCAGCCAGACAGGACTTTGCCCAATGGCTGTACTTTTGAGCCCAGATATGTGCGCCCACTATGGTTTTCGTATCCAACCAGAACCTTCGTGCCCAGTTCTTCAAAATGGCATTCCAGGGCTATATGCGTCATAAAACGAGTATTGCCGCCCTCTGTGTGGAGATCAAGCACATCTGCACCCTTGAGCTCTGGCCCCTCGAATGGCTTATAATAATGGCCTAGAAGCTGATAGCCGGCGCACACGCTGAAGAAGACGACATTGTCCTCGGCCGCCTCGCGCAGTGACGAGGCCTTGTGTTGAACGTCCCTGGAAGCAATCTCCATTTCACGGTCAGCACCGCCGTGGAACAGGATCAGATCATATTTTGTGAAATCGGGCGTCTGCTTGACGAAGATCTGCTCAACCTCGACTCCGATGCCACGCCACTTGCAGCGCCGTTCGATCGAGAAGAGATTGCCGCGATCCGCCGCAACGCTTAGCAACGTTGGATAGAGATGTCCAATCTTGAGGACCATACCAGTATCTTTTTTGTTCTCGCTCATTTGTTTCCTACTCCTCCCAGAAGTGTTTGACCCAACCACGTTTCTGCATGATCCGACGTAGCTCCTGTGTTGGCGTGTAGCTACTCATGATGTAGAGTGTGCCACCGGGCTCAACTTTTCTCATCGCAGCATCCAGAGCCGCCTCCCGGTCCTGAATAAGGGTGATCTTGTCAGTCGGGACCTCTGCATACTTGAGACGCATGGCCAGCTCTTCTGGCTTGTTGCCAGTGCACACCGCGTCAAGAATATCGGACGCAATCTCTTCAATATCAACATCCCACAGCCAGGCAAAATCTTCGCCGTCTACTACAGTGTGGCTTGCCGCCAGCATAAGATGCTTCTTTCCCGCATGCTGGGCGATCAGGCGCAGCATAAGATTAAAAGATGTGGGATTCTTGACGAACGAGAGAAAAATTGTTTTATCGCCGGCCTGAATCTTTTCCATACGCCCGAATGCGGTGCGGATATTGCTCATTGCAGTCTGCACTGTATCCAGGGGGAAGCCTGCCGCCATTGCCGCGCCGATAGCTGCTGCTGCGTTATAGACATTATGCAGACCTGGGAGTGGAATCTCCAGCTTCATCTCGCCCTGTGGTGTGCGCAGTTTTATATGGCTGGGTCCCTCTCCGTTTTCGGCGAGGGCTACCGATGTAACTGCTATATCCAGGTCCGGTAGCGTATAGCCGCAGTTGGGGCATTTATAGATACCCAGGTGCGACATGTATGCAACCTTGTAGTCGAGGTCGCTGTTGCAGCGGATGCAGCGCACAATATCCGCCGATTGCTCAGGGACGGGTGTGCCAACCTCCATCGTCTCCAGTCCGAAGAAGAGGCGCTTAGCTCGTGCATTCGCCCCGAAGTCGGCCACCTGTGGATCATTTCCATTGAGCAGAATAGTCGCGCTTTCTGGCAAACTTTCCAGCATAGTATTGAGCGCCCTGGCTACAGCGTAGAGCTCACCATAACGATCAAGCTGGTCGCGGAAGATGTTGGTAATCAAAACGACATCGGGTTGAATCTCTGGAACGGCCAGCGGTATCGTCGCCTCGTCAATCTCAAAGAGGAGCACATCGCTATCCAGGCGGCCAAGCATATCAGCGAAGTTGACCGCGACCGACGTAACACCCTGTAACAGGTTGGACCCTGTGCGATTCTGTGATACGCGATGGCCGCTGGCATCGGCTATCGCTGCCGTCATGCGTGCTGTTGTGGTCTTGCCATTGCTGCCGGTAATAACGATCTTCTTCGCCTTGCTCGCGCCCACCACCGACTTCAGTACATTTGGATCGATGCGACGTGCAATCATTCCTGGCAGGCTGGTTCCTCCACCAATATGGAAGAAGCGGCCAGAGGCCCCGGCGAGCTTTCCGGCGGAGATCGCAAAGGCCAGGCGAGCCTTGCGTAATCCCGTTGAAGTGGTGGTGTCATTATTAGAATTATCTGTTACCATATCTCAGTATCCTCATTTCAGTATCCTCAAAGTGGATCGTGAAAGTTGCTTTTTCGCACCGTATCCAGCCGTCGTTAGTATACTAGAGAAAACCGAAAAGGTCTAGTAATTTGCAGTAGGTAATAGTCTGGTGCTAGACCCAATCGCGCAACACAGTCATCTTATCAACTTACACTGCTTTGATCCCTTATCGCACTGCACCGTTCCATGTTCAAAGCGTTGCTGTAGAGATGTACTTACTGTTTGAGGTTGACTGATTGGGAAGCCTAGCTTTGCCAGCCCACCGTTTTTGTCGAAGAAGCTTGCAATTGGATCGGTGACGCTGTATCCAGTGAAGACGTAGTAGCGCCCATGATTGCCGAGAGGGATGCTGTTCTCTCTTTTGTCGCGCGCAAAGTTGTTCCAGGCGGCGGCGTAGGGAATGGGATGAACATTTGCGTTGATCTCGCGTGGCGAGAGCCAGGTGAAAGAGTTAAAGCCCCAGTTCATCAGGTCGCGCATATCGGTCCACCAGTCGATGGTGTGGAGCGTAACGCCGATCAGATGATGATTGTTGCGCGTGCAGGAGATGACCTGCACAAAGTTCGCGCCTGCGTCCCAGCCGATTTTTCCTCCATCGACGCCGGGATACCAGTACATAAATTGATCACCGTTGCTGAAGAAATGCTCTGCGTGTTCTTTATTGCCCGCGATATGATATTCCTGAGTGCCGGTTATCTGATGCAGGCTCGGCACATCCATCACAACCTTGCCCAGGACTGCAAGATCGTGTGCGCTTGAATAATGTCCATCATCTATCAGCCCATGCGGATTTTGATAGTGTGTGTCATGTAAGCCCAGTTCCTGAGCACGCTTATTCATCAGATCTACAAATTTCGGCATACTGCCACTGATCGAATCAGCGATGACGATGGCGGCATCATTGCCGGAGGGGAGCATAAGACCGTAGAGAAGTTCACGCAGCGTATACGTCTCGCCCTTCTTGGCACCCATAACGGAGCTATCGGCGGATAGCTGGCTGATATCGTTGGCTATGGCATCGTTAATCGTGATTTTGTGATCTAGATTCCCATATTGGGTGGCGAGAAGGCCGGTCATCAGTTTGGTTGTGCTCATCATAGGCAAATGCATAGAGGCGTTGTGCTCATAGAGTGTTGCACCTGTGTTGGCATCCAGGAGATAGGCTGCGGTTGCGTAGACTGGTGGTGCCGGATGGTCGGTATCGCGGCCGACGCCGGGACCATGTGAGCCTTGTGCTCCTGGTATGGCGTTGGCATCACCGCCCATGTTCTGAATTACGGCAGACAGGTGTCCTTGCGTGAAATTTGCCAGCAGAGGTACAATGATGATCAGAGCAATGAGAATGGTACCTGCTAGGACTACGGCCCGGTTATGGCTCAAGTCTCGAACATGCGCCCACAGGGCTTGCTGTGAACGCTGTTGTCGTCTCAGAGGTCTACCCTGTGGCTTATGATAGTCGGCTGGCTCCGGCTCGTAGGCAATCGGGCGTTTCTGTCTGGTAGCACCAATTTTGTCGTTGTTTAATGGTCCTGGATATCTGGTCTGTCCACGCGGACGTATCTCTTCCTCAACGTAATCTTCTTCGATATACTCTGCTCTTGGGCGTCGGCTCTGCGTGCTGGAACGTATCTCCTGCTCGAAATCGTTTTCTGGATCTAGTGGACGCGGGCGGCGGCTCTGCGTGCTAAAGCGTTTCTCTGGTGCAAAGTCGTCTTGCGGGCGAGGGCGTCTGTTCTGCCCGGTGGAGCGTGTCTCTTGTTCTGCGTAGTCTCTTTCGGCACGTCCACCTCGTAGCCGCCTTGTTTGGTCTGGAAGACGGGTCTCTTGCTCACGATAGGGCTGTCCCGTACGATCGATTCTCGGCCTTCTCGTTTGTGGAACTGGCCGTATCTCTTCCTCCCAGTCTTCCTCTGGTAGTTGCTCTATACGTGTTTGCTTTGCCGGTGTGCGTGTTTGAGAAGAAGGCGCATCAAGACGCAAGGAGGCTCGCCTGACTTTGGGAATCTCAGGATGATCGTCGCCATATGCTGCTTCTTGCCCCTGCCCTGTTAGAGTATGCTGCCGCCGAGGTCTATAGGTCTCTATATCGTCCTCTGGTTGTTGATCTTCGTTGGGCAGCGTTCTTCGCATATACTGGTCCTCTCAGCTTCAGCCGGCTAGCCTTCGATGCAGAATCGAATAATATGAGCAAAATCTTTTCAACGACAAAGTGTCTCCACGTTTTCTCTTCCCTATATTACTCAGATTAGGCTTTTAATGTCAACCGAATTTCACTAACCAGACCTTTTGCCTTCCTCTCTTACCTCGCCACAATATTTAAATTGTCAAATATTTTACATTTATTTGAAAGTTTCTGGACTCTCCTATGTTACAGTCTGTAGATAGAAGAGGACAGTTCTTAACGCACTCTCTTGTGTTACATACATTTTTACTCTACAGCCTATCGGGTGTTTCTCTTTACGTACGAATAAACGCCCTCTATCTTGTTTCTTGCTTTGTAAGCTTATCATATTCTGAAAGTTATGCTGCTCAAGCAAGGTACAGATTCTATATATAGAAGAACAAATAAAGATAAACAGCAGGAAATGCCATATGATCAAACCGAAGGATAGTTGTGCTCAGTCTGTTGAGCTTTCCGATACAGTCTTGATTTCTCAGGTGCTTGCAGGAGACGATCGTGCGTTTGAAGTGTTAATGCAGCGCTATCATCTCCAATTATATAACTTCATTGGTCGTTGCCTGAAAGATTATGAGCTTGCACACGATGTGTTGCAGTTTGTCTTTATGCAATTATACATCGCTTTGCCCAAGCTGGAACATAATTTGCATTCTAGGCGCACAAAAACTCCGCTCAAGTCCTGGCTCTTTCAAGTTGCGTGGAATCGCTGCATGGATGAACTGCGCAAGCGGCGCTCGATCCTCTTTTCCGAACTAGATCTGCTGGATGAAGATGAGGAGATGACCATCATCAACATTATCCCCGATGCCCGTCCACTTCCAGAAGAGATTGCAGAGCACCACGAGCTTCAAACTATTCTCACTTCTGCAATCCAGAAGTTGCCGCCCAGGTTACGCTCCGTTGTCTCTCTGCGCTATACACAGGGATTAAGCTTTGTGGAGATTGGTCGTGTTTTGAATATGCCAGAAAATACGGCGAAAACCTATTTTCAGCGTGCCCGTCCCCTTTTGCGTAATGAGCTTGTTCTTCACAAGCAAACGACGGCCAGTGTCTAAGTCTACTATCTGTCGCCCGGACAAAAGTGGATGAGATCCGTCCTGCCCTTGACGAGGAAGCTAGCGCATGCTACCCTGCGGACATTAGAACTCCTGGTGAGTACGTTATCGCCCTTCAGTTGTGGCTGGAAGCGCGATTGTTGCTGCTATTAGCTGTTGAACGGCAAGGCAGAACGCTCATCCACTGCATGTTGTCTGTCCGCCGAGAAAGGATAGTGCGGCTTATGGATCTCGCCCAGGTGAAGAATCTCATCGAGGATGGGAAGGTTAGCTATATTAAACTTGGTGTCCCCGATATAGATGGTGTCTTTCGCGGGAAGCGTGTCGCGGCGAAGTTTTTTCTGGATTCTGTCTCCGACGGCTTTGCTCAATCCGATGTCCTTTTCGGCTGGGATATCGCTGAGAATATTGTGCCGACCCTTAAGGTGAGCAGCGTGGAGGGCGGCTTCGGCGATTTTATTATGGAGCCCGATCTAGCCACGTTTGCCCTGGTTCCCTGGGAAGATCGCGTGGCCTCCTGCGTCTGCGATCTAGAGACTGAACACGGCGAGCCGGTCACCGTTTCTCCCCGTTATGTCCTCAATTCATTGCTGAAGCGCGCGCGTACGCTGGGCTATGAGCCCGTGGCGGCATCCGAGCTTGAGATGCGTTTCTTTCGTGAAGATCAGGTTTCTGTACGCGAGAAAGATTATGGCCCCAATCTGTCACCACTGAATCCAGGAACGAACTGTTATGTGATTAGTCATGCAACGGCAGACGATCATCTCCTCAAAAACGTAGCTCAGATGATGAGCGAGTATGGCATTGAGATTGAGGGTTATAACCGTGAGCACGGCCCCGGCATGTACGAGATCAACATGCACTACACCGATGTCCTCTCGGCCGCTGATCGCACAATGTTATTTAAATCGGGCACCAAAGAGATCTGCTTCCAGATGGGCTTCCTGGTAAGCTTTATGGCGAAGTGGAACGATCAAGAGGACGGCAATAGCGGCCATACGCATATAAGCCTGTGGGACCGCAACCGTGAACGCAACCTGTTCTGGGATGATGAGGGCGTCGATCATATGTCACCGACGATGCAGCAGTTCCTTGCTGGCGTGCTCAGTAAGATGCCTGAATTTATGGCCCTATATGCCCCAACGATCAATTCATATAAGCGTTACATAGAGGGAACCTGGACGCCCTTGAATACGACCTGGGGTATCGATAATCGCACCTGTGCTGTGCGTGTGATCAACAACGGTCGCCGAGCTATTCGCCTCGAAAATCGCGTCCCTGGCTCGGATGCCAACTTCTACCTCGTCTTCTCCGCCCTGCTTGCCAGCGGGCTCTATGGTATTGAGCGCAAACTAGAACTGCCACCGCGCATTGACGGCAGCGCCTACAATCCAGCCAACCTCGCTGCTGGAATAGCACAAGGGCAGATCTTACCTCTGGCCCGCAACCTCTCGTCCGCCACCGACCTCTTCGAGAAGAGCGAGATCGCGAAAGAGTACCTCGGCGCTGACTTCGTCGAGCACTTTACCGCAACTAGGCACTGGGAGATACAAGAGTACGAGCGGGCTGTAACTAATTGGGAGCGCCGCCGCTATTTAGAACTGATCTAGTGTTTTTATCTGCAAGACTGATCCACTTTAACCGGCCCCGCTACGAGGAGATGTCAATCTCTAATAGACATAATCAAGTGGGTCAGTTTATTGTTTGATTCCACTATGATAATGCTTCCGTTAGGTTCGAACGAGCGTGACTTCTAATCCCGCAACGTCAATACCTCTTCTTTCCATAATCGTTTGTCTTCAACTCCTTATCACTCAGAGATATTAAGATTGTATAAAAGAGAGCCCATTTCTCTTAGAATGATGGAAGAACTATTGCATTAGAGCTTTTCCATGATAGATTGTTGTGTATGTGCATAGCGTAATCTGAATCCGAGTAAGGGGATAGCATGATCAGGAAATGGGCTGAGAGGAGGAATTGATGCAAATATTTCCGCTCGATCTGAAAACTCTCCTACAGATTTTAGCTCGGCAGAAACAACGCGGCCTCCTTCAAGCGAATATCCCATCTGAGAAGCTTCGTTATCCTGGTACTCGGCAGGTACTGCACGCAAGTATTCTTCTCGACAATGGGATCATACAAGCATGTACAATTGCGCTCAAGCAAGGAGAGCTGGTTGCTGAAGGACAGGATGCATTGCAACTCCTTATGGGAGTGGGCGTCATCGAGTGGCAATGGAGGGCGAATGTCTCACGTCTGCCGGATTCCCCCCCGCAAGTGGCTCCGAGCTATCAAGCTCCGGCTTCCAGCACAGTACGCTTCTCTCTATTTGCAGCGTCCGTCCTACAGCGCACGTCACGAAGTGAAGCGGCCTTGCCTACGCTTCCCAGAGAATATCGAAAAATACTTGCACTTGTGGATGGTCAGCGATCTGTACACAAGCTGGCCATCGTCCTTGCTCTAAGTGAGGAGGAAGTAATGACGGCATTACGTGTGCTTCAGTCTCAGGGACTAGTTTCTTGATGCTCGGCTTGCTGGACGAAGTGATAAGCCGAGGATACAGAGGTAACATGTATCCACCTTGTAAGAAAATAAGTAGGAGGAGAGACGAATAATATGTTTTCTAGGAATCAACACGCGTTTCCGGCTATCACTCCATCGTCGAGCCAGGACATTCAGCCGCAAGTCTCAACGGTAGAAATGGTTGAGCAACAAGAGCTGGAGAAGCCAAGCAGATTAGGATGGTGGTATCGAATAGCCGCTCCACGTCCACCCGTTGATATCACGAATTTGCAGCAACGGGAAGTCTACCGACGAGGACGGCTCATTAGTATCGCGCTACTTATGATACTTGTGGTGGGGATGATCGTCATGTTGACAGTTGGCCTATTTGTCAACCGTGCGCTCGGATACAATTTAGCTGTAACGTTGGTTGTACTCCTGGTTGCAGTTGCTATGAACCGTCGTGGACAGGTGATCATAGCTGGTATCCTGGTGGTGTCAGGAATCGATCTATCGTTGATGCTTAACTGGCTCTCCTATCCTACCGCCTCTATTTTTTTGTTACCGCTTCTTGATTTACTCGTGCTTCCTGAACTTTTCGCTGTCTCATTGTTACCCCCGCTTGCCGTTTTCGTTGATGCCTTCATTCATATCATCTTTATCGGAGCGGCCTTGACCTTTTTATTTCCTCAGAACCCTGAGTTACGTGCGCTCCTGCATACCTCCTCAATTCAGGACGCGCTTGCGCGTCCCATTGTTCTTCAGATAAGTGTGGCAGTAATCACTTATCTATGGGTCACAAGGGCAACGCAAGCAATTGCTCGTGCTGACCGTGCCACGACTATCGCAGCCCTTGAACGGACTATGGCTGAACAGGCGCAACTGGAGACCGAGCAGAAACGTGAGCTAGAGAGAAGCATTCAGCAAATCATTCAGACGCATATGCGAGTTGCTAATGGTGATTTCTCTGCAAGAGTTCCGTTGCATCAAGGGGCTGTCCTCTGGGAAGTGGCAGGGTCTCTGAACAACCTGCTGTCACGCTTACAACGCTGGCGGCAGGACTCGCTCAAACTACAACGCTACGATGCTGCGCTTGCTCTTTACATTCAAGCGCAGCAGCAACGTCCACGTGATATCATTCCCTGGCAACCG
>JAABUZ0100003575.1_pt1 | contig 22831 bp, 24 predicted proteins | sample 5562091 | NCBI WGS metagenome assembly JAABUZ01 (sample SAMN12813069, study PRJNA571459) | rock metagenome | isolation source: Antarctica rocks | place: Antarctica: Victoria Land, Linnaeus Terrace sud | collected 2015-12-21
ATCGAGATGGGCCATTGCAGATCATGGTGTCGACAAATGGGAATGGCCCAAAATTGGCTAATCTTATTCGTATGAGGATTGCCTCTCAGCTACCTGAACGCATTGGCATAAGCATTGAGAAGGTTGGAGAATTGCGGAGACGTTTGAGGCATCAAGTCCCCCAGAAAGAGGCCGTATCGCAAAGAATGGGTTGGATGATTAAGGTGTGCGAAGCATGGAGCTACGAGCAGCTGGCAGATATGGATGAGCAGGTCATGAACGATCTCCTGCAGTACTTTGACCGCGACGAGGTACCGGCCTACGAATCACTTGCACGCAGAGAGCGGAACGGTTTCAACGATTGGAGTTCAGAGTGGATTTGTAGCATATCTTGATTCGCAACCATAGTATTATAACATCTATTTCAGCTTCTTCTTTGGCCGCAGCTGGTTTGTGTGTCCACACGCCTTCTTCCGACAGTTTGTAGCGCGAGGGGGGAGCCGCGCGTAACACTTCCTGCAAACCATTTTGTCGCAGTTGTATTTTGAAGCAAGCGCCTTCAGGGATGGCTCGATGATACCGCCTCGGAGTCGCAGGACGAGATGCAACGTAGATTCCTTCTGGATGTTGTAGTCACTGAGCGTCCTTCCATCCTCGAGCTGTTTGCCGGCGAAGATCAACCGTTGCTGATCTGGAGGGATTCCCTCTTTGTCCTGAATCTTGCTCTTCACATTGTCGATCGTGTCGCTGCTCTCTACCTCTAGGGTTATGGTCTTCCCAGTCAACGTCTTCACGAAGATCTGCATCGTGGAGTTGTATTCGTGGGATTCGTTAGGGTTTGTGGGCTCCCTTGGCGTCGTCAAAATGAAAGTCACAAATAGGGTTACGAAATTTATAGATCTCGGAAATTACGGATAAATGGGCTCGGTCAACACTATTCCTCCTGGACTCCGCTACATTTGCAGTCCAAGACTTTGATTAGAGTCCAAGCTATGCTTTGAACACAATGCAACTCAGCGTAGATGAACTTATTCATACTGCCGTCGGGTCGACACATGATTAAACTGCATCGTTGGACAATTTTAATATCAGCTTTTGTATTTGTTTGACGCTCTGTAATAATGCATCGGCGTCAATATGCAAGCGAGTTGATATTATAGAACTCAGTGTATTCTCGGACGGAATTCTGAACACGCCCAACTTTTCATCGTCAATTCCATTAGCAATCACGGCCTCTGTATCCTCCTGTCCCATATCAACCTCTATTTCTTCAGTGTCTTGCAAGCCGGGAGCGATCGGAAACAACCTCAAAAGCCGTTGAGGCACAAATATTAGTATTATATTATGTAACGGCTTACATTTGATTGAGTTGTCATCTTTGAGCCACCGTTTCTGAAACCATGAAAGATATTCGCTTGCCTCAGAAGCCTTTAGAAAGGGTACACGATCAATGCTGAGATTCTCAAAGGTTTTGCTGTTGTATACATTCGGCAAGGGCATACTATCTCGACTTTCTTGCAATGGATTTTGGGCAAATTCAGGAGTTTCGCTAACCAGTGAAGCACAAACGACAATCAATGCACCCAGCCGGTACTCAGGTAGATCACTATAGCTGAAGCGCTTATTGGCAGTTGTGAAACTTAATTTGAGAGGAAGGAACTCCATAAGATTGATCACCGGTTCAAGCATAATTACTTCGTAAGTAAACCTAAAGCAAAGGAAACTCACGCGGTAGCTTCGCGCTTTTGATTAATGAAAACACAATTGGTGGGTAATTAAGTTCAGGTATTTGTACATGACAGTCGTGGTGCAGAAGAATAGCCACCTCTTGCACTGCCCGCTGAAGCAAGCCAGGTCGCGGTAGTAGCCTAGGGTCCATCCAACGCGCAAAATGTAACCGAAGATGGGCTGTCATCTCTTTTGGCAAGACTCGGATTGCTCGAATATACACGAGAGTCTCTGCTTCAATCCACATCACGAGATCACCGTTGGTCACTGGAAGTCGAAGGATATTGGCCGTAATGAAGCAAAGCGCAATGCTGACAAGAAGAGTTGGTTGCTGAAATGTAATCCGCGCAGCAGCTCGGAGCGAGCCTGAAGGTTCCAATTCATCACTGTCCGTAGGCCCCTCTCCAACATTACGCTTTTCATGACTTAGGTCATCTGGTCCCAGTGCATTTTCTGCATCGACAGTAAAATCATTTGGTTCACCTGAAGCTAGCAGCTTCCCTATACCCGAAGCGGATAGATAAAACGTCCAGAGATCTGCTAAAACATGTTCACAAATGTCAGGGAAGTTGTGGTGACGGATGAGTAGCCTAGCTTGCTTGCGAAGCACCAGTTGAAAGCACTGCATATATAACGCGAAACCCTGCCGACCCGTCCAGATCTTGGGATCACGCGCTTCAGCCTTTTGTTTCTTCGCAAGTTTCCTTCTCTTCGTGCCATATGCCTGATAACTTTCTCCTTCAAGACGCAGAGATCCACTTTGCTCATGGCCTAGCGCGCAGTACACAAGCCCATCTGCTTCGTAGTACTTGGTCGAGTTGCAATTGTCTACACCGCATCTCGAGCTTGGAAAGCTCATCAAGAACGCAGCCACTGCATTGCCCTTTCATTTGTTGGCGCTTTTGTATCGATGCTCGATCTCATGTCGAGATGTTATATAGGTTGGTTTCACTCACTTGAACGCTCTTCTACGCACAGGCTCATGCAGACTTAAATTTTCATGTTCTCTACTTTATTTACTTTGGAGCTTCCTTGAAGGAAAGCGCAGCCTCCTCGCCCATTGCGCTGACAATTGTGACGAGCAATTCTTTGCCATCCTCAAAAGCAGCCACCAACTCAGTTCCGACGTCTGCATCCGGCACCTTGACATCGTCTTTCGGAGTGCCGTCGTTATCCATCAAGTTCATGAACCCATCGTCGATGTTGATAAGTACCCATTCGTTACGCCTGACATTGGGGACGTCCATGTTGTGGGTGGAAGGGCAGAGATCTTCAAGCTTCTTTCCCGTGAAAATATCGATGGCAACAAGATGTACCTTTGCATGGCCGTGCTTTCCAGTCTTGGAGGTGCTCATGTCGACAATCTTGCAAGGGCGACTCTTGATCACCACATGTCCGTTCTTTCGCAATGCAGAACATTGCATCGGGAACGTAAGGGACGCACCCGCATTTGCGCTTTCAAAAATCTGCTGATGGTCATGGTCGTCCGCCATTGTGCTGCTTTTCGCTGTTGTGAAAGATTCACCAGTTCCTTCCCGGGTGGATTGGTGATGTTGGGATTGATGTGCTTGTAGAGAACGGATACGCCAGAAACTTAGTTGTTTGGGCTCAAAAGTATCTCGATCAGAAAGAGGATCCTGCAGTGTCTGCACTCTTTGGTTATCGATAGAGAGTGGAATTCGGTGGTGCTTGGTATGCGAGACCCAAGGAGAAAGTGCAGATGGATGAAAAGCAAAGATTTTTTTTGTTGGTTCGGTGTTACCGCTGCAAAATTTTGCGAAAATCTCAAATCAATTTGCGAAAATCGTGAAAGCTCCACGACGCCAAAAAGTGTGGGACTGGACGACAGAGCCCTGGAGGTTAGGAGGGCTTGGTGTGGGCGATAATGAGTGCTTTCACATTTTCGCCACCGGAGTACTCACTCCCGCTCCAGGCTGTCCAGAAGGCCTCCTTTCCCCAGCCCAATGCTGGTGAGCGACCAGCTCCACCGGTGATTTACACCGCGTCCTACTCAAATATCCCGGTCTACGAAATGATGTGCAACTCAATTGCGGTCATGCGGAGACGTTCGGATGGCTACATGAACGCCACGCAGATACTGAAGGTGGCAGGCATTGACAAAGGGCGGAGGACAAAGATACTGGAAAAGGAAATACATTCTGGTGAACATGAAAAAATTCAGGGAGGCTATGGCAAGTATCAAGGAACTTGGATAAATTTTGCTAGGAGTAAAGAATTTTGCCAGCAGTATGGCGTCGATGATATCTTGAGTCCAATTTTGGAGCTCGAACCCTCGGACTCTACTTCGATCCAGACCCCCACCAAAGAACAGGTATTAGCGGCGCATAGGAAGGAAGCGCATCATACAAGCTCGGAGCTTAAGAACAGCATGAATAGTGCTCAAGTCGCGATAGGCGCGCTCACTGCATTCAGCCACGCACTAGACGATGAATCTCACTATTTCGAGAAGGAAGGGATCTCTCCCCCGGAGCTTCCAGCTCAAGAATTCTCGGAACCTACCGATTCTGCAAGCCAAAAATTGGACACAGACGTGGCTTCTGAGCCAAAGTCCAACAATAATGTGCGCGATACAAATTTCTGGAGAGATTCTCAAGCCTCAAAGGCGGAACACGAGCCATATGTCTTTGACCGAACAAATGGGCATAAAATTGAACCTCTTCCTCCCATAGAATTCGACGACAGTCCGCTTCAGAATCGTTCGAGAGAAGTTCTTACCAGTATTTTCATCAATAATGACAACTCTGAGGTGTTGACGATACTGCAGCAGGAAAATGAAATTGATGTAGATGTTCCTATCGACGAACTTGGTCATACAGCACTTCATTGGGCAGCTGCCTTGGCTCGCATTCCCCTAGTGGAAACTCTGATCAAAAGAGGGGCAGATCCCCTTCGGGTAAATTATGCCGGCGAAAGTGCACTTGTTCGAGCAGTTCTGGTTACCAACAATCTCGATCAATCATCTTTTTCCCAACTACTCAACTTATTGTATCCGGCGATTACCCTGAAAGATAAGCAACACAGGACAGTTTTACATCATATTGGACTGGCAGCTGGTATAAAGGGACGAAGTGCCGCGAGTAGGTATTATCTGGAAACCTTACTTGAATGGGTAGTTAGGCGAGGTACCAGTGTGTCACAACCTTTGAGTCTCAATTATTTCATATCTGATTGCGTCGGTGCTCAGGACAGGAATGGCGATACTGCTTTAAATATAGCATCACGAATCGGCAATAAAAGTATTGTCCAGCAATTGCTGGATGTTGGCGCGAATACCAGCTTAGCCAATAAAGCCGGATTGCGGCCAATCGATTTTGGTGTTGGACACGATCCTTCTTTGCCGCCACCTCTTCAGGTTGATAAGGCTTCCTTGGACGGCAACAAATCCAAAGAGAAATCTCAAGACATTATAACAGGTAGGTTTGCCGAATATAGCGGGCTAATGATAGCAATGTCAGCAATGTTGGGTGCACTTGATGATGACTTCAAGGAGGAAATCCGGCATAAACAAGCCAAGGTTGAAATAGAGCATGCTAGCCTCCGTCAAGCTACGTTGCAGCTTGCTCAAAAGCGGAGAAAACTGGACTCCCTTAAACGTATGACGAATGATGTATCCGAATCCAGACAGCGATCTTACAACCTCGATAGGGCGATTACCGAGGAAGAGGACAGGTTCAAGAAGAATATGGGCAACATGGGAAACGGGATGTTCACTTCCATTTATCAAGGACAGATTGATGCTGATGCACCATTTCTTGTGGCGAATTCTTACTCTTCTTGGGGTTCCACACAGCAAGGAAGTCCCAAACGAGGGCCGCCAGTTCCAATACTGAAGGCCAGGCTAGAAGCATACCATCTGAATTCTGCACAGTTGCGAGATCTTTGTGGGGACTTGAGAGGCCGCAGCTATGAGCTCGAGGAGAAATACCGTCATGTGGTCTCGTTGTGCACCGGGGTCGAAGTCGACCGAGTCGACTCACTTCTGGAGAATTTGGTGCAGGCGGTGGAGAGCGACCCAGTGGATGTGGACCTGGGAAAGGTGCGGGGCATTTTGCAGCAATCTACGGAGAAACGGTGATATTGACATGTGTAAAGGAGTTGTAAATTAAAGGACGATCGTTAAACGTCAAGTAAAATGCATATCTAAATCTTTTGCAATTCACTACGAGATGACAGATACTTTAACAGCAATGTTCCAGGCCATTGGACTCAAAGACTCCCATGTCAAAGATACGTTGAAGAATGAAAAGCTCAGCCATAATCTAAAGGAAGTCATTCATGAGGCTAGACTGGAAGCTGGTTGCGATAAGGAGAAAGGAAACTTGATCTACTTCTTAGCGAGTTCAAAGGACGCCCGTGTACCGCGGCGTGAAGTCATCTCTGAAAGTATTGCGGATGGTGGATTGAAAAAGTCATCCCAAGTCGAGGGTATGTCGGGCGCCAGATCTATCGTTCTAATTACCTAGCTGCAGTGAACTACATGAAAGGTGTGCAGGGGACTTTCAACCTAACCGATTTCAAGTCTGCTGTTGGAATTGGAGTGACTGTCTCAGAAGAGCAAATCCGGTCTCAGATTGACCAGTGGGTTCTCAAGCACAGAGAACAGATTGAAGCCCAGCGCTATCAAATAAGTAATACGGCCATGAGGGAATTCCGTTCTCATGATGGATTGCGTTTTGCGGACCTGAAATTGGTCAAGAAAGTATTGGACGAACGACTTACCAATCTGCTTGGTACCCGTGATGCACAAGATCCACCAGGAAAGGTATTGATTGCTAAAGCAGGCTCTAATTTAGAAAATGGAAGCGAAACCTTCTGCTGTCAAACAAAAGCAGGTTTTAGCAAACGGTGGGAAGCCTGGCAATATGTTTACGGAGGGATTTCTTGCAAAGGTCTTCAAATTCGGAGAGCCTCCACAAATAAAAAAGGAACTCATGGATCAACATCTTCAGGCCACAGGTGGAGTCATTATTACACGGTTTCCGCCCGAAGTAAGTATTTTTACACCTATATTAATCGCTTTACAGCCTAACGGGTTTCTTCATATTGGTCACAGTAAAGCCATTTCAGTGGACTTTGGGTTTGCAAGGTAATCAGCATCACATCTCTCTCTGACTTCAAAGATTCCATGACGGTCGCTGCTACCTGCGTTTTGATGATACAAATCCAGAAGCGGAGGAGGAAAGGTTTTTCACTTCCATTAAAGAAACCATCGAGTGGCTTGGATTTGCACCATACAAGATAACACACTCAAGTGACTACTTTCCCCAGCTTTATGAATTGGCGGAAAAACTAATCCTGAAAGACCGTGGTTACGTTTGTCATTGTAGCGGAGAAGAAATACATGCTGCCAGAGGTGGTGATAGTGGATTGAAGAGATTTGCTTGTAATCACCGCAACCGCCCCATAGAAGAGAATCTCAAAGAGTTTAGAGCCATGAGAGATGGCAAATATACGAGTAATGACGCCGTTTTACGAATGAAGCAAGACCTAGAAGACCCCAATCCTCAAATGTGGGACTTGATAGCATATCGCGTGTTGAACGCTTCGCATCATCGGACAGGGGATAAGTGGAAGATTTATCCAACCTATGATTTCACGCACTGCTTGGTAGATTCTCTAGAAAACATAACGTGAGTGTCTAAAGCTGTGGTCACTGACGTTAGACATTCTCTTTGTACTACAGAAGTATGTTGTATTAGGCTTCGAAGTTGTAACTGATTCATAGTTTATCACAGCCCGTCAATCGTATGAGTGGCTTTGTGACGCGCTCGAGGTGTATAAACCAAAACAGACCGAGTATGTGATATAAATTGTTATACTAAATTTCTTAGGTTTGGAGGACTTACTCTGGAGGGGACCGTGCTGAGTAAACGGAGAATCCTGCGATTAGTCAAAGAGAACATAGTGAGAGGCTGGGACGATCCGCGGCTTTACACGCTTGTCGGCATTCGGCGGAGAGGAGTTCCTCCCGGTGCAATCCTATCATTTGTTAATGAACTAGGCGTTACTACAGCAGCTGGTAACATTCAGATCAAGAGATTTGAAAATTCTGTTCGCAAATACTTGGAAGAACATACACCTCGTCTGTCTATGATTTTGGATCCAATACCGGTCGTCATTGAAAATCTTCCCTCTAATTATGTGACGGAAATCTCTGTTCATTTCAAACCGAACAATCCTGAGATGGGGGAACATCGAGTACCTTTCACGTCAAAGATATTTATCGACAGGAGTGACTTCCGGCTCCAGGACTCGCCAGATTATAATCGTCTTGCGCCCAACAAACTAGTCGGTCTGATAAAAGTCGATCATCCTATTCGTGCCACGTCGTATTCTGTTGACGAGAGCTCTGGAAAAGTCACGGAAATCCGTGCGCAATATGAGACCAATAACGAAAAGAAACCGCAAGCTTACATACACTGGGTTGCTGAGTCTATCGCACACCAGTCACCCATTATTGCGGAGGAGGTTCGTCTATTTGAACCACTATTCAAGTCGGAAGCGCCGCTCAGCCATCCTCAGGGGTTCATGGCGGACATCAATCCCCATAGTGAGACCATTTTCAAAAACGCGTATTTGGAAATTGGTTTCCGTGAAGTGCGCAAACGCTCGCCTTGGACTGCTTCAGATGCCGCAGGCCATGACAAGCCCGGTTCGTTTGAATCTGTGCGTTTCCAAGCACTTCGTGTCGGTTACTTTTGCATGGACAGGGACAGCACCGATATATCAGTCATCCTGAACAGGATTGTTACGATAAAGGAGGATGCGGCGAAGGGAAGGTGAGAGTGTGTATTATTTACAGAGCAACAACTCCCATAGATTGGAGCTCTTCTAGTCTATTGAGAATTGTTCTATACATGAGAAGCATCAAACTGCTTTGCGTGCTAGTCCAGACTAGCCGTGGACCTACCCCGCGAAAACATCCTCTTGTTCCTTCCCTGCTGTAGAGAAGTTTCAGACCCACTAATATACTTGACGTGTTGAGTTTCAGTGCCTCGGGGGGTGGTAGAGTGGTGGATGGAGAAGAAGTGGAAATAGCTCTGCAGGAAGTATGTCTCCTAGTATTCAAGGCTACCGGCGTTGCATAGTTTGCCACTCTGGATGGTGGTGTTTTCCTGACTTGTGTTTGAATCCTTGTCTTTACGACATCTAGGGGGGTCGTGAAGAATCCTGCCAGTCCACCAGCCAATGCACCTGTCAGTATTTCTTTCTGCACACCAATCTCCCTGCTCTTGGAAGACATATGAGCCCACTTTTGAAATTTTTCTGTAGGATTAGCTGGCTGTGTTGATTGTGCCTCACCATAGAATGCAAATTGCATGGCTGAAAAGGGAAGGTCGCGCATGAGGGTCGCTCGGTAGCCGTAGTATAAGGCGCCGGGTCCTTCATGACGTACAATCTGGAATGTGAGACAGCAAGAGTGGATTCACTTACGGTCTTAATGGCATCCCAAGTGCTCCGGTAGTTGTAGCCCGAGTTGAAGCTGGGATTGTTATGCCTGCCCTGTAGCTGTAGCCGTGTCTTTAAGACTTCCGAGGGCACATAGATTGTGGAAACAAGCAGATCCCCCAGGAAGCCTGCAGTCAGATGCGCAAGAGTCTCTGGAGTCTTCATGTCAAGGAGCTGATGTTTTGAGAATTCATAGAATCCAAAAAAGAGCATGGAGCCGGGCAGACTGCCCATGATGGCTGGTGTGATCCCACTGTACAGTCCACGCACCAGGCCTTCCTCCCGTAATATCGACCGGTAGGCTGATCCTAGCTGAACATACTTGGTAACATTCGGAGCAGCCTGCTGCCTTGTCTTGACTGTATCAAGGGAGTGCATGAGTATATCCCCAAAGGTTCCTCCAACAGCCCCAGCCAGCATCGCATTGACATAGTATGGCAGAGGTCCGTCCTCATTTTCCATCAAATTGCGATTTACGCTACCCCGAGTCTTTTGTCCCACCGACAGCAATGAAAGTGCGCTCAGCGAGGTAAAGACAGCGGTTGTGAAGCTGATTCAGATTTCTTCAAGGGTTCATGACGAGTTTCGATATATACATGAAATCTAGCCAGAACCGAGCATTTACTATGACCGAGATCTCCAAGTAGAGATCTTGATTATCCAGTGATATTTTGCAAATTATCAGCTGAGGTGTGTTTGTTGTTTTGTTGTTTGTTGTTTGCTTCCTCGGCGCACGGCCATCACCACTATCGCTCATTAAATCGCTGGACTCCAAGCAAGACGCTATAACTACGAACTCCAACAAATGTCGAGTATGTCTTTGCGGGGTAGGAAAAAGGTTGAACTCGTCTCGATCGCAAACTCACTGGGCATTGATCACGACGGATTGATAAAGGCTGAGATTGAAGGGGCCATTCAGCAGCACCTTCAGAAGCATCCTAAACTCATCACGGACGATGATTTCAAGCCTCTGTACGGCGCGCAAGCGACCGAGCGACCGCAGGCCGCAGCTACTGGCGAGGAAGCTTATCCGTTTGTTTAAGGCATACCAACTGAGCTGACATAGCAATAGAGAAAAGAAACCCCGCCGTAAGAGCATTTCTACGGCTACCCAAAATAAAGTCACACTTCCAGCTAGTCCTGAACAAGTAACGGATATGATTGAAATCAATACAAGAGCAATTGCGAGGAATGCAAAGAAATGGGCCCCGACAAAGTCAGGAACTAAACTATTACAAACTGCACAGAAATCCTTATCTCGGCCACTCACCGTCGAGTTCCTGGCGGGTACGGTAGAGGCTTTCGCCATCTTGTCTGAGACAATCCCTTGGAATCGTGAGGTCCCATTTCCTCCGTTGGCAGCTCTTGGATTTTCAGAGACATTCAAAGTTCCAGATCTATTTGCAGTGCTCCGTTTCGAGGAGTTCTGGAGACCGTTGCTACTTCTGCTACTTTTGATGGTAGCATTCCCTCTTGCTCTAGGGTTCCTCGTCAATAGGACTACCCGACGAAAGCAAATAGACCCTTTGTCGTTCTCTGTGGGCAAGCTACTGGTAAGGTATTAGGTTGGTGAGGTCTCATTTTAGGTCTATTATTTTTTCATCACCAAAAACCATGGCCGACATTTCCTCTCCACGAGGGACATCGAGATGCTCGCAACCTCCTTGGCAGAAATTCCCTACTTCACCAGCTCCGTCGGTGTCATTTATGCTATGTATGACGCTATCCTAACGAGACGGTAGAAAATACAACCTGGTAAAGGCCGATGGTAGTCGTAGTAATTTGTAAAATTGTTGTATTAGTAACGGTAAGCTTTCGTAAGAGTCGCAAAATGATCTTTTTCCTTCATAGCCATGCCGCCTTTAGCGTCCTGCTATTAGTGTCCTTTCATTTCTTTGTCCTCTTACGTTAATTATTGCACAGACAAGTGCAAATGTATTGTGCAAGAATCGTTCTCGAGTCTTTGAATCCCCTAGCTTTGCACTTATTTTTGTCATGCAGGCTTCAAACTCGCTTCGCAACCGTAGTATAGAGTTGGCAAGAGGTTCATCGTCACCACCTTCGGGAGTTAAAAGAAGTAGACCAAGAAGCAAGCCGGAGAATTTCTGTGAAAGTGGATGAGGTGAGGCTGACTGGTTTAGATCTCCAGGAGCTTTGTAGAGCACGCTTGCTTTCCGTAGACTCTCACAGTGTCCATCAATCGCACTTTGAAATCGTGGCCACAGCAGGATGTTTAGTTTGTTAATGAAAGCGTCTAGCACTGGCACTTTGCGATGTTGAGCGTCATAAGCTAATTGTTGCACAAGGCGTATGCAAATAAGAATTCCGAAACAATCGAAGTTTGCCTCAACAAGTTGCTTCGTGAAAGCCTCTGCGGTTATCAATGCATCCTGAAAAATCCCGTGAAAATCAATAGAAATCTGGTCCGCAGTACGAAATGATAGAAAGTCGACCAAAAATAAATATTCCGCGCTCGCATTGTCGAAAACTGCAGTGATGAAGCTTCTGAACACCCCTTCGATCCCGTGTATTGACTTGTCAACTTCGACTGTAAATGCATTAAGTAGTGCGGCATCCCTTTCTGAGAGAATTTTAGCCCGTAACTGGAGGGAGGTAAGATCTTGGCCATGAATGGTCTGTAGTGGAGCTGCAGCCTCAGTCCTTTTCATTGGACCTTCGGAAGTCAATAAGGCGGATCGATCATATTTGAGTATTTGTAGCTTGGCGAGACAGGCTCTGTAGCGTGAAAGGTGAGAGGAGTAGTACCAGCTCATTGTGTGAATGTAAGCCTGCTCGATCTCACCTGCCAGTTGCTCATGATGTCGATTTAGGAATACCATAAGGTGCCGATAATGGAGGAAAATAGACTGCTGTACGACGGAAACATTTGCATTCGGCGTTCGCAAGGTTTTGATGCGAAAGACATAAAAGTCCCGGATCCGTTCTAGAGCCTAGCAATTAGCTAGTCGAGGATGAGCCGAACCTTTGTCATAAGTTTGTCAATCACTTCCTTGACTTCATTAAAAGCTTTGATATCCTTTGTTGCATCCCTCTCAAGATTTGAAGCCTGATATTCTAATGCATTTAGAGCACCTACCCATCGCTCCCCGATGTCTTCTTCCAGGAGTGTCAGGATCAGGCTAGGAACAACGCATAAATCTTCTGTTAGTGGCGCCAGTTTACCGTCAATAGTTTTCCGCACTTCGAGTCTTGAGCTTATCAGCAACGACCTGTTTTGGAGAATTTCCATTTCGGCACCAACGTGTGCAAGCTCGTCCTGAAATCCTGTGAAGTACATTTCCACCTTCTCTAGAGCCTTGTCAAATGCCTATTGTAAACACAACGCCAGCACTTCTATACCTTGAATGAAGATCTCAATTGTAAAAGCGTTTGTACTTCCGCGTTGTCTTGCTGCGAGGTTTCCATGCCAAGTTCCAATGCAGGCTCGGTTTGTGAACCTAATGGGCTCAGTATTTGAGTAAGCGTATCCAATGGATTGCTCTTGAAGGCTTCGGGCTTTAGGTTGACTGTACTGCCATTGTTTGCGAGAGGAGATGCCCTTCCAGTCGGCCTATTGTCTGCTCGTCGTATTGAGGCTTGAAATGGGTTTATTGAATGCATGTAGTTTCCGTGACACAGCCAAATTGCGTACAGCGTCTATATCAAGCTCTGGTCTCTTAGCTTCTTCGCGGCTATTGCATGACCCGGCTCATCGCTGCTTGGTGGGCGCGTATGGAACCATCAATCAATCAAGTGGAAGATCACGTTGTACGCTTATTATTAAACATGGCCATATAAAGCACTTCCGCCTTCTCACTTCCATTGACTCCAACCATTCTGTGACCTTAAGAAACCAATGTCCTGTCTCTCATCAAGTCATCAAGCAAACCGAGAAGGCATAATAATAGGTGCCATCAAGGACCAAACTGATGATTAGTTTGAGATTCGAGTTAACTCACCATAAATAGCATAGCACGTCCATGCGCTAACGGTTTTCACCCAGAAAGAAAAGTACGTACGTCCCACAGGCACAAACGATCCATTGGCTTCGGGTTCAATATTCAGTGTAATCAGCGTCGCCGTGTACTGAGTTGCGAGGATAAAGATCAAATGGAATATGGTGTAGTCATATTTGGTGGACCAGGTTTCGTCGTCTCGCAACCCACCGTCTTCGTCATCGCTGTCGTCGTCAAGTGCAGATGCTGGTAGAGAACCACTCTCCACAGCTGCTTGCAGAGCGTGAGATCTCATCTGCGCTCTGGTTGGCTCGTCAGTGACAAGCGCAGGCTCTTCGTCGCTGTTTGATGTTAGCTTTATCCTTTGCGTTGCGGCTCTCGTGGTTGTGTAAGCGATAGCCAAAAAAGTGAAAATCGCTCCAAGGACAATACTAGCAGTGCGTGTACCCTTTGAACGGACGAGAGGGTTGCAAGACCGGTCTTCTGGCTCAGCGGCAACTGCTGACATCGTAAGATAAGTGCAGTAAATAGTGACCAGTGCCGCTTGGGCAATCCCAGACGAGGGGTTAAATTCTTGTACTGAAGGGTTGATGGCAATGAATGATATGGCAATCGCAAAAATCAAATTCAATGTAATCACAGTCTGATTCATTGAGCAACCTGAGGCGGCGAAGAAAACATACATCAGAATGGTGAGAGTGAGGGCACCCAGATACATTGAAACGGTGCCGCCGAGCAGAATCGTAGTCCAGAGCGTCGAATTTCCAGTCTCACTGTTTCTAATACATGTCTCAGCCCATGAATGCGCAAAGTCCACCAGTAGTAGTAGCCCAAAAAGCACGAAAAGGACTGATCCGATGATAGAAATATAGTTGCCCCAAACCATGAAGAACTTTTCAGGAAGGAGAAAAGAAATGACAACGAATGCCATCCAAGCAACTATTTTGGGGCCCCAGAATCCATTCTGGATTTTCGATCGGCCATCTCGAGTGGAACGAACTCCAAGGAGAAGCATCGCCAAGCAAAAGTGAAGGAGGGCTAGCGCAAAGTTGATTCGATGAACCGCTATAAATCCATAACACTCCCCGCCAGGACACGTAATTTTCATATAATCCAGTGTCAGATGCTCCAACTTCTTGACCGCCCAGTCCGTCAGCATGATCCATGATATGGATGAGTTAATCATGAATAAGATGGCATATGCGATCCTTGTAGCAATGCTCGACTTGCAAGTCCCGCAACTCTGACAGAGCGCGTTTGTGGCCGCGGCTCCACAGCAGGATGCTAGAAATGGCGCTGCAACAGAGCCGATAGCACCAGCCCCTAGTAAAGGGATGCTCAGTAACGCTCCCATATTTGTGGTGTGGGTCCGTTGGTGTAGTGTTTGTGTATCGTCAAACTCCGCCCACGAACGAAGTATTTCTCCGATGCGTCTGCGCACAGATTAAAACCCTCATGACGCGACTGCCAGTGAATGCCCACAGTCTGGGACTGTTTTTTTGCATTTTGACAAGTGTGGATGGTAAGGTCTCAGCAATCCGGGTGCTAACGCGAAAGTGGCTCAAACTACGTGGTATCAGCCTAGTAATGACATTTGCAAAATCCCACTAACATGGTCCAGTGCACCGCAGCTAGCTTCGAGATGTAACCTATCAGCAACCCAGATCAATGTCGTTATATTATTCGGTAATATCGGCGTATATTTCATGTCTCCTCTCGCCGGGTTTCTTGTCGACTACAAGGGCGTCAAGCCCGGACTCCTATTGTCGTGTATATGCTTGTTTATTGGATACGGTGGTCTGTATCGTGCTTACGTCCTTCCCGAGGGTTGGAGTGCCTTTTGGCTGTGTCTGTGTATGCTCTTAACCGGGATTGGGAGTACTTGTGGGTTTCTTTCCTGCATGAATGCAGCTACGAAGAACTTTCCGCGCAGTGTAAGGCGGTAGCTAATTACTTGCTGATGTATCAGAGAGGTTCTGCGACTGCGGGGCCATTAGCAGCCTTTGGGCTAAGCTCAGCTATATTTTCGACAGTCTCAACGGAATTCTTTGGAGGTGATGCAGAGACTCTTCTTCTTCTCCTCACCTTTGGAACAACAGGATCATGTGTAATAGGACTGTTGTTCATAAGGGTGTTGCCCGAGTGCGAGCTGAGTATCACGAAGGACATTGGCTCACGATCACCCAGCCCTTTTGCGGGCTCCATCGGTTCCTCTCAAAGAAGTATAGGGGAGGTCGATGAGAGATCACCCTCGAACCAGGAGCAAAATGTGGATGGTGAAACTCGCTATGGTTCTTTGAGCTCGTCAAACCGAAAGATAAGTACCGAGACTCTTCCGGATATCCGCGGCGGTCAACTATTCGGCAATGCGATATTCTGGATGTATTTCTTGATTATGACTCTACTGGCAGGGTCGGGTCTTCATTTGATCAACAACGTTGGGCTCTGCGTACGTGCGTGGATGACGCTTTGCTAATATCAGGTACGTGCTCTATGGAGTCAGTACTACCCCAACGTGACAGAGGGTCAGCTGCATCAGGCACAAGGTGTACAAGTCTCTCTGATCAGTATAGCATCGTGTACTTGCAGAATCTTAAGTGGAATAAGCAGTGATGTATTGAAGAGGCGAGGACATTCCAGATCATGGATGCTTGTAATCAGTGCAGTCCTGTTCTTCATCAGTCAATTTACTGGCCATTCACTTTCATCCCCTCATGGGCTGTATCTCGTCAGTCTGCTAACGGGCGCAGGCTATGGAGCACTGTTCGGGCCGAGCCCTACTATTGTCAGCGAAGCGTTTGGAATCCCAGGTATGTCTCAAAATTGGGGGTTCATGACCATATCCGCGGTCGTGGGGAGTTACGTCTTTAATACAATCTTCGGGCGCATCTTTGATGCACACTCGAAACTGTATCCGGATGGCCAGCGGTCATGTAAAGAGGGAGGGAATTGCTTTCGAACTAGCTTTGCCGTAACAGCGGTAGCTTGTTTCGTGGCTATCTTTCTTGGGATTCTCGTGTCCTCAAAGAGATGGAAGTAAACCTTTCTACGTAGAGATTTGTATAAATTAGACGAGGTTGTTCTATACACCCATTAAAGTGATTCCTCGTGGGTTTCATTTTCATCCATCATGTCTGCCACTCTCATCTTCTTTCTCTCGCCACTTTCAGCATTCAATTGGCACTCCATTTCTCGTATCTGGCTAATAAATTGTCGTTCCTTTCTCTGGGAATCTTCCAAACGTAAGCGCAGCTGCACTTCTGATCGCCTTGCATTTGCTTCCGATGTTTCAAGCTCATTGACTCTGGAACGAAATAGATCATTGACTAATTCCAATTCAGCGACGCGAGTCTGCAGGGCTCGACATAATTGTTGTGGCGCCGTAGAATCACCTTGTCCGCCTTCAGCTAATTTGGAGGATGAGTTTGGCAATGTCGAGACTGACATTGACGGCAGACCTGAAAAAACATTCGGAGACCCCGATGGGGATCCATTGGACTCGTTGGCTCCAGTCTGTTCGGAATGTGATCGGCCCATCCCAGCCCGGTTAGCCACCTCATCCAAATGCTCAAAGAGTACACCTGCTTTTTTCTTTGGTTGACCACTACTCTTTACTCTGTTTCTGGACTTGATGACGTCACTTTTCAGGCTTATGGGCCGTGGTCTTCCATGTAGCTTGAGAAAAAGGCCACATGCATTACACAGAACATTACCTGCCAATCAATATCAACGAAGAATTTTAAAACACACCTCCTTCGTCTCTTCTCCAAAGAGGCGTGTGCAGAGCTCTACAGTTGCTGCACTCGGGGGCATTCGTCTGACTTTCGTTTTCCAAAGCCCCATCCCGATTGTCCACTCCATTCACTTCGGGTGACTTTGACAACATCTCAAGCATTCATGACCAGAGTCGTAATATTAGACGTAGCGGTATCTGTTCCCTCCTCACGTAAGACCTGAAAGCTAAATATCAGTGGCGGGGGCGGGCGGGACACAGTTTGGTGGGTCGAAGTGAAGGGTCTGCTTTTTCTTATCTCCTCCTTATCCAGGCTTGGTGGAGTCCGAGAGAGAGCGAATAAACAGACAACGAGAGGATGCGCCAAGAACACGAATTTGTCAGCAAATTGACGCCTTGACTTGGGGATCACGAAGCAAATGAGTCAAATGCGGCAGATAAAAGCACAGCTGCTGTAACAAAGTGACTGATCAGTAGCAAGTCCTTACATCGTATACCGAGCCAAATCCTTCCTGGAAGTCCTGACGGAATGCATGGATAGTAAAGCAGCGAGGTTCCATTGCCCATGCGGAGCCCTTTGCCTTGTGTGCTTCTGTTGACGATCTGTTCTTTGCCACGAGCGTGCACGATTCCATGATTTTCTGACCTCCTGTGGATTGGAGCATTCGCGAACCCAATGTCCGGGTATCAGCGCCTGGATCAGGAGGACAGGGGCGATGGCAATGATCCAGACACATGGAGGCCAGATAGAACTAGCACATGGGCCGCCGGCGCGAGGGGCCGCGCTAGAACCAACTCATCGATAGACATCAAAGCAATCAATGCACGGCTTGAACGATGGGCAGACGAGATCACTAGCAAATTCAATTTTCGAAATAAGAAAGGCCAGGATGACCCTGCTCGTGAAGTTTACCATTCCGTATTCATTTGCCCTCCTGGGTATGAGCCTCAGCAGGCAGAGCAGGAAGATGAGCACGGAATGTCTGCTTTGCAGTTTGACGAGACTGTGGATGGTGTTCGTTATGCTATCTCTCAAGGTATACATCCTCAGATGATTCGCCAAGGATCATCGGGAAGCTACTTTGCGAGAGATAGAGATGGACGAATCGTCGCCGTCTTCAAACCTAAGAATGAGGAACCGTACGGGAAGCTGAATCCCAAGTGGACAAAGTGGCTGCATAGGAACTTGTTTCCCTGCTTTTTTGGGAGGAGTTGTCTGATTCCCAATTTAAGCTATATATCAGAGGCGGCGGCATTTCTTTTGGACAAGCGGCTTCAAACATTTCTTGTGCCATACACGGACATAATTTGGCTGTCAAGTAAATCGTTTCACTATGACTTTTGGGACCGAAGGTCATACTATCGGAAAGGAAAGCCACTTCCCCCAAAGGTCGGTAGTTTTCAAGTTTTTCTGGAAGGGTATCAAGATGCCAATCTATTTCTCAAAGATCACCCGTGGCCAGAAGGTCCTGTCACGCGGTATTCCAAGAACTCGCGCCGCGGTAAGAGATGGGTGAATAGGCTCCTTGAAGCTTCTCCGGTGGATGAAGGATACGAGGACGAGGACCTTGACAGTCAAAGCCATGCAGCAAGAGCTAACGATGTAAATACCCAACCTCAAAAATTTGCGTGGACTGGAAGCTTACAGCAGGCCTTTCGTGAAGAGCTTGAGAAATTAGTCATCCTTGATTACATCATGCGCAACACTGGTATTATACATAAGTTTCCTATATCTAATCTTTTAGATCGTGGCCTGGATAATTGGATGGTCAAAGTTAAATGGGACAAAGAGAAAGCCGACTCTCCAGCTGAGACTCCAAAGGGCTTCAATGTCATGAATGGTGAGCCAGAAGTGAACTCATCGATTCTACACGCGCAGCCCGTATACCAGCACCAACAGCCAATGGTACCGTCACGTCCATCTTCTAGTACACCTGCCAATTTTCAGCTGTCTCTTGGAGCAATCGATAATTCTTTGGCTTTTCCTTGGAAACACCCGGATCAATGGCGTTCATTTCCTTTCGGCTGGCTCTTTCTCCCAGTTGGCCTCATTGGACAGCCATTTTCGGCAAAGACTAGAGATCACTTTCTCCCAATTTTGACATCCACGAAGTGGTGGACAACAACCACAGCCCAACTTCGTGAGTTGTTTTGTCAAGACTCAGACTTTCAAGAGCGCATGTTTGCAAGGCAGATGGCCGTGCTCAAAGGGCAAGCGTGGAATGTGGTCGAGACGCTCAAACAGCAAGATCAGGGTCCTTTGGAGCTGACAAGAAGACCTCGAGTACATGTTTGGTCCGGTACGCTTATCGAAGACTACTTTGCTAACGAAAAGACGAGATGGAAGTGCCAGTTGCGGTGCCCTTGAGCAGTAATGTAGCATCACGTGCTGGAAATCGCGAACCGGATGAAGAGGCTGACATTTCGTCTATGGTCACCTCAGCGCCTGGGGCGAACCAGTTTCCGCGCAGAAGCATTTCGCCAGACAAAAATGCAACACCCCGAAATCCGAGCATACTGAGGAGCGTAAGCTTCCAAGCTGCGACCAATCTCTCGAGAGTACCGGAACATTCATTGCTTGATGATGAAGAGAGTCATGCCGGTGTCCTGCAGGACATCTGGGCTAACCAGGACCATAAAAGAAAATCAGAAATACTCAACGGAGGCAAGCGGAGAAGAGGACTGTCAGTTGGTGCAAGCCGAAGCCCAGATGAGGAACGAGATATCGGGTTTCTCGCAGCAGAAGACACTGATTCGTCTCGGAAGAAGGTAATTATTGAACGCTTGGAGACTGTGCAATCGGAACCCGTTTTTTCGTGGTTCTAGGTAGCCAAATTGCGGTTCTTACTCCAAATTTCCGGACAACCGATTCGACCATTGATAAACGGTATTATGAGTTTGCATGGGCCGCCCCAGATCGAGACCTAATAATTGAGGAAATCTGCTGATTCAAGACAGAAGTTCTCGCCTCCAGTTCTCGTTTCTTCTCGAAAGAATGAGACAGAGCGCGCTCTAGTTCCTGAATCTGGCTCATTTGTACACCCTCCGACTTATCAAGGCCAGGAAGGGATGTGATTAGCAGGTCAATTTGCTGCATTTTGGTGATCATATCCGCACTTAACTCTTTCATTGAACCTTGATTAAGCTTAGCCCAATGTTTTACGTTACCTTCCATCACCGCGTTCTTTTCGTTCTCTTTTTGGACGGAAGAATGCTCTTCAGATGGGACAATGTTCCGTGTCCCTCCATTCACAGACACAGATCCATGCTCATTGTTAATATGATTGATGGCGGAGTAGAACTGAACGGCCAGCATATCCACTGCATTCTGCAATTGAGTCAGCCTGTCTTCCATGTCAGCCAGCGTTGCACGTTCAATATGAAACAAGTGCTTGGGTACGGCTGAAGGACGAAAGTATGGAGCACGTCAGACCAGATGGGAAAAGCAAGTACAAGCTAACAGACTTACAATTAATAGCGTGCTATTTTTGTGTGTTCCTTGTTTCATGTTGCTCTTTGACTTCGCTTGATTTGGTTGCTGGGGAAATTGGTTTTGGCATCAGATGTCTCAATGCAGGCCGGAAGTACCATGACAATGAAGAGAAAGCGGCATTTAAATGCCACAGCAGTAGGTATGGAGGATGCCGAGTGAGTGTAGCTCAAATTTTTAACTAAGACTTAAAGAAATCTAAATGGTTCAAAACCGTTAGCATTGGGCGTGAGCGAGAGTGCTCCAAATGTGGACGCGGCTCAATCACTGGCGGAAAGTGAGCCTGAAGCGAATAAAAATGTGTCTGCTGTAGAGAATGAATCACAAGGCCGACCTTCGCTTCCTGAGCAGACGAGGGGTGATGGCTTTCGCAATTGGTACCATCGACAAGCAGATACGCAAAGTTCTCAAGTAATTAAGCATGGATTTGGCATGAAAGTAGACCAGAATCAGGAATTAGAGTCGTCGAAATCTCCGCCACGGTTACTAAAGAAGGACGTTCTTTCCACTGCGGTTCAGGTTGCTAAGACCCGTGATAATCACCCCTTGGCTGAACCAAAGACAATTGCTGACTATATTCTCGTAGAAAGAACATCTTCCATTGAAAGAATGAGAGAGAAGCTGCCAATTTTGACCGAACAACATTCGATCATTGATGCATTATCCGAAAATGACTGCATCATTGTCTATGGGCCAACTGGTAGCGGCAAAAGTACTCAGATGCCTCAATTTTTGTACGAAGCAGGTTTCTCAGGGACGGACACAGAGCAGAATGGACTCATTGGCATTACCGAGCCTCGTCGAGTTGCTGCGATCTCTATGGCTAAAAGAGTGGCTGAAGAATTAGGAAACGTCCACGGAAAACGCGTTGCTTATCAAGTACGCTTTTCAAGTAGTCTCCAAGACAATACTCGTATCAAGTTTCAAACTGAAGGTATCCTCTTGAATGAGATACGTGAAGACTTTCTATTACGAAAATATGCCGTGATAATTATCGATGAGGCTCATGAACGGTCTGTAAATAGTGATCTCTTGGTGGGCCTTCTCAGCCGGATCTGCCGATTACGACGCGAAAAGCATGGGTCGGATGGAGTGCGTTTACTCAAAGTTATAATAATGTCTGCGACCTTAGATGTGCATCATATTAAAGACAACAAACTCTTATTTAATCCTGCCCCACAAGTTGTTGAACTACAATCTCGCCAATTTGAGGTAAGACTTTCTTTTTCTACTTCGTTAACAGTGCAGGTGAATGACCATTATGCTCGTGTCACACCTTCTGACTATGTCGAAGCAAGCTTCCATACCATCAAAAACATACATTTGAGAATGCCAGCTGGAGGTGAAATCTGGTCTAATCGCTTTCTAATCAGCAGGTATACTTGTGTTTTTGCCAAGTAAAGGGACTGTGCAATCGTTGGCATCACGTCTTCGACAAGAAAGTTGGACGCATGCTGACACAGAACCGTCCCGCGCATCAAAGTATATGAGCTCAGAAGAAGCAGGTGAGGATTCGTGGTCCGAGTCGTCTCTAGATATCGGTATTGGTGATAATGCTAAAGGTAACGTGGGTACGATTTTTTCGTCAACAGCCTTTGGAGATGGAGACTTGGATGTGGAGAACTCCCTTGGAATGCACATCTGTGTGATGCATGCTAACTTATCGGCATCAGAACAGATGCACATTTTGCACTACAAGGAGAAGTGGCCGCGCCTATGTGTTATCGCAACAAACATTGCCGAGGCGTCTTTGACTATTCCATCAATACGATATGTAGTTGATTCTGGTAAAGTCAAACAAAGATACGACGACAATGCGGGGATCCCTTCATATCGTGTGGAATGGACCAGCAAAGCAAGTGCAGTACAAAGAAGTGGACGAGCAGCAAGGCATAGCAGTGGTCACTGCTATAGACTTTATTCCTCTGCCGTTTTTGAGCACTCGTTCCCACAACATGTTGAACCAGAAATTTTAAGAGTCTCTTTGGAAGGTTCGAGTCCCAAAACTTAATCTAACGACAGGCCCGATACTTCAAATGAAGAGTCTACGCATGAAAAAAATCGCTAACTTTCCATTTCCTTCTGCTCCATCGATTGCAAGGATCGATAGCGCATGCGAGGTGAGTAACCAATAAAAAGAATGACTAAAATATTAGATTCTGCGTCAACTTGGAGCGCTTAATGGAGACCTCGATATCACTGAAGTTGGAATTTTCATGAACAAGCTCTCAATCGTACCTCGACTAGCAAAAGCAGTACTTTTAGGCACTGTTAATGAATGTGGCCCTTGGATTATCGCGTTGTGTGCAGCATACTCTCTAGATTCTCCGTTCGCTTGGTCTAATGGAAAGGCCAAGAAGGCACAACCTACTTCATCGAAGGAAGGTTCTGATACTGCAACCGATAAACTGAGTAGGAGGGCTAACGATGCGATCTTACTTCTTGGACATGTTTACGCTTATGAAAAGGCGGTTG